>MDTG01038612.1_pt1 | contig 13482 bp, 12 predicted proteins | sample 811421 | NCBI WGS metagenome assembly MDTG01 (sample SAMN05326645, study PRJNA326480) | marine metagenome | isolation source: seawater | place: Pacific Ocean: South East | collected 2011 | reverse complement strand
AGAGCCAACTCCCACTCCTGTTGCTCCCTTGAATTAAAGTTAAAATGAAGTTTTAAAGGCATTTGTTAATTTTTTGCAAATGTCTTTATGGTTATTGTTAATAGAAGCGATGATAAATCCCTTTTGCTCGTAGTTTTTACACTTTAAGAAACTTATTTCGCAACAGTTTAGATCAGTAATCTTACCTCCATTACCTTTTATAAGTGCAAATGGGGCAGCAAAATCCCAGTCCTTCGGACTTGATTCTTCTGGACCGGAGTAGGTAATGTAAAGATCCGCTTCTCCTCTCAAAATAGCTGTAATTTTATAACCAATACTCCCCATACCCAATACTTTAGAAGGCGATAATTTTTTTAAACCTTCAGCAAGTTCTGGATGAAAGTGATTTCTGCTTGTGACAATAGTAATTTCTTCAATGCTTTTAGAGTTCGTATTAACCAATGATCTATTTTTACCATCTAATGACTCACACCAAGTTCCTTTACCTTCTTGGTAAAACCATATTTCATCCCTAGATGGAATTAAAACGATACTTATTACTACTTTTTTTCTGTAGGTCAAAGCAATATGAACAGCATATTCTCCAGTATTTTGTATTAGGTCCTTAGTTCCATCCAAAGGGTCAATTATCCATACCCAATCACTACAAATTGTAGGATTAACCTTATTCTCTTCACTTAAAAGTTCCCAAGGTTGAGAAGGATAATTATCTTTAATACCTTTTCGAATTATTTCATTAACTTCGATATCTGCTGAAGTTACGGGACCTGAAGGTAGATTCTTTATTCTTAAATTTTTTTTAAATTCCTTTGTATCCAAATTATTTTGACTATAAGATTTTAATAGAGAAGTAATTTCTCTCCCCATTGCACGAAAATTGTTGAGAAGATACTCAGTTTCAACATCCTCAGGCAAAAATTTAATCATATATGGAATACAACCAAAATACATTCTGTCATAGAAAGGAAGAGCCTGAAGAAAGTGTTTTGTATATCGTAGCAACACCTATTGGAAATTTAAATGATATAAGTTTAAGAGCCTTAAATATTTTAAGAAGAGTTTCTTTCATCGCATGTGAAGACACAAGAACCACAAAAATTCTTCTCAAAAATCATGGGATATCAAATAGATTGACAAGTCTTAATCAACACAACATAAATAGTAAAACAAATTTTATAATTTCTGAACTAAAAAATAAAAAGTCTATAGCTCTTGTAAGCGATGCAGGAATGCCTTTAATAAGTGACCCTGGTGAATTATTGGTAAAACTTGTTAGAAAAAATAAATTTGATGTTATTTGTGTCCCAGGTGCTTGTGCTGCAATTACAGCTCTAGCATGTAGTGGGTTGTCAACTTCAAAGTTCGTTTTTTACGGTTTCATTCCAAGAAATAATAAAACTAAAAAAGAAATTCTTTCCGCTATTCAAATGAGTAATTATTCTTCAATAGTTTATGAATCACCAAAAAGAATTATTAATTTCTTAAAAGATCTAAAAAAGTATTGTGGTGGGGGAAGAGAAATCATGATAACAAAGGAATTAACAAAAACTTTCGAGCAACATATAGGCAGGAATATTGATGAGGCTTTAACCTTTTTTGAGAGCTTTCAACCAAGAGGTGAATTTACTATAGTTATTGCTGGTGAGAAAAAGAAAAAATTTGATGATATAGAAAATTTAGAAATCATGAGAAATGATTTAATAATGCTCATAAATGCAGGTCTTAGCCATTCTGCAGCTGCTAATTACTTATCAAATAAATACAAAGAATCTAAAAATAAGATTTATAATTTAATTAAAAATAAATAAAGAAAATACCAGTCAAATGAAATCCAACTTAAAACCTAAACTACTAAATTTATTCTTAAATTTTTTTTTATTTCTATTTTTAATGATTTCAATACAAAACTCTTCACTCAAAAACAAAGTAAAATTTTTTAATTATCAAACTGTTCGACTACCTTTATCATTTATTTTAGGTTCTAGTTTTATTTTTGGTTCTATTATTGGAGGACTAATACCAAGAAATTTTGAGAATTCTAAAGAAGACTTATCTTAAATAGCCAGTAATGAGTTTTCGAAAACAATTCTAGAGATACCTTTAGATTTTAGAATCGCAGAAACCTTTAAGAAAATATCAGGATTGGGGACTTTTATTAATTTTTGATTTTTTTGACATTTATATTGTGCTTTCTTCTTTTCTTGAAAGATTTCTATAGTATATCTTCTTAAATCTTCCTCAGGTAAAAAATGCCATTCAGAATAATCTTTTAATAACCTAGGTTCTAATTCAGTATTGTTATCAACAATTAAATATAAGTTTTTAGGGAGAGAAATTTCTGAAAGTGGTTTTGAGGATATATCTTTTTGAGTCTCAAGATTTATCCCTTCAGTTAAAGGGGCGATTTCGACAAAACTAAATTCATTTTCAGTATTATTTTCAAATTTTTCTTTAGTGAATTTTGAGGGTTGATTTTCTTTTGTTGCTAAAGATATAGATTCATTGATATCATTTTTCTTTAACTTAGAAAGTTTGATCTTTTTAAACTCCACTTCACCAATAATATTTTTTAGTTGTCTGGAAATTGTTTGAACAGAAAATTTATACTTTAAGGACAAATCTTTCAAAGAAAGACCGTCTTTAAAGGAATCTAAAATCTCTTTTTTTTGAAAATCAGTTACTTTTTTTGACACAATAAAATTTTTTCTGTAAAGACATTTTACTTAAAAAAAGTAAATTTTATCAACAAGGACTAATTTTATTAATGAGAAAAGTTTAATAACATATAGTAAGATTAACTAATTATAAATTCAAAATTAAATAAAAATTTTGCAGGAAAAAAGAGATAACGATAATTCAATTCCCCCTTTGCTTCCCGTGATTTTATCTGGGGGTAGTGGCACAAGATTATGGCCATTGTCGAGAGAATGTTTTCCAAAGCAATATCTCAGTTTGGATGAAAAAAGTAATTTTTCTTTACTTCAAAATACGTATCTTAGATTGATCGGAATCCAAGGATTAGAAAATCCATTGATCATTTGCAATGAAGAGCAAAGATTTTTAGTTGCTGAACAAATGCGAGAAATAGATGTATCTCCGAATTCAATCATTCTTGAGCCTATTGGGCGAAATACAGCCCCCGCTATAGCTCTCTCTGCACTTTACGCTCAAGAAGTATATAAAGATATAAATCTACTGATATTGTCAGCTGATCATCTAATAAATGATTCAAAAAGTTTTCATGAATCAATTAAAAATGGTATTTTCTACTCTAATCAAGAAGACTTAGTCACCTTTGGTGTATTTCCTAATTCTCCAGAAACAGGATATGGATATATTGAAGCAAAAGATGAGTTAACAAAAGAGAATATTTCTAGCAAAATAGTAAAATTTATTGAAAAGCCAAATAAAGAATTAGCAGAAATTCTTATTAAAGATAAAAAATATACATGGAATAGTGGGATTTTCCTTTTTAAAGCTTCAACAATTTTGAAAGAGCTAAAAAAGTATCAACCAGAAATAATAGAGTCATGTAAAAGTGTTTTTTTAGAGATGGATAAAGACTTTGACTTTCAGAGAATAAACAAGGGAAAATTTGCAACTTGTCCAAGCACATCAATTGATGTTGCAATAATGGAGAAAACTAAAAGAGGTAGAGTCTTATCCCTTGATGCTGGTTGGAGTGATGTTGGTAATTGGAATTCTGTTTGGGAAAATTCATCAAAAGATGTTAATGGAAATTTTTATAAGGGTAAAGTAATTCATAAGAATTCAAAAAATTGTTATTTCAGGAGTGAAGAAAGACTTATTGTAGGATTAGATTTAGAAAATACTATAGTTATCGAAACAAATGATGCGATTCTTGTATCTAATAAAAATTCATCAGAATCTTTAAAAAATATAGTTAAAAAATTAGATCAGAAAAATTTCAAAGAAGGAAAGTTTAATAAAAAAATGTATAGGCCTTGGGGAAGTTATACCTCCTTAATCGAAAGTGAATCCTGGCAAGTAAAAATTCTTAAAATAAAACCCTTTGCCAGTCTATCATTGCAACTACATCATCATCGTTCTGAACATTGGGTAGTAGTTAATGGCACTGCAAAAGTAGAAATAGATGGATTAGAGAGTACATTAGTTAAAAATCAAAGTATTTTTGTTCCATTAGGATTAAAACATCGCCTATCAAATCCCAAGAATATTCCACTAGAAATAATAGAAGTCCAAAATGGTATATATCTAGGTGAAGACGATATAGAAAGATTTGATGATAAATATGGAAGAGCCTAAAAATTTAGTAATTTTTTGTATCTAGAAAAAATAAGAAAGCTTGTCCTGTTAACTTAGAGTTAGTAAAATAAATTAGTTCAAATAAAAATCTATAAAATAGTTAAAAATTAAATTATCTATTTCGCGTTTTTTTATTCACATGCTTCCTTAGCTCAGCTGGATAGAGCAACTGCCTTCTAAGCAGTGGGCCGCAGGTTCGAATCCTGCAGGAAGCGTTCTATTAAAAACTTTTTTTACTAAAATCCTCTAGTGTTAGTTTTAAGCCCTGATTAAGAGAAATTTTATAATCCCAACCTAATCTACTCATTAAACTAACATCTAATTTTTTTTGATGTGTTCCATTTGGTTTATTAAAGTCCCAAAATATTTCCCCTTCAAAACCAACCATTTTTGATATTTTTGTGGTCAAATCTTTAATACTTATATCCGTTCCTGACCCTACATTAATATGATTCAAAAAATGGTCTTTTAACCCTTTGGCATTTTGAATTAGTTCAGAATTTATATTTTCTAAAGTATAGACACAAGCATCACCCAAATCGTCACAATGTAAGAATTCACGCAATGCCGAACCATCGCCCCAACAAGTTACGCTTTTAATATTCTTTTCCTTTGCTTCAGAAAACCTTCTAATTAATGCTGGTAATACATGACTATTTTGCAAATCATAATTGTCACCAGTGCCATATAAATTTGTAGGCATTAAGCTTATAGCATCAAAACCATATTGCTTATTGAGAGCCTCACATAATTTCAGACCTGCTATTTTAGCAATAGCATAAAATTCATTTGTCTTCTCTAGATTTCCTGACAATAAATATTCTTCTTTTATGGGTTGTTGTGATTCTTTTGGATAGATACAGCTACTCCCAAGAAATAAAAATCTCTTTACACCACAATTCCAAGAACTTTTTATTACGTTGGATTGGATCATAAGATTTCTCAAAATAAAATCTGCGGGATAATTATTATTTGCTAGGATGCCTCCAACCTTTGCCGCGCATAGAACGACAACAGATGGCTTATAAGTTCTTATAAAATCATGCACCTGTGCGTATACTTCTAGGTCTAATTTATTTCTTTCACATGTAATAAGATTTTCATATCCTCTTTTTAATAATTGCCTACAAACTGCTTTACCTACCATTCCTCTATGACCGGCTACAAAAATTTTGTCTGCAGCATTAATAAATTTTGATTCTCTCATAACTTAAGACTTCAAAGAATTCTTATTCATGAGACCGGATCCAAAATTTAATTCTTTTTTTGATTCGACTAAATCAGAGGTAACCATTTCATGAACAAGTTCTTCCAAAGATGTTGTGGGTTCCCACCCTAAGATATTTTTCGCATAGGAGGAATCACCTAAAAGATTTTCTACTTCATTAGGCCTGAAATATCTAGAATCGACTCTTATAACAATTTTATTATTGTCCGCCCTTCTTCCAATTTCATTAATCCCTTTACCTGTCCAAATAATTGATTTATTATCACCATTTAGCCAACCTAATTCTTTAGCGACAAGCTCAATAAATTCTCTTATACTTTTTTGCCTACCTGTAGAAATCACGAAATCTTGAGGATGGTCCTGCTGTAACATGAGCCATTGCATTTTAACGTAATCTTTGGCATGACCCCAATCCCGAAGAGAATCAAGATTGCCCAAGTAAAGGCAATCATCTAGTCCTAATTCAATTCTTGCTAGCCCTCTAGTAATTTTTCTTGTAACAAAAGTTTCTCCTCTCCTAGGACTTTCATGATTAAAAAGTATCCCATTACAGGCAAATATCCCATATGATTCTCTGTAATTTACAGTTATCCAGTAAGCATATAATTTGGCTACGCCATAAGGACTTCTTGGATAAAAAGGAGTGGACTCCTTTTGAGGAATCTCTTGCACTTTCCCATATAATTCACTTGTACTTGCCTGATAAATTTTTGTTGTTTCACTTAATCCTAGAGCCCTTACTGCTTCAAGTATTCTTAATGTACCCAGAGCATCACAATTGGCAGTATATTCAGGACTTTCGAAACTTACTGCAACATGGCTCTGAGCGGCTAAATTATAAATTTCATCAGGCTTAATTGATTGAATAATATTTATTAAATTTGAACTATCTGTCATGTCACCATAATGCAAAATAAAGTTTTGCTCTTGTTCGTGAGGGTCTTTATACAAGTGATCGATTCTTTGAGTATTAAAACTACTTGATCTCCGTTTTATGCCATGCACTTCATAACCTTTTTCTAAAAGAAATTCTGCTAAATAACTTCCATCTTGTCCAGTTATACCAGTAATTAAAGCCCTTTTATTTTGATGAATTTTCATAAATATATAAATTCTTAGTTACTTATATTTATTTTAAATATTATTGACAAGTCAATCAATAGAACTGCTTTCATTGAAACATGTAAATAACAAGTATCAGAATTTTTTATCAGGAAAGATCTTTAATGTTTTCAAAAGTTAAAATCCTAAACTCCAATAATTAAATCCAGCGTTAATAGCTTTTGACCTATCTATAGTGAATCTTGTATCAAATATCCATGAGGGTTTATTCATCATTTTAAATAATTTCTTAAGATCAATATTTTTAAATTCTTCCCATTCTGTCAAGACGATAATTGCATGACTATTTTGAGTTGCTTCTTCAATTGACTCACAAAAAGACCAATCTCCTTTATCGTTATCATTCCTTTGGTATTTTGGATTTTTATCTAAATCGATGTGAATTTGTTCTTTTGAAACCTTGGGATCATATATGGATAATTTGGCTCCATTTTCTATAAGATCATTACAAATATCAATGGCTGGAGAGTTTCTAGTATCGTTAGTATTAGCTTTAAAAGAAAATCCTAAGATAGATATTTTCTTTTCTGAAACATTTCCAAAAAGTTTATCAACAATCAATTTAGCTATTCTTCGTTTTTGCCAATTATTAATATCAACTACCCCTTGCCAATAGTTTGCAACTTCATTTAATTTGTAGAACTCACATAAATAAACCAAATTAAGAATATCCTTCTGAAAACAACTCCCTCCGAAACCAGGACTAGCCATAAGAAATTTATTACCAATTCTTGAATCGGTACCAATCCCTTTGCTAACTTGCTGAATATCAGCACCAGTTTCTTCACAGAATGCAGATATTGAGTTAATCGATGAGATTCTTTGAGCCAAAAAAGCATTCGCGGCTAACTTAGATAACTCTGAACTCCAAAGACTTGTTCTCAATATTTTTTCTTTTGAGACCCACCTAGTGTAAAGATTTTCTAAAGCATCTATAGCTTGTTCATTGGTACCACCAATTAAAACCCTATCTGGAAACTCTAAATCGTTAATTGCATTACCTTCAGAAAGAAATTCAGGATTTGACAAGACAGAAAAAGTTTTTGTTTTGTTATTGTTGATTTGCTCTAGATTAGAACTATCAAGAATTTTCTCGATAGTTTCTGCAGTTCTTACTGGTAGTGTACTTTTTTCAACAACTATGGTGTGATTTTTTGCGTACTTAGCAATCTGCCTAGCTGAAGCTTCAACCCATTTTAGATCACTTGCCTTTCCAGCTCCAACCCCTTTAGTCTTTGTGGGGGTATTAACAGACAAAAAAATCATGTCAGCTTCAGCAATTGAGATTGCTATATCAGTTGTAAAAAAAAGGTTTTTATTCCTACATTTTTTCAATAACTGATCTAGACCTGGTTCGTATATTGGTAAGTTAGAAAAGTCTTCGCTATTCCAATATCTAATTCGAGAAGCATTTATATCAACAACTTTGAATTCTATATGAGGGCATTTATTTGCGAATACAATCATTGTAGGACCTCCTACATAGCCAGCTCCAATACAACAAACTTTTTTTATTTTGTATTTGCTCATTAATCTTATTATTTTTCTTTGGAAAGATAACTAAAATCTATCATTAAAAATATAATCTACAAAGAAATCATAATTAAAAAAATTATTTTCATTATTATTTTTGTAAAAATCTTGCAGAAAAATCAGAATTTGCTGTAGGTGTTAAATTTATTGTTAATTTAGAAAAAAATAATGCTTCATAGAAAAAATGAAATTGACGAAATGAAGAATTTAGTAACAGGAGGAGCAGGATTTCTAGGCTCACATTTAATTGATAATTTGATTAAAAAGAATGAACAAGTAATATGCCTTGATAACTTTTACACAGGAACTTCAAAAAATATTGAAAAATGGTTAAATCATCCAAATTTTAAACTCGTTGAACATGATATTACAGATCCTATTCGAATTGAGACAGACAAGATATGGCATTTAGCTTGTCCTGCATCACCTGTTCATTATCAGCTAGATCCTATTAAAACAGCTCGAACAAGCTTTCTTGGAACTTACAATATGCTAGAGCTGGCAATTAAGGTTCACGCTAAAATCCTATTTGCAAGTTCTAGTGAAATTTATGGCAACTCTAGAATAAACCCACAGAACGAAAATTATCATGGCAATGTAAATCCTATTGGTTTACGTAGTTGTTACGATGAAGGGAAGAGAATCGCTGAGACATTATGCGCTGATTACAAAAGGATTCATAATTTAGACATTAGAATTATTAGGATTTTCAATACTTATGGTCCAAAAATGAAGCCGGGTGATGGGAGAGTTGTAAGTGACTTCATCCATAACGCATTAAGAAACAAACCATTGACAGTATATGGGGATGGGAGACAAACCAGATCTTTTTGTTATGTTGATGATCTAATAGAGGGAATGATTTCTCTGATGGAAAGTGAAATTTCTACTCCAATTAATATTGGAAATCCTAATGAATTAAAAATTATTGAGTTGGCAAACAAAATTAAAAATAAAATAAATCCTAATCTTAAAATAATTTTCAAAAAACTACCTCAAGATGACCCAATACAAAGGCAGCCAGACATTACTAAAGCCAAAAAAGAATTGGGTTGGCAACCTAAAACATTGTTTGAAGATGGGTTAGATAAAACAATCAATTGGTATAGAGAAATTTTAAAAACATAGATTTAAAAACTAATTTTATTAGTAACCATTTGGATTATTATATTGCCAATTCCAACCATCTTTGCACATCTCAGAAATATCTTTTTTAGCCTCCCAACTTAATATCTTTTTAGCTAGATCACAATTAGAATAAACAATTGCTTTATCTCCTAATCTACGTTCTGAAAATTTGTAATTAAGCTTTAATTTATTAACTCTTTCAAACGTTTCTAATAGTTCAAGTACAGAAGTTCCTCTACCTGTTCCCAGATTAATAATTTGAAAATATTTGTCGTTATCTTTTTCATTTAAATATCTAAAAGCAGCCAAATGACCCTCTGCTAAATCCATAATATGAATGAAATCTCTTATACATGTTCCATCAGGAGTTGGCCAATTTTTACCATATATTTTAAGCAATTTCCTTTTCCCAATTGCAACTTCACACATATAAGGGAAGAGATTATTAGGGACATTCTTTGGAGATTCTCCTATCATGCCTGAATAATGTGCGCCTATAGGATTGAAGTATCTTAAACAAATAATTTTCCATTTCAGATTTTGAATTTTTATAAAAGCTCTCAGTAAATTTTCAACAGCAAGTTTGGTTTTACCATATGGATCAATTGGGTCAACTTTATAACTTTCATATAGTGGCGATTCTTCCTTTGGGCTATAAACAGTTGCACTACTACTAAATACTAAATTAGTGCATTTATTTTCAGACATTACTTTAAGTAATTGCAAAGTCCCATAAACATTTACATCCCAATAAAGTTCAGGCAGAGATATTGATTCAGGAACTGACTTTAGACCAGCAAAATGAACAACGGTATCTATATAATTTCCTGAAATTAATGACTGCCTAAAAACATTTCGCAAAAAATTTATATCTCTCACATCTCCCTCAAAAAAATTTATCTGATTACTAGTAAATTTATTAGAGGAGGAAGCTATCTCTAACAATCTATCAATTGATTTAAAGGAACTATTTGAGAAACAGTCTATAATAATAACATTAAAACCTTTCTCCAGAAAAATTAATGCAGTATGGATACCAATATATCCAGCACCTCCAGTAATAAGAATTGATTGCATAATAAGTTACTTCAAGAAATCACTAAATAATTGCGTTTTTATAATTCGCGATGAAAATTTTTTAAAGTACCTTAAAAAGAACGGAATAATAAAAATATATTTGTAATATTCAAAATAAATAATTAAAACCTCTTTTAATCTTGTAAATAAAAGTTTAGAACTTATCCCCCCTGATTGAATATTAACAAGTCTTTTTTTTATGAATACGATTTCAAATTTTTCTATGGAAAGCATTTTAAAAATAATATCTAAGTCACCTGCTAAATGATACTTTAAAGAATATGGCATAATTTTTTTTATTAAATCTGAGGAGAAACATAGGGACTGATGCGTTGGTACGTAGCCACAAAATATTAATCTTGCTAATTCAGTATTTGTAGCATATTTAATATTTGGAAAACTATCGTATCTTATAATTCTTTTACTTTTTTCTTTAACAAACTGGGTACCATAAATAAATAACTTTGGATTACTTTTTTTTTCTTTAAAAAATAATATTTTTCTTTTTATAGTTATTAAAGATTTCTCTGATGAAAACCAATCATCAGAACCCAGAAAAATTATCCATTCATTATTATTGGCAAATTCTGCTCCGTATGACATCGCGGGGAAAATACCCTTTTTATCTTTTCTTTCTTCAATAACAAAAAATCTTTTATCAGTTTTAGCGCAAGTTTTCAACCAATTCTTATGATTATCATTTGAAGGAGCATCTATAAAGATAACTTTCCAATTTTTATATATTTGAGACTTTAAAGAATTAACTAACTGTTCTAATTTTTTATAGGAATTATATGTAGGTACAATTATTAAAAAATTAACTTTAGTATCCATATCAATTCAAATTGTTTTTAAATAAATATGCATAAAAAAAAATTGAAATTTCTTATTTCCATGTGATTTTGAAATTTTTTTTATTTTATAGCCTTAATCAACAATTATACTAATCACTGTAATACAAAATCGAAATCTAAAATATATGCTCTCTAGTAATGTTTATAAAAAAAATGAAAAAAATTTTAAGAAGTCAATAACTATGAAAAAAGCATTACTTTATGGAGAATTTATTCCACAGAGTACAACTGGTATTGCCTATGTAAATAGTCTTCTTGCAAAAAGTCTAAAAAAATCAGGATATAAAGTTACAAAAATAATAGAACCAAGAAGTAAAGATTATAAAAAAAATGAAGGGATTATAAGAAAGAAAACCAACATAAAGGAATTTGTAATATTAATTTTATTCACCTTAAAACAAAAATATAATGATGTATCTTTCATTACACTATCTATGGGTAATTTAGGATTACTTAAAACCCTAATAATTCAGTTTATTTTAAAGATAAAATCGAGAAAAAATTATATATATATTCATAGAGGTGATTTAAATGTACATTACAAAAAATCTTTTTATAAGAAAAATATTATTTCTTATATTCTTAAAAATTCATTTAAAATAGTCTTCTTATCAAAAATTCTTGAAGAACAAAATAGTATTGACTCGATAAAAGAAAAAATACTTGTTATACCAAATGCCCTTGACAAAAATGATTGTGATTTAGCTGATTATCTATTTAAAGAAAACATAAAAAGAACTAATAAATATCAAGTTATTAATTTATTATTTTGTGGAAACTTACAAAAGCAAAAAGGTTTGAATAATTTATTGAAAGCTGTCGAAAATATTAATTCTAGAAATTATAAATACCAAATACACTTGGATATGTATGGAATGATATTTGAAAATATCCCATTAACTAATAAATATATAAATTACAAAGGTAAATTAAGTTATTTAAAAAGGTTAAAAATAATGAGTTCTTACGACTGTCTCATATTACCAAGTTTTAATGAAGGTCTACCATTAGTTTTAATTGAATGTTTATCTATAGGTATTCCTTTTATTACTACAAAAGTGGGTGCAATAGAAGATTTATTAATCAAAAATTACCCATATGTATGTGAAACGGATATTAAAAGCGTTGAAAATATGATCGAAATTTTTGCAAATGATAAGATTTATAATAAAGAAATTTTGAAAAAAATCATAGTTAAAAATAATAATCTCTTCAAGAATAATTTTTCATACAAAAATTTTGAAAAGAATATAAAAAAATATATTTATTAAAAATTTTACTTAACTCTTTTTTTTTAATAAAATTAATTTAAATATGCAAACTATCGTTTATAGATAACAATTAATGATAACTGTTTTATTAACTGTTTTTAATGGACAAGATTGGTTAATTGAATGCATAGAGAGCATATTAAACCAATCTTATAAAAATTTTGAGTTTTTGATTATTGATGATGGATCTGAAGACAATAGTCTTTCAATAATCAAACATTATTCTAAAATTGATAAAAGAATTAAATATATTTCACAAGAAAATATTGGTTTAACAAAAAGCTTAAATAAAGGGTTAAGGATAGCAAAAGGTGATTGGATCGCAAGAATAGATAGCGATGATATTTCATATTCAAGAAGACTTGAATTTCAGTTAAATTATGTTTTACAAAAAGATATTAATCTAGTTGGTTGTCAGTCAATAATTATTGATTCTAAAGGGTTAAAAAAAGGGGGGGTAATTATTCCTACTGATCACAAAAGAATTTATTCAAATTTAGAGAATCAAAAAAGGTTTTTTAGTCATTCTTCAGTTTTATTCAATAAGAAACTTATATTGAAATTAGGAGGATATAGAGAAATAATGAAAAAATCACAAGATTATGATTTATGGCTTAGGGTTTGTGAGGTTAGTGAGGTTGGCTGTTTAACCTATATAGGTAATTGTTTAAGGATGCATAATAAAAATATTTCATATAATGATAAGGGTATAGAACAAAGAATTTATTCACATTGTGCCAATATATCTCATATCTTGAGGTTGAATTATGGCTATCAATATGATCCTATAAAAAAAAATAATTTTAAAAAATCTAAAGTTTTTTTTGAATTCGTCAAAATAAATCTAGAAAGATCAGGAACTTTAAATTTTTATGAAAAACTATATGAATATAAAAAGAAAACTGATAAGTTTAGACTAGTATTTAGAACTTTTTTTATACCACTCTACTTTAATAATTTTAGTTTAATTCTAAAGTTAATT
>MDTG01421538.1_pt1 | contig 13483 bp, 10 predicted proteins | sample 811421 | NCBI WGS metagenome assembly MDTG01 (sample SAMN05326645, study PRJNA326480) | marine metagenome | isolation source: seawater | place: Pacific Ocean: South East | collected 2011 | reverse complement strand
TAATAAATTCATTTCAGTCTCAGGCATTGAAACCTCACCACCCATATTAAAAAGATCTTGCTGGATTGATTGAAGTTCAAGGATTATTGAATCCTTACCACACGATGTAATAGCATAACCTAACTGTGAGTTTAGTTCATCTATTTCACCTAATAAATAAATAAGAGAATGCGATTTTGAAACACGTGATCCATCACCAAGGCCCGTTTGACCTTTATCGCCAGTCCTCGTTACTACTTTTGAAATTCTACTCACCGTACTAAAAGAATAAAAAGCTCACAACTATAAATAATGGGAAAAGTATTGGCAAGGACCATTTAAAAAAGTATCCAAAAAAAGAAGGCATATCTATACCTGATGATTCTGAAATAGATTTAACCATAAAATTTGGCGCATTACCAATATAGGTATTTGCTCCCATAAAAACTGCACCTGCAGATATCGCTAATAGAGTGTCATATAATTCACCCATTAATTGAACAGGATCACCACCCGCAGTATTAAAGAATACAAGATATGTTGGTGCGTTATCAAGGAAACTGGATAAAATACCTGTTGCCCAGAAGTACATATAATTTATAGGGCCTGAATCATTCGAAACAGATTGTATTACGCTCGAAAGAGCTCCTGAAGTGCCCGCTTTTAATATTGCAATAGCAGGAATAATTGTTATAAAAATACCTGCAAATAATTTGCCTACCTCTAAGATTGGAAACCAATTGTACTCATTGGCTTCTCTGATTTTTGAAGAAGTCATTTTCCAACTAGCAAATGTCAGTAATAATAACAAAACATCTCTAACAACATTTTGCAACTCAACATGTACATAAAAAACTTCAAACTCAATATGAGGTTTCCAAAATCCGCTGAGTAATACGGAAGCAATGACACCCAATAAAAGCAATAAATTAAATGAACCCTCTATACCAATTTTAATATCAGTATCAGTTTTTTTATTTTTTTCTTTTTTATATAAATAAGTATCAAAAACAAAAAATATAATTAATAGAGAAATAGCCATAAACAACATAGGAACAAACATTGCGGAAGTTGTCCAGAAGAAGCTTATACCTTTCAAGAAACCCAAAAATAAAGGTGGGTCGCCTAAAGGCGTTAAAGATCCTCCAATATTAGCAACAAGGAAAATAAAGAATACAATTACATGTACTTTATTTTTTCGGTCTTTATTTGCTCGTATAATTGGTCTTATAAGTAACATAGCCGCGCCAGTCGTTCCCATCCAGCTAGCAAGCAATGTACCAATAAGTATGATAGTTGTATTGATAATTGGAGTACCAACAAGTGAGCCTGTAAGCTGAACCCCGCCAGAAATAGTAAAAAGTGCCAATAATAAAACAAGAAATGGTAGATACTCAAGAAGCCCAACATGCAGTAACTCATAAAGTGTAATAGTAAACCCTACTTGAAACAAAAAAGGAATTATAAATAGAGTCGACCAAAATGCAGAAACTTTTCCAAAATTATGGTGCCAAAAATTAGGCGCTAACAATGGAAAGATAGCAATGGATAATAATATTCCAACAAAAGGAAAAATCCATAATATAGATAAATCAGCTCCATTAAGATGAGGGGCACTACCTTCAGCAGAAAAAACAAATCCTGTGAGTAGAAAAATTGATATAATTATTTTATTAAGAGTAGTATTAATCATAGTATCCTAGTTTTACATTTAAAAATTTATATATTTAAATTAATTGTATATGGATAATCATCCAAATTATTGATAACATTTTCTATAATTATTTTATTGTAATTTTAATAGTGCAATTATTTTTAGCAATACTAGTAATAGGCATAGCAGTCTTGGGGATGTCAATCGGAGTGATTTTTAACCGGAAACCTTTGCAGGGATCTTGCGGTGGAGTTGCAAATGATTGTATTTGTCTTAAAGGTGGCACTTGTGATGATCCTTCTCAAAAACCCAATCTATAATTCACTAACTACAGGCATATTATTAGAGGATTCTATTTTAAAATTACCTTCTAAATCTTTAATTATCCAATAAGCTTCAAATCCATCTAAGGAGGCAATTAAAGTTTTACCTTCCTCCAATGATAATATACTTAATGCAGTAGATAAAACATCTGCATCCATACAATTTGGCCCTATCACAGAGACTGATGAAATATTTGATTGAGTAGATTTACCATTTCTAGGGTCAATTATGTGTGAATATTTTTTTTCATTAAACTGAAAAAAGTTCCGATAATTTCCCGATGTAGCCATTGCTTTATTTTTTAATGATACAACAGCAATAATATCTTTTCCTGGTTGATTATTTTCTATAGGCCTATCAATACCAATTTTCCACTCTGAACCTTTATTATTAGCGCCTAAAACACGAACCTCCCCACCAATCTCAACCATAAATCTTGACAATCCTTTAGTTATTAAAAATTCAAAAACTTGATCAACGCCCCAACCTTTTGCAATAGCATTCACATCCAACATTTGACCTTCTATCATTTTAATTAAAGTTTGTCCTTCTAGATTTATTTTATTGTAACCTATTTTTGACATTTCATTAATTATATCTTTATCTATAGGTGGCTCCCATGTATTATTATATGTATCTCTATCTATACCTTTCCTCCATAGGAGAACTAAAGGTAAAACTGAAATATCAAAAGCCTTTGACGTCAATTCACTCCAATAAATAGATCTATCTATCACTTCAGAAAAACCTTTGGAAATATTTATTGATTCATTTAAAGATATTTGATTAAATAAAGATATCTCACTATCTAACTTATAAGTAGACATCTGTTTATCAATATTTAAAAAAATAGAATCAATTCTAAATTGAATAGATTCTATATCAATTTTAACATCTGAATCATCCACTATTCGTATTGAATAAGTTGTCCCCCAGGTTTCTCCACTAATTACTATTATTGGATCAATACGTGAGCATGAAATGAAATGCATATAAATAATAAAGCCCAACAGTAGTCGGGCTTTAAGTAAAAATTTCGAAAATTGAATTTTAGCCAAAGCTATCATAAGCAATCATTTCTCTTTCAACTCCAAGATCATATAACATCTTATCACAAGCATCAATCATCATTGGTGGCCCACACATATAATATTCAATTTCCGTTGGATCCTCATGGTCTTTTAAGTAATTCTCAAAGGCAATGTTATGAATGAATCCTGTTGGACCTTCCCAATTATCTTCAGGCATAGGTTCTGAAAGACCTACAATATATTTGAAATTTGGAAACTGTTTTTCTAGGTTTAAAAAGTCATCATGATAAAACATCTCTCTAGCAGATCGAGCACCATAGAAAAAAGTTATCTTTCTATCGGAATTTTGAGTATCAAGTAGATCAAATAAGTGGCTTCTCATAGGCGCCATTCCCGCACCTCCACCAAGATAAACCATTTCTCTATCGGTCTCCTTTGCAAAAAACTCACCAAATGGACCAGAGATAGTTACCTTATCGCCAGGTTTTAAATTAAAAATGTACGAAGAAGCTATTCCTGGTGGAACCTTATCCCACAACGCAGGAGGTGGCGTAGCAATTCGGACATTAAGCATAATAATATTTCCCTCAGCTGGATGATTTGCCATAGAATATGCTCGAAAGCATTCTTCATCATTGGTAGCCTTAATATCCCAAATGTTAAACTTGTCCCAATCGGGATGATATTGATTTTCTATCATAAAATCTTTAAAACTTAGATCATAATATTCCGGAATATCTATTTGAATATATCCACCTGCAGTAAAATTCAAATTCTCACCTTCAGGCAACTCTAAAACTAATTCTTTAATAAACGTAGCCACGCTATCGTTTGATCGAACTGTACATTCCCACTTTTGAATATTAAAAATTTCATCAGGAACTTTAATTTCCATATTTTCTTTTATCTTTACTTGGCAAGCCAAACGCCAATTTTCTTTTGCCTCTTTTCTATTAATATGACCAGTCTCTGTAGGTAGTATTCCGCCACCTCCAGAATTAACCTGGCATTTACATAAAGCACATGTTCCACCGCCTCCACAAGCGGAAGGAAGAAAAATACTTTTACCTGCTAGTGCAGATAATAAAGTACTTCCAGGACGACTTTGAATTGATCTTGTGTCATCACCATTAATTTTTATTGATACTTCCTCTTGCGGAAGAAGTTTTGATTCTGCAAAATTGAGCAATGTAACAAGAATTAGTATCACTCCTGTAAAAATAAGCATACTTAATAAAGTTGAAGTCATTATCATAATTGTATTCCCCCAAAAGACATAAATGCAATTGATATAAGGCCAGTAAGTAACATCGTTATTCCGATTCCGCGAAGCTTTAATGGAACATTAGAATAACGTAAACGATATCGAATAGAAGCCATTGCAATGATAGCAAGAAACCAACCTAACCCTGATCCAAATCCAAAAACAGTCGATTCCAATAAGGTATATTCGCGCTCAACTAGGAATAATGAACCACCTAGAATTGAGCAGTTAACTGCAATCAATGGTAAAAATATACCGAGATTTTGATAAAGAGCTGGAGAAAACCTATCAATAACCATCTCAACAAGCTGAACCATAGCAGCAATTACTGCAATGAAAACAATAGGTTTTAAAAAGCTAAGATTAATTTCTGGTAGGCCAGCCCATGTTAAAGCGCCCTTTCCTATCAAAAATGTATAAATGAACCAATTAACTGGTGCAGTAATCGTTAAAACAAACGTCACAGCTAATCCCAGCCCAATTGATGCATCCACTTTCTTTGAAATAGCTAAAAATGAACACATGCCTAAAAAATAGGCTAAAAGAATATTCTCTATGAAAACCGCTTTGGTAATTAAACTAATATAATGTTCCAAAATATTATTCCCCCTCTACCTTACCAATGATACGCTGGGCCCATACAATAAGTCCAAGAATAATAAACGCTCCTGGGCTTAATACCATTAATCCCATATTTTCATAACCTGCCTGATAGAAAAAATCTGGAATGACTTTGTAGTTATATATCGTTCCAAAACCTAATAGTTCTCTAAAAAAAGCTACTCCTATTAGTATTAGCCCATATCCTAATCCATTACCAATACCATCTAATAAAGATCTACCGGGCCCATTCTGCATTGCGAAAGCTTCTGCACGCCCCATAATGATACAGTTAGTAATTATCAAAGCGACAAAAACAGATAATTGTTTACTTATATCATAAAAAAATGCTTTAAGGACAAGATCGGTCAATATTACCATGGAAGCAATAACTGATAGTTGTACGATTATTCTAACCTTCGTGGGAATCATTTTTCTTAAAATTGAAATCACAGTATTTGATATTGAAAGAACTGCAATTACAGCAAAAGACATTACGATGGCTGTATCTAATTTTGTAGTTACTGCCAGTGCCGAGCAAATCCCTAAAACCTGCAAGCTAATTGGGTTATTACTCATTAAGGGATCGGTAAATGCTGTTTTTGATTTTTTACTTAAGCCCATTAACCACTCCATTTACTTCTAATTTTTGAAAAGAAAGGATCATAGAATTTTAAGTCCTTAAGTAAAAACTGATTTAGTCCTCGAGAGGTCATTGTCGCACCAGAAATTCCATCAACTAGATGATAAGCATCTTCTGATGTTTCATCTACCTTTCCTTTAACTGTTTGAATACCTACTAAGTTTCCATTTTCATCTACAAATCGTTTTCCTACGAAATTATTTTGAAACCATGGCTTATCAACTTCACCACCTAGTCCTGGTGTTTCGATGTGAGCGTAGAAAGTAATTCCCTTAGCTGTCGCTCCATCCGCTTCAATTGAAAAATAACCATACATAGTTCCCCAAAGACCTTTGCCAGATATTGGGATTGAATACCCCTCAGTTACATTATTTGATACTCGTTTATAAATCGGGTATAAATCAAAGTCTGCATTAGGATCAATATCCTGAGGTAATTTATTTGCCACAATGGAACCAGAATTATCCACAACAAAACTAACTATTGAATTTTGAAAAATAGATTCTACATCTTCATTAGTCCATGGCAAATCATCTGAAGACCTAAAGCCTAAAGATCTTAAAATATTCTTTTTTATATCAACTTCAACATTTGATTCATACTTCTCTTTTAAAGAAGAATCCACTATAGATAGCATAAATGCTAAAACAATTGTAACAATCGCAGTAAAAAGTAATGTATATCGATTACTGTGCATAGCGAGCTTTCCTTCTTTTAATATTTGCTTGAATTACAAACCAATCAATCAAAGCTGCAAAAGCATTTACAAATAAAATGGATAACATTACGCCTTCAGGATAAGCAGGATTTATGGATCTAATGATAACTGTTAAACTTCCAAATAAAATTCCATAAATCCATCTTCCTTGGTTGGTATGGCATCCAGTAACAGGCTCGGTAGCCATAAATGCTGTTCCAAATAAAAAACTTCCCATTACTAAATGGTAATGTGGAGGAATCGTGAACATTGAATTACTTGAAAATGGTGCAACCAAGTTTGTTAATAAAGCAGTACTGATCAATCCGACTATGGCGCCAATCATCACTCTCCAATTCACAATTTTTATATATGCGAGAAATAATGCACCTATAATAATTAGAAATTTATTTGTTTCTCCAATCGAACCTGGAATCCAGCCCCAAAACATATTCCACCAAGAATAATCAAATTGGTTAAAATTACTAAGAAGGCTCAGTGCATCTTGATTTATTTCTGCTGCCGGAATTGATAAAGCTGTAGCACCAGAATACCCATCTGGACCTAAGACCCAAACTTTATCACCGGAAATCTTGGTTGGGTATGTAAAGAAAATAAATACTCTAGCCATCAAAGCAGGATTAAAGATATTCATCCCAACGCCACCAAAAATTTCTTTTCCTATTACAATTCCAAAAGTTGTTGCTACGGCTATTTGCCAAAGGGGTATACCAGCTGGCATAGTCAAGGGAATTAGAGCACAAGTTACTAAAAACCCTTCGCTAACTGGATGCTTTCTAACAACGGCAAATAAGAGCTCCCAGAATGCACCAGAAGCAAAAGTAACAATTATTATTGGTAAAATTTTATTAAAGCCGAACCAAAAGTTTTCCCAATTTGATCGCTCTAAATCAATAGCAATACTATTTTGGAATCCTATATTTATAGCTCCAAAAATGTATAGTGGCAATAGAGCAATAACAACTAAGATCATAATTCGCTTTGTATCAATACTATCTCGTATATGAGGTCCACTCCTAGTTACTTCATTTGTTGAAAATAAAATAGTATCTGTGGCTTCAAAAATCGGATAAAACTTTTCTAATTTTCCACCTTCCTCAAAATTATCTCTATATTTATCTAAAACTTTTTTGATCAAGCCAAACATTTATCCTTCTTCCTCCATAAGATCCAATCCATCACGTATCATGCCACCAACATCAATTTTACTAGGGCAAGCAAAAGAGCACAACGCAAAATCTTCTTCATCGCATTCAATGATCCCTAATTGCTCCATTTCTTCTATATCTTTTATATTAATAGCGCGATATAGTGCATTTGGTAGAATATCCATTGGCAATACATCTTCCCAAGTATTGATTGGTAAAATATATCTTTCACTACCATTTTGAAGAGTATTAAACCTGTAGCTTTTTTGTTTAGAACCAACAAAAGCATTAGTTAAACTATATCTTGAAGATGATGAGCCAGGCCTGAGCATACCCAAAAACTCTCTCTCACCACCATTTGGTAAAACAGAAATTGTTGAATGATAAAATCCTATAAAATCATCTAGGGCTGATTCTATACCAGTTAATATATCTCCAGAAATAACACGATTATTACCTTCTATTATTTTATCCTTAAGTAGATATTCAATTTGTGATCCTAATCTGGATTTTATATGAATTGGGTCTTTTATGCTTGGCCCTCCAACTGTAACGAATAGTGTTGTATCAAGTTGCCCAGTCAAAAAGAAATTTCCTATTCTAACCACATCTTGTGCATTAACTGTCCATATTACATCGTTTAATTTTAGTGGTGAAATATGATGAATTTGGATACCTACATTGCCTGCAGGGTGTGGACCATTGAAGGTATGGGCTTTTACACCCTTGACATCTAATAAGGTATCAGAAACGGTATTTTCATTGTATGATAAATGTACATCTCCATTTGTAAGTTTTTTTAAAATATCAATACCCGCTTGAAATTGGGACAACCTTCTTCTCAAAGCCAAATCCAAATTGACTGATAAAGGAGCTGTATTCCATCCTGAAATAAAAATGTCTCTTGGAACAGTTTCGGGATCAGAAACTTTATTAAAAGGCCTCTGGCGAATAAAAGGAAAAATATTTCCTTTTAATAATGCAGATAAGGCTTCTTTTCTACTTAAATCATTAATTTCATCAGGAGAATAAGATGAAAAAGATTGAGACACTTCTTCCTCAGATAATTTAATAACTATTTTTTGAATAGACCGACGCTCTCCAAATACAATTTCTGATACCTTTCCCGTACCTGGAGACGGCCAAGTTATTTGAGGGTTTGACTTATCACAAAATAATGGAGATCCAGTTTTAACATCGTCACCTTCTTTAACCAGAAGCTTAGGCTTAACACCTCGAAATTCGCTAGGGTTTAATGACACATATTCGGTTGAATTATCATCAATAACATAATTACTTGGCTTACCAGCAATTTGAATATTGTGACCCTTGAATAAATTATAATCAGCCAATTTTAATAATCTTTATAATAAATATTACATTCCTTGATAAATAACAAGAGATTGGCTAATCCAATCTGTGACAGGTCCAAAATACCATCCAAAAATAAAAGTAGGGACTGCCAGAACAATAAGAATTATAGTAACCAATGATGAAGATGGCATACCAATTGATTCACTTCGCTCACCAACCAAATACATATGTTTAACAACACGAATATAATAGTATAGTGAAACGACACTATTTACCACCCCAACAAATGCTAACCAATAATACTGTGACCCCGCTTCAATAACTGCTGCAAAGATATAAAATTTTCCTATAAATCCTGCTGTTGGAGGTAGACCTGTTAATGCAACCATAAACAGTGTCATAACTGCACCGACAAAGGGCATCCTCCACCCTAAATTATCAAAATCATCAAAGGTTTCACCGCCAAATTCATTTTGAACATATATTAAAACAAAAAAAGCTCCAAGATTCATGAAAAGATATACAAAGGCATACATCATAATTCCATAAACACCAGATTGAGACATTAATGGCAATGCCATCATCATATAACCAGCATGTGCGATACTTGAATATGCTAGCATCCTTTTTACGCTATTTTGTTGAATAGCAACTAGATTACCAACCGTCATAGTTGCAGCAGATAAAACTGCTAAAAGTTGAGGCCAAGGAATATCATTAACAGCTAACCAAAACTCTGACGACATTGCTGACCCATCACCAAAAACTTGATTGAAAAAGCGAATTAATAGTGCTAGGCCAGCTGCTTTAGGGGCAACTGATAAATACGCCGTTATAGTTGTTGGTGAACCTTCATAGACATCTGGTGTCCAAAAATGAAATGGAACAGCAGAAATTTTATAACCAAATCCAACCAAAATAAATACTACAGATAAAATTAATGCTAAGTTTGATTCAGGACTGAGCCCTGATATTGCAGACTGCATTTCAAAAAATTTTGTTGTACCCGTCAATCCAAAAAGAATACTTAATCCATAAAGCATAATTCCAGATGAAAAAGCTCCATATATTACATATTTTAATGATGCTTCATTACTAGCTGGGTTTTTTTTCAGATATCCAGCTAGAAAGAATGACATAATTGAAACAATCTCAATTGCCAGATAAACCATCAGTATATCAATCGCTGATACCATTAGAAACAATCCAAATGCCATTATTGATAATATTGAAAAGTATTCACCGACTCTATACTCCTTGAGCTCTTTTGAATTAAAACTCATCAGTATGACCAAAGCTGTCGATAAAAGAATTAATATCTTAAAAAAATTCGCAAATGGATCAAGTGCAACTGTACCCATAAAAAGATTAGTAACATTGCCCCCACCTAATCTTATTGCAAATAAGGTAAGTGCTAAACCTCCTAGCACCCACCATGCAACATTGAATGAATTCTCCCTACGGTAAAATAGATCTGCTATAATAGCAATTAAAATTGTTACCGTAAGTATTAGCTCCGGCCAAAAGTGAGCTAAACTATTTAGATTGCTCATTCATTTTCCCCATTAAAAGGTGCTGGTGAACCCACCTAAGGATACAACCGAATCAATTAGCACATTAAGTGTTGCAGAAATCATATCTAGAAAAGGTCGAGGATATATACCTAATATTAATGTAATAACAGCTAAAGGAATTACCGTAAATAATTCGCGATTATTAATTTCAGGAAGATCATTATACTTTTCATTTGCAGGGCCAAAAAAGATGCGTTGGAATGCCCATAAAAAATAAGCTGCATTCAATAGGATACCCAAAGTAGAAATAATAACAATTGTTTTAAAAACTGGGAAAGCTCCAATAAAAATCATTGCTTCACTTATGAAACCACTAAATCCTGGTAAACCAAGTCCAGCAAAAAAAGCTATAGCTACAAAAGCAGTATAGATTGGCATTTGGGACGCAAGACCACCAAATCCTTCAATGTCTCTATGGTGTGCCCGATCATAAATCACACCTACTAATATGAATAGCATTGCTGAAATCGTGCCATGGTTAAACATTTGAAAAACTGCTCCACCCAATCCAGCTTGAGCACTAATTAAATTATCACCATTCATTGCTGAGGCTGCAATAACAGCGGCCATTCCAATAAGTGTATAACCCATATGATTAACAGATGAATAGGCTACTAATTTTTTTAAATCTTTCTGAGCTAAAGCGCACATTGCGCCCCAAATAACATTAATTAAGCCTAAGACTGCGAGTGCGCCTGCAAACCAAAAAACACCATCTGGCAACATCGTATAATTAATCCTTAACATACCATAAACACCCAACTTAAGCAATACACCTGCTAAAATAACCGAGATTGCTGTTGGTGCTTCTACATGAGCTAAAGGAAGCCAAGTATGGAATGGGAAAACAGGCACTTTTATTGCAAAACCAATAAATAAAAGTACCCAAATCACTTTGATTGCGCTCATTCCCCACCAAAGCATTCCATTTAAAGCTATTGGTGCAGTCTCCATTAGAACAAGCATATCAAAAGTATTTCCACAAGTAAAATAAAGGGCAAGTATGGCAATTAACATCAATACAGATCCAGCCAAGGTATAGAGGAAAAATTTGATTGCTGCATACTCGCGTTGCGGTCCGCCCCATATTCCAATTAAGAAGTACATTGGAAGTAACATAACCTCCCAGAAAATATAAAATAGAAAGAAATCGAGGGCCAAAAAGACACCCATCACACCTGTATTTAAAAGAAGAAAAAGTGAAAAATACCCTTTTACAGCTTTATCGATATTCCAACTGACGAATACTCCAATAAATCCAATTAATGCCATTAAAAATACCATTGGTAAACTCAGGCCATCTACTCCAAGAATGTAAGTTATATTAAATGATGGAATCCATTCTGCTCTTTCCATGAATTGGAATGTGCCGACTGTCTGGTCAAAAATTTTCCAAAGGTAAATTGCTAATAATAATTGAGCACCCGATACAACAGCAGCTATCTGTTTAATCAATTTAGATCTATCTCTTGGAATAAAAGCAATCATTGCCATTCCAATTATTGGTAGCCAAATAATCCAACTTAATAAATAATTCATACTTTACCCTTTATCAAATCCCTATATTGTCTGAAAGACTAGAATAACAATTACACCTATCAATGCAAATAACATGTAATTCTGTAAGCGACCAGTCTGTATTTGTTTTAATTGTTTTCCAAATCCTTGCATAGAGCGACCGACTCCATCAACTAGCACTTGGTCAAGGCCATCATAATCCATTCGACCAGTCAATTTGGAAAGAATCCGAGTTACCCGACCAAAACCATTAATAAAATATTTATCGTAAAGATCCCAATCAAAATAGGCTACTGCACGCGATAGTTTCAAAAATGGTTGATAAATAAAACGGTCATAATTCTCATCAAAAAAATATTTATTTAAAGAAAGTTTGTACAAAAACCCAATTTTACCAGCTAGTTTTTCCGCAGAAAATTTTCTTTTAAAATAGAAAAGATAAGATAGCCCAATACCTAAACTAGCCACAATTAATGAAAGTGCCATTGCTGGATAGTGCGCGTGATGTACTCCTTCATATATTTCTGCTGCAGTGGGGTTCCCTGGGACTGATGAATTTTGTGCTTTAATTAAATCAGTGAACCATCCATGATCAGAAAATGGATTAAAGTAAGGCAAAGTATAAAAGATAAAAAAGCTTAGACCCGATAATAAAATTAAAGGATATGTCATTAATTTTGGTGATTCATGGATACCTTCAAATACTTTTGGCATCCTTGGCTTTCCATGAAATGTCATAAAAATCAATCTAAACATATAAAATGCTGTTATAGCAGCTGCGCCAAAACCAAAAATAGCTAATAATAAATGTTGAGGATATTGCTCAACAAAAGAAAGTGTTCCTGCCAAAATAGCATCTTTAGACAAAAATCCAGAGAAAAGCGGAACCCCTGAAATAGCTAATGTCGCTATCGTCATTGTCCAGTATGTAGTTGGCATTTTAGAGCTAAACCCGCCCATATTCCTCATATCTTGTGGGTCAGTATCATGATCATGAAGCTCATGAAGAGAATGATGCATAGCATGTATAACTGATCCAGATCCATAAAATAAGCAAGCTTTGAACATAGCATGGGTTAAAAGATGAAAAAATGCAGCAATATAATTCCCAACACCAACTGCTAATATCATGTATCCTAACTGACTTACAGTTGAGTAAGCTAAAACTTTTTTAATATCATTTTGAGTGATAGCAATTGTAGCAGCAAATAAAGCTGTAAAACCACCAACATACGCAATAACTGTTAAGGCCTCAGGAGAAAATAATGGAAACAATCTTACAGTTAAATAAACACCTGCAGCTACCATAGTTGCAGCATGCATTAATGCAGAAACAGGTGTTGGGCCTTCCATAGCATCAGGCAACCAAATATGAAGAGGAAACTGAGAAGATTTTCCAACAGCACCCATAAAAAGTCCGATTCCTGCTAATGTTAAAAGATTTCCAGTGATTAATCCTTGATTTACTCCACTAAATACATCTTGAAAGTTGAAAGAATTGATTGCAGTGAATATGATCATAATTCCTATGAAAAATCCTATATCTCCAACTCTATTAGTTAAAAATGCCTTTTTACTCGCATCTGCTGCAGAATGTTTTTCAAACCAGTGGCCAATTAATAAAAAAGAACTGACACCAACTAATTCCCAAAAAATATAAAGAGATATGAGATTATTTGCTAAAACGATTCCATTCATGGAAAAAGTAAAAAGGCC
>MDTG01420352.1_pt1 | contig 13484 bp, 17 predicted proteins | sample 811421 | NCBI WGS metagenome assembly MDTG01 (sample SAMN05326645, study PRJNA326480) | marine metagenome | isolation source: seawater | place: Pacific Ocean: South East | collected 2011 | reverse complement strand
TTGCGGCACACAAATACAGCGGTGCTCAAGAGATTATGCAACGTATACGTTTTGCATACGAACTATTGCCAGATCATGTACGTGCAGGTGTAACAGCATACAACAAAGGATCGTTGGAGTTTGACAACGGTTCACGTATTATTGCACAAGCAACAACCGAAAACACAGGACGTGGTTTGTCGCTTACATTGGTGTACTTGGACGAATTTGCATTTGTGCCGCCTAGGGTTGCACAAGAGTTCTGGACTTCACTATCACCAACACTATCAACTGGTGGTAAATGTTTTATCACTAGTACGCCAAACCAAGATGATGATCAGTTTGCACGTATTTGGAAAGATGCTGAAAAGACCATTGACGAGTATGGCAACACAACTGACACAGGCAAAAACGGATTCAAAAGTTTCCGTGTGCATTGGAGCGAGCATCCAGAGCGTGACCAAGAATGGGCAGATGAAGAACAAGCAAAAATAGGTGAAGAAAGATTCAGACGTGAACATGAATGTGAATTCATTGCGTTTGATGAGACACTTATCAACAGTTTGAAATTACCAGACCTCGAAGGTAGAGAACCATTACTGAGGCAAGGACAGGTACGTTGGTACAGTAAACCGCAAAGCGGACACACTTATATTGTAGGACTTGATCCTAGTTTGGGTACAGGTGGCGACAACAGTGCTATACAAGTTTTTGCACTGCCCAACTTGGAACAGGTTGCAGAATGGCAACACAACAAAACTCCAATACAATCACAAGTGCGTATCATGTACGATATACTGCTATACCTTGAAGAACACAATGCCAGCGAAATATATTGGAGTGTGGAAAACAACACACTTGGTGAAGCCGCATTGGTAAGCATCAATGAGTTTGGCGAAGATAGATTCCCTGGCACATTTCTAAGTGAACCAAAGAAAGCAGGCAATGTACGCAGGTACAGAAAAGGCTTTACAACCACACACAGAACAAAACTAAGTGCATGTGCAAAGTTCAAACAGTGGATTGAAACAGAACACATGAAAGTGCGTTCAAACAATCTCATACGTGAGATCAAAACATTTGTTGCAAGAGGCAACAGCTATGCCGCCAAAGACGGCGAAACAGATGATTTGGTAATGGCTACAATACTGTGTTGTAGAATGATACAAAGTGCAGTACGTTTTGATGAAAATGCATTCAACATGCTGAATGACATTGGACCCAGCGAAGACAACGAAGATGTACGTATGCCAATGCCTATCGGAATGATATAAAAAGCTAAATAGTATTATGGAACAATTAGCAGACAAAATATTTGACTTTGTAAAAGGGTATGGCGAGGACGTTGTACTGTTTACCGACACCGGTGAAAGCACACTAGACACTGTTGAAGCCAAGCGTTTTTATCTCAAAGACAGCAAGATAATGATTCACTTGGACGCACAAGAATCAAGAGAAGAGCTAAAAGTAAGCTACGGTGGTGAAGTTGATATTAGTGCATATCGTCCTTTGTTTCAAGGACTGAAAAACATTGCACACAAGAATCTCGTTGAATTCAGTCTGCAGAAGTTTAGCAAAGAAATAGAACCAAAAGACTTCGCATATCAAGGAACAGTAGCTATGCAAAAACAAGTAGATGAAAGTTATGGAAGACCATACGGACACAGTAAAACAAGTTACCAAGATCTAAAAGACAGCAAGATCATCATCAAGCACAAGAAAGCAGTTGATGAAAATGTTCGTGGTAGTAGAAGCAGAGGTATTAGCGCAATTTACCTTGAGAACAGCGCAGGCGAAAGATTTCAATACCCAAACAATCACCTTGCAGGTGCTAGAGCAATGTTGCGTCACGTAAACGAAGGTGGCACACCATATGATGACTTTGGACAACACATTATTGGACAAAGCAAAGAACTAGCAGACCTCATGAAGTTTGAGCGTTGGGTAAACAAAAACGGACTACTAGAAGGCAACGACGATGTAGTAGAACAAGTAAAAGAAGAGAAGAACAGAATTAGAGAGCATGTAAAGCGTCTACAGTCACAAGCATATTATGAATCATGTAGTTGCGATTACAAGCCAAAAGCATACACTGCTAGCCCAGCAAAGGTCAACAAAATGCGTGAACGCTTCACAGCAAAACGTTTTGATGAAGATCTAACTGATGCATTGGGCGTTGTTACACGTATCATGAAAGAATACGACAGCAAGCAGGAAGCAAGAGACAATGCCGTTGCACTTGCGAAATATATACAGGACAAGAAAACAATTGGATTCAAAGGTGTTAGTACTGATGATCCAGCAAATCCTGAAGCAGAGGACCCAAAGAAGTACAGTGGTCCGCAAGGCATTGTTGCAAAGATCTCGGGCATGGCTGGCTATCTAGCACAGCGCACCCAAGATGACGTAGTAAGCAACCATCTAGCAAGAATAGCAGATGATGTGTTTACTATGCCACCCAAACTACAAATGGGTGTAAAGAAAGTGGTTGATTATTTGTATAAAAATGCTACAATGGAATCAGTATCAGTTGACGCTGGTCCAGGTATGCAGGAACAAGCACATGAATCACTTGAAGAGTCATTCAAAGTTTTTGAACCAAAGTTCTAAATTTTACTTGACTTTTTTATTGTTTGATTGTATACTAAAGAAATATAGTCAAGCAAATTGGCATAACATTATAGGCAAAATATAGGAGAAACATTATGGCAACATCACTAGCAGAAATACGTGCTAAACTACAAGCACAAGAAACAAAAGGCTCAGGTTCAAGTGGAGGTGGCGACAACGCAATCTTTCCATTTTGGAACTTGGCAGAAAATACTTCCGCAACAGTTAGATTTTTGAACGATGGTGATCCAACCAACGACTTCTTTTGGAAAGAACGTCAGATGATTAGGTTGGACTTTCCTGGCATCAAAGGTCAAGCAGACAGCAGACGTGTTACAGTAAATGTTCCTTGCATGGAAATGTGGGAACCAGCTGGATCATGTCCTGTACTTGCAGAAGTACGTCCGTGGTTCAAAGATCCAAGTTTAGAAGACATGGGTCGTAAGTATTGGAAAAAACGTTCGTACATTTTTCAAGGCTTTGTAGTACAAAGTGATTTGCAAGAAGAGCAAACACCAGAAAATCCTGTGCGTAGGTTCATTATGGGCCCACAGATCTTCAACATTATCAAACAAGCATTGATGGATCCAGACTTTCCAGCAATGCCAACTGACACTGAAGAAGGCACAGACTTCAAGATCCATAAGACCACAAAAGGTCAGTATGCTGACTATAGCACCAGTAACTGGGCTCGCAGAGAGCGTAGTTTGGATCAAAATGAGCGTAGTGCAATTGACACACATGGCTTACACAACTTGAACGATTTCATGCCTTCAAGGCCAAGTGCCGAGCAGGTTGATGCAATCAGACGTATGTTTGAAGCAAGTGTAGATGGACAATTGTACGATCCAGAAGAGTTTGGACAATTCTATCGTCCTCCAGGGATGGCAGCCCCTGCAAATAGCGCACCAGCAAGTGCTCCTGCAACTGCACCAACACCGGCACCACAGCCAGTGGCAGAAGCAACACCAGCACCTGCTCCAACACCTGAGCCTGCTCCAGCACCGGCACCCGCACCACAACCTGCTCCAGTACAAGCAGAAGCGGCACCAGCTGAACCAGGTGAAACAAAAAGTGCGCAAGACATTCTAGCGGCAATTAGAGCTCGTAAAGGGCAATAAGAGAAACAATCTTCAGTAGGCGGCAGGTAGTCGCCTACTCTAGTATTCTGGAGACAAGATATGGTAAAACCATTTGACGTAAGTAAATTCCGTAAAAGTATTACAAAGAGTGTACCTGGACTCAGTAGCGGATTCAGAGATCCTGACACATGGATTTCAACAGGTAATTATACACTAAACAAATTGATCAGTGGAGATTTCAACAAAGGTGTACCACTGGGCAAAGTTACAGTGTTTGCAGGTGAATCAGGTGCAGGTAAAAGTTTTATTTGTAGCGGTAACCTAATCAGAGAAGCACAAAAGCAAGGTATCTTTTGTGTGCTTATTGACAGTGAAAACGCACTAGATGAAGCATGGCTACATGCACTAGATGTTGACACCAGTGAAGACAAACTGCTCAAACTCAATGTAGCAATGATTGATGAAGTTGCTAAAGTTATCAGTGAGTTTATGAAAGACTACAAAGCAAATTATGCAGATGTTGATGACGCAGACAGACCCAAAGTGTTGTTTGTGATTGACAGTTTGGGTATGATGCTGACACCTACAGATGTTGATCAGTTTACCAAAGGTGATATGAAAGGTGACTTGGGTCGTAAGCCTAAGGCACTAACTGCACTAGTACGTAACTGTGTAAACATGTTTGGTGACTACAATGTAGGATTGGTAGCAACCAACCACACATATGCATCGCAGGATATGTTTGATCCAGATGATAAAATTAGTGGTGGACAAGGCTTTATCTATGCATCAAGTATTGTTGTTGCAATGCGTAAATTGAAACTCAAAGAAGATGCAGACGGCAACAAGATTTCGCAGATAATGGGTATTAGAGCCGCATGTAAGGTAATGAAGACAAGATTTGCAAAACCTTTTGAAAGTGTGCAGATCAAAATTCCTTATGAAACAGGCATGAATCCATACAGTGGTTTTGTTGAACTTTGTGAAAGCATTGGATTGCTACAAAAGTCAGGCAACAAACTTGCATATACATCACCAGTTACTGGCGAAGTACACAGTTATTTCAGAAAACAGTGGACAGGTGATAAATTACAACTAATAATGGATGAATGGGGAACAAAAGATTTACCCGAATCCGAAGAACCATTAGTGGAGAACGTAATCGATGAGATTGACGGAACAGGAGAGCAGTCTACTGATTGAGGTATGGAGTAGTTGTAAAAACCATATCCCAACCAAAGATAGACAACAGGCAGGTACAGATTTTATAGACGTTATCTTATCCAGTGGATACGATATGCTAAACGTCTATGAAGAACTTTATGGACTTGACACCACATTAGATCGTGCGCTGAATATAGTAGCAGAAGAAACTGAATCAGAGGACGACGAGGACGAATGGCTCGACGAAGAATGGGATGAGTAACTGGTTTACTATCCTAACCAAAGATCTAGGCAGACTACCAGATGCAATTGATTACTACAATGCTGAACTTGATGATGCACGGCCTGAGTGCAGTCTCAAAGGTAACCTAGAAAAAAACAGCAGAGAGATACCTGGTATTGTTGAACACAGATTCAATCAACTACAAGAAGTTGAAGCAATACTAGAGTATCTCAACGTTGAATTGCGCAAGTTGCGCAGTAAAACATTCCGTCAGTTTATTGAAAACTACAACAGAACTATGAGTAGTAGAGATGCAGACAAATTCGTTGATGGAGATGAAAATGTTTGTGATCTTACACACTTGGTAAATGAGTTTGCATTGGTGCGCAACAAGTATTTGGGCTTTATCAAAGCACTAGATGCCAAGCAATTTCAGCTGAACAACATCACAAAAATACGAGCGGCCGGCCTAGAAGATGTAACTTTATAGAAAAAAAGTGCAAAAAAAGGTTGACCATATGAGATATCTCGCTTATACTGTATATATAACAGTTAGGAGAAAGACATGAAAGTAGCAGTAATCCATACCGCATTTGAAGATTCACCAAACACTGTTGCATTTGTTGATGTGCCTGATGGTACAGATCACGAATCAGCAATGAGCTATGCATATCGTTGGACAAACAATGTTATGGGCAGTTGGTCAATCAAAGAAGAAGTGTTCTCCAACGGTGAAGAAAACGGTGATTACAATCCTGCCGTAACAGTAATGGCTCCACTGCATGAAGGTGGTATGGGATTGCGTTCAACATCAATGGGCGATCAAATGCTTGTTGGTAACAAGAAGTACAAGGTTGCAATGGTTGGCTTTGAGGAGATTGTATAATGCGGGCTAAAGAGCAAAAGTTCCCCATCAGTGAAGTAATGTCATATGCCGTTGCAGTGCAAGAATACCAAGGCTTTGTTGCTAGTGGTAACGGCTGGTATGATCATGAAGCTGATCAACATCGCTATGACAACAAAACTCTTATCCTGCACATGTTGGAAGGCGGTACTGATATTCAAACGCCAGAAGTCACAGACGAACATCGTGACATGGGCAATCATGTTATTGAACATTTCCGCACTAGTTTGGCATTCAAAAAACTTGGTGACACACTCAACAACTTTGAAGAACGTGTAGCTGAGTTTATTGGTGGTGATCTAGTTGGTCGATTTGGTGTAAGTGTTGCGGCTAGTTTGCCCAACAGTTATCGTATTGACGAGAAACGTGAACAGTTCAAAGATCAAATGGATGTGTACAAATACACATCAGAGTTTCAAGGCAACATTGGTGCAAAACTAAGCATGGATGTAGCCATTATTGATATGAAGTTCTTGCGCAACTTTGGCAACTATGTTGTAACAGGTGTCACAGATGACAAGCATATCATCAAGTTTTTCTGGAACAAAGATCCAGATCTTACAGGTGTACTAGAGGGCAAAACAATCAACCTGATTGGTCGTGTAAAAAACCACGAACTAAGTAAGTATACCAACTGTAATGAAACAATGCTAAATTATGTGAAAATACTTGAAATAAAAGGTTGACCTTATAAGCAAGTTGTCGTACTATAATAGTGTAGGTAATAAAACAGTCAAGGAGTGAGAATCATGGCTACAACAAAAATAAAAGTTTCCCCCAAAACAAAAGTTACTGTCAAGAAGGCTGAAAAAGTCGAGACAGATGCACAAGTGATCAAACGTTTGCGTGAACGTTTTGATATCCTCAACGACATGACACAAGCAAGTGTTGATGGCGTTGTGCGAGGTATGGTTGTTACTGGACCTCCAGGTGTTGGTAAAAGTTTTGGTGTTGAGCAGGTGCTCAATGAAAATCGCATGTTTGATAAAATGGCTGGTAAACGAGATCGTTTCCAAGTTATCAAAGGTGCTTCAAGTGCTATTGGTTTGTACAAAGTACTGTTTGAAAATGCAGACAAAGGTAGTGTGTTGGTTATGGACGACTGTGATACAGTGTTACATGACGAAACAAGTTTGAACTTGTTGAAGGCCGCACTTGATAGTGGTAAGAAGAGAATGCTAAGTTGGAACACTGACAGTGCATTGCTTAGACGTGAAGGTATTCCGGATCGTTTTGAGTTCAAAGGCTCAGTTATCTTCATTACCAATTTGAAATTCGAAGGTACACGGGGAAAGCTCAAGGATCACCTTGATGCTATTATGTCACGTTGTCACTATCTGGACTTGACATTGGACACAATGCGTGACAAATTCCTCCGTTGTAAACAACTGGTTGCTGATGGTATGCTTGACGAATACAAGTTCGAGAAGAAGCAGGTCACACAACTAATGAACTACATGAGCGCAAACAAAGAGAACTTGAGAGAAGTTAGTTTGCGAATGGTTACTAAGATAGCCGACTTGATGAAACATAACCCAAGCAACTGGAAACGGTATGTAGAGGTTACATGTATGCGTCGAGTTGCTAAAGGGTAAACGGTCCAACCTACGCCCTCTCTCACTCCAATGGACCGTTCGGGGAGGTGTCATCTAGGCACCTCCTCATCTTATATGTGCTTCTTGACATTATGCAAAAAGGCCTGTAAACTGTAAACATGAAATGTAAAATTGTACTCAAAGATGAAGTAAACTGTAAGGTTGAAGGCTTGGCAACCAGCACCAGAAGAAAGTGCATGGACAAGCTCAAGTTCTTTTTGCCTTATGCATATCACGTACCAGCATACAAGCTGGGTAGATGGGATGGCACTGTGCAGTTTTTTAGCATGGGTGGTAGCACCTACATCAATCTATTGGATGAAATACTGCCAATACTGCAAAGCGATGGCTATGAAGTTGATGTAGATGATCACAGACAAGACTGGGATCTTGAACTTGAGCCTGTTGTGGAAGACACATTCAGCAACACACTGTGGCCCAAAGGACACCCTGTTGAAGGTGAGCCTATCATGTTGCGTGACTATCAAGTTGAAATCATCAATCAGTTTTTGGACACACCACAATGTGTGCAAGAGATTGCAACAGGTGCAGGCAAGACATTGATCACAGCCGCACTCAGCGAACGTATTGAAAGCTATGGACGCAGTGTTGTTATCGTACCCAACAAAGACTTGGTAAGACAAACTGCTGAAGATTATGAAAACATGGGCTTGGATGTAGGTGTGTACTTTGGTGACAAAAAAGAAATGAACAAAACACACACCATATGCACATGGCAGAGTTTGAACACAATGGAAAAACGTTACAGAGATGGACTTGCTGACATGAGCTTGGCAGAGTTTTTAGAAGGCGTTGTTTGTGTTATTGTTGATGAGGTACACCAAGCAAAAGCAGATGTACTCAAAAAACTACTAACAGGACCATTTGCAAACATACCATTGCGTTGGGGACTAACAGGTACAATACCCAAAGAGCAACACGAGTTCTTTGGCATACGTTGTGGCTTGGGAGAAGTAAGCAACAGATTGAGTGCGCATGAACTACAAGAAGAAGGTGTACTAGCAGAGTGCAACATTGATGTAATTCAAATGCAGGACGTTGTAGAGTTTCCAAACTATCAAAGTGAACTTACATTTCTAACTACAGACGAAAGACGTTTGAAATATCTCAGTGGACTGATTGAAGCAATGAGCGAAAATGGCAACACATTGGTGCTTGTGGACAGAATCAAAAGCGGAGAAAGATTGCAAGAGATGTTGCCAGATGCAACATTTGTAAGAGGAGCAATGAAGAGTGCGGACAGAAAAGACACGTACAAGGACATCAACGAGGCGACGAACATGGTCGTCATCGCAACGTATGGCGTTGCCGCGGTTGGCATCAATATTCCTCGTATTTTTAATCTTGTTCTTGTTGAACCTGGAAAAAGTTTTGTACGGGTAATACAGAGTATTGGTAGGGGAATACGTAAAGCCAAAGACAAAGATCACATACAGATCTGGGATATAACTTCTAGTTGCAAGTTTAGCAAACGACATCTTACACAGCGCAAGAAATTTTACAGGGAGGCACACTACCCATTTAGAGTGCAGAAAGTTGATTATCTATGAAAATACTAACCATTGAAAATGAGTCATATGATTTGGATCATGTTCCAGATCAAATTGATGACTTCAGATATTGTGTGTTAGATTACACAAACCCTGCACAAGCAGATTATATTTTTGTGCCATTGGTGTTCTTAGAAAGTTTCAATAGCCCTGCAATCACACTAAACATTGGAGGCAGAAGTTTGATGATGCCCATGGACTGGAGTGTGATTATTGCAGATGCAAACATGGGTGATCCAGAGATTATGCCCATAACTAGTATAAACGACAGAGGGTTCACAGCCTTCACATTGAATCCTATTGCTGGTTACATGGCAGAGTATCATCCAATTGAACTTACCAATGTGTTTCAAAACATGAAATGGTACTTTCCAAAACTCAAGTTTGGACATATACTGGCAGTACCAATTGAAGACAAGCCACAACCGTTGTGTGCTTATTTTGTAAAAGACGCAAACAAAGTACCTGAGGTGCTTGACATAAACAAGTTGATATAATACAATGGATACAGAAGAAGAAAAAATGACAAAGGCAATGGCAGAACTGCAAGTGTTGATAGCAGACTGGGTAATTGAACGTCAACTACAACCACTTGCTGTGGCCGCTATACTCATGGCAACCAGCAGTAAAATATATCAAGCAGAACTTGAGGAACATGAGTTTGTAAAAATGATGGAAAGTGTTGTGAAAAATACTCACTACGCACCTGAGGACACAGTGTTGCACTAATGGCAGACATGAGTATACAAAATGAGATGAGAGTGTTGGACACACGTGATACAGCGTGGTATCCAAGTCTCACAGAAGATGAACTAAAAAAGTTATCCTTGTTTGTACTTCAACGTTGGATGAGTGCGCTACAAAGCAGTGATGTTGCACTACAAGAACACTATTTGGAATATGTAAATGAGTTCAGCAACAGACACTACAACACACTAAGGCATCATCCAGAACTACAAATAAAACTGCTACAAATTGTAGGACACACTGCTGGCAAGACACGCAGACAGCATGCATGGATACGTCCACACAGTGCAGGCAAAGGCAGTAAACTTGGCAAGTGGATTGCTGAACACTATGCACACTACAATGATGATGAGATTGAACTATTGTTGGCCACAAACACCAAAGAAGATTGGACCAGTTTGTTTGAAGAATATGGCATGGACAAGAAACAGATAAAGGCACTACTCAAATAATGTTCACATGTGAATACTGCAAACGAAGTTTCAGACGTGAGAGTACTCTTGCGGCACACACTTGTGAGAAAAAACGCAGATGGTTGAACAAAGACGACAAGCAAGTACAACTAGGCTTTAGAGCATTTCAAAAGTTCTACAAAATGGCAATGGGTGCTACCAAAGAAAAAAGCATCAAAGACTTTTGTGATTCACAGTACTATGGAGACTTTGTAAAGTTTGGCAAGTACATAGATGAAAACAGTATTGATCCAGCAGAAAAGTATTTGGAGTTCTTGATCAAAGAAAGTGTAAAGCTCAGTGACTGGTACAGTGACAGAGTGCTTGAAAAGTGGATCAAGAAACATTTGAAAGCAGAAACTGTTGAGCGTGGCATTGAACGCAGTATAATCAATATGCAAGAATGGGCAGATGCAAATGAATGCATGTGGAACGATTACTTTGAAGGAGTAACAGGCAGTAGATTTGTACACATGGTACAAACAGGGAAGATATCGCCATGGGTAATATACACTTGTGATGCGGCCCAAGCAATCATTGACAGACTAAGTGATGAGCAAATCACAATGGTTGCTGAATACATTGACCCAGAATATTGGAGTCACAAAACTAGACATGACAGAGCCAGCGTTGGCTGGGCAGAAGACATATGGAAGGAAGCAGGAATATGAACATTGAAGAAACAACAAAAACTTGGGTCAAAGACAGACTCACAGACAGTGAATTCCTGGTTGAGTTCACAAAGAAGAATGGTGACAAACGTAAAATGCGTTGCACACTAGCACCTGGTTATGTGCCTCCTGCAACCAAAGAAGATCCACTCACACAAAAGAAAGTGCGAGCAGTAAATGAAGAAGTGCAGGTTGTATGGGACATGGACAAAAAAGCATGGCGCAGTTTTCGTTGGGATAGTGTTGTAGGCGAGCCATTGCGTTTTCCACTGGGCAACGGAGAAGATGCACAGGTATGAAAGAAGGTCCAGGCAAACTAATTTTCCTTGCAGATATATTGTCCAGCAAAGAACGCAAGGAAAAAGAACTAGAATTCTATGCTAAAGAAATGCAAAAACTACAAGACAAAATGTATTGGTTGCGTAGAGACATTGATCTAACCAATACGATCATAACTATGATAGAGACAGAGAATATCATTGATTTCAAAGAACATATGGAAAAGCGACTCTTAGATGATAGCCAACACTGATATTGATATTGACTTTGCTGACAGACAGGTAGCACTAGACTTGTTTGAGCATGTGCCAGCAGTAATTGTTGACGGCGGCAAAGTACAAAAACACAAAACCGGAGTGTACTTTCACGACATTCCGTCAGACCCATTTACAGGGTACGCTAGCATCGATCATAAACAGGCGGAGGATATGGGGTACTTCAAGATTGATTGTTTGAATGTTAGCATTTACAAAGGTGTAAAAGACGAACAACACCTCAATCAACTTTTAGGAAAGGAACCATTATGGGAGTTATTAGCTCACGAAGACTTCGTCGAAAAAGTGTTTCATCTCAACGGGCACGACAAACTGTTGAAACAATTGAAGCCACAATCGGTCGAACAATTGGCGGCGACACTGGCGATTATCAGGCCAGCAAAGAGGTACCTGGCAAACAAGCCATGGCCGCAAATAATGAAAGAAGTTTGGATAAAACCAAACGACGGTAGTTACTACTTCAAGAAAGCACATGCGGTTGCATATGCAATGAGTGTGGTTGTACACATGAATTTGTTGTGCGAGTAATCACACAGTTTTTTTGATCAACTGTATGTTCTTTCGCTTGCTTCTGCGTTTTACTAAATTACCAAAACTAGTTACAGGTCCATGCAGGACTTCGACGTTTTTGAAATTCAGACTTCTGAGTTGACTTCTAAACTTCCACCTAGGTAAAAACAGTATGTTGATAGGTATGCTGTGGTTGGTTTCAAACCACCACTCTTCGCCCAGCTTCAAAAACTGTATTTTCTCATTGTTGTTTTTTAGTAAGTCCCAGCAATATATGTTGAAAACTGTATTGTCTGCATTGCCTACAATACCCACAAATTCTTCATTACCGTAACTTACCAAAGTAAGGAATGGAAACTTGTCTAGCAAATGTTTATATTTTGTTGATATAACTGTCATGTTCCAAATAAGCTAAATAATAATATGGCTACAGCATTTACTTATACCGCACACGGAGAGGCAGTCTTAGAGCAAGACCACAACTCTGGTACGTACAATAGGCACTACAAACGTAGTACTACTGTGAATTCCCCTACTGCTCACACACCTTTTGTGTTTTACAAAGGAGTTGATAACCATGTAACAATAGTTATCAACGACAAAAGTCGACGTCCTAGCAACATACGTGACAAGACAATCAAGTGCAAACTTGTAAACAGACGAGGTGATTTTGTAACACTCATCACAAAAAATGCTATTGTTGAGAGTTATGAAGAATCAAGAGTAAGGTTTGAATTCACACCAGGCGATATTGCCAACTTGGATCCAGCGTTTTACGAACTGGCTATCACCGCAGTTGACAACAACGGCTTTGAATTCTTGTACAGAAATCAGCTCAACTACAAAGGCGAGTTTACAATTGAAGTGCGCAAAGGCCCACTGGGTGCAACACCAGCCGCACAAACTGTTAGCACATTCTCAGGCGAAGGTGCCCAATACAGTAGAATTGCTATCACAGATATTCAACTGCTATCACCTATTAGAATCACACTAGGTGCAGATCATATATTCATTGACGGACAAAGCATAACAATAACTGGCGTCACAGGCACAACTGAACTGAATGGTAATGCTTACTTTGTTAGAACTGTGCCAGGTACCAGAGACTTGGATTTATACAGTGCAGACCCAGGCAGTGCGGCCACAGGCAAAAAGGTTGCAGGTGTAACCAATGGTGCAACTGCACAAATGACATCACCCAATCACGGCTTCAGCAATGGACAGAAAATCAGCATAACCAATGTTGATGGCATGAATGACTCAGGTAATCCGCACCCGCTCAACGGCAAAAGTTTTTACGTAGGCGATGCAACCACCAACACATTCAATTTGTACATTGATATCAACCTTAGCATTGCACTCAACACCAGCGCATTTAGTGTGTACATAGGTGGTGGTGATATCACAATCAACATGATTGAT
>MDTG01389976.1_pt1 | contig 13484 bp, 17 predicted proteins | sample 811421 | NCBI WGS metagenome assembly MDTG01 (sample SAMN05326645, study PRJNA326480) | marine metagenome | isolation source: seawater | place: Pacific Ocean: South East | collected 2011 | reverse complement strand
AAGTCTTGTTAAAAAATTAGAAGAGCTGGGTATTGGTAGACCATCAACCTATGCAAGTATAATATCTGTTATTGCTAACAGGGGTTACGCTGATATCCTAAATAAACGTTTTTTTCCAACAGATAGAGGAAAATTAATTTCTGCCTTCCTAGAGAAGCTTTTTACAAAATATGTCGATTACAGTTTTACTGCTAAATTAGAGGATCAATTGGATGATATAACATCTGGTAAAGAGGATTGGATTAAAGTTCTAGATCAATTTTGGAAAGATTTTAATAAAAATGTCTCAAGCGTTAAAGAAAAACGAACTAGAGAAGTTCTTGATATGTTAAATGAGAGTCTTGGGAGTTTGATCTTTGAAACTGACGAAAATGGTAAGATTAACAGAAAATGTAAGCTTTGTGACACTGGAGAGCTAAGCCTTAAAAACAGTTTCAGGGGTGGTGCTTTTATTGGATGTTCCAATTATCCTAATTGTAAATTTACTAGACCTTTATCAAAAGCTAAAGCCGCAGAACAGGTGAATCTAGCTGAGCCTAAATTAATTGGTCAAAATGATTTAGGTAAAGATATTTATTTAAAAAACGGAAGGTTTGGACCATATCTACAGTATGAAAAAAATCCTGATGAAGTTCAAATAGAAAAAAAGAAAAAGAAAAAGTTAAAAAAGGATGTTAATGAGAATCTTAAAAATGTTTCTATACCAAAAGGGATTGATATTGAAACTATAGATTTAGATCGTGCTAAATTTTTATGTTCTCTGCCAAAAAATCTTGGTTTAAATCCTGAAAATAATGCTGAAATTTTTTTAAACTCAGGTCGTTTTGGACCATATTTAAAATGCGAAAATAAATCAGCAAGATTGGAGAATGTGGAGGAGATTTTCAACATAGGTTTAAATAGAGCTATAACTTTAATTGCAGAAGCAAAACCCGGTAGGATATCCTCATCATTAATAAAAGATTTGGGTGAACATCCAGAGGATAAAAAACCAGTAAGAATTATGAAGGGTCAATATGGGCCTTATATTAAGTATAAATCGCTTAATGCAACTATACCCGAAGAGAAAGATCCGATAGAATTAACTATGGAAGAGGCTTTAATATTAATTGAGAAAAGAAGAGAATACGATAGAAATAAGAAAAAAAAGAAAAAATGACTTTTGAAGAAAATATAAAAAAAAATAATATTATTTTACCAAATGCTGCCGACCCAGTTGGTGCATATGTGGCAGCAAAAATTGTAAATAAATTACTTTATATTTCTGGCCAAATTTCAATGGATGAAAATGGTAAATTAATTAAAGGTAAAGTAGGAAAGGATTTAGATACGGAGCAGGCTTATAAAGCTGCAGAAAGATGTGCATTAAGTATAGCTGCACAAGCCAAAAAAGCTTGTAATAATGATCTATCAAAAATTAAATCATGTATTAAATTGACTGGTTTTGTTAATTCTACAGATGAATTTACAGATCAACCAAAAGTAATCAATGGTGCATCAGATATGATTGCGAAAATATTTGGTGAAAGCGGTAAACATACTAGGGCCGCAGTGAGCACAAACAGTCTACCTTTGGGTGTTGCTGTTGAGGTTGATGCTATTTTTGAATTAAATTAATTATCGTCCAATACCAAAATAGTTAATTTTGTCTTTTTTCATTTTTTCTGCTGATAATATATTTCTCATATCGTAGACAATAAAATTTTTTTTTGTTGATAATGTTTTAAAATTAAGTGCTTTAAAGTCATTCCATTCTGTATGGATAATTATCATGTCTGCATCAGAACATGCTGATTTAATATTTTCACAGAAGGAAATGTTTTTAAACTTATCAAAATCTTTTTTATATCCACTGGGATCATAATACTTAATTTTAGCTCCTTTTGATATAAGTGAAGGAATCATTGTAAGACTAGATGACTCCCGCATATCGTCAGTATTTGCCTTAAATGTAACACCTAAAAAAGTAATCTTTTTATTTTTTATCTTGTTTTTTAATAGCTTTGATATTCTATTTAAAAGAATTTTAGATCTATTTTCATTTGATTTAATTACATTCTTTATAATAGATAAATCTGTTTTAAATTCTTTTGCGGTATCAACAATAGCACGTGTATCTTTTGGAAAGCATGATCCACCATAAGCTGGTCCAGCTCTTAAAAATCTACCACCAATTCTTTTATCTAATCCCATACCTATTGATATATCCTCAATATTTACCCCAATTTTTTCTGATAAGTTAGCTAATTCATTAATAAAGGTAATTTTTGTTGCAAGAAAAGCATTAGATGCATATTTTATTAATTCAGCACCTCTTCTTGAAGAATTCACATACTCAGCACCTTTTGACAAAAGTGGAGTATATAGAGAATGCATTAATTTGTTAGCTTTTTTGTCAGATGTACCTATAACAATTCTGTCTGGAAAGAAAAAATCATTTACCGCATTTCCCTCTCTTAAAAATTCAGGATTAGATAATACAGAAAAATTTTTTCTTTTCACTTTTTTTGATAAAATTTTTTCAATCTTATCACCTGTTGTGACAGGAACAGTAGATTTAGTTACAATTATTTTAAAACTTTTTATATATTTGCTAATTTCATGAGCAACATTAAAAACTTGAGACAAATCAGCAGCATTACTATTTTTCTTTGTGGGAGTACCAACGCAAATAAAAACAATTTGAGAATTTTTAATAGCATCTGATAAATTTGTTGTAAAACTTAACTTACCAGATTTATAATTTTTTTTTACTAGCTCACTTAGTCCAGGTTCATAAATAGGAATAATTCCTTTTTTAAGTTTATTTATTTTGGTTTGTTCCTTATCTACACAAATAACTTCATTACCAAGGTCAGCAAAACACACGCCACTAACAAGACCAACATACCCAGTACCAATCATACAAAGTTTCATAATTTTGAAATCTCCATTGATGATTTTATATAACCGTTCATTGTGCCACAATCTAAATATTTTCCAGAGAAACTATGACCGATAAATTTATGACCATTTTGAATAAGTTTTCTTATTGAGTCCGTTATGTGTATTTCGCCACCTTTTCCTTTTTTTTGATTTTTAAGTTTTTTAAAAATATCTTGTGTTAAAATATATCTACCAATAATAGCTGAATTTGATGGTGCTTTTTTTATATCTGGCTTTTCCACAACGTCTTTTATAAAAAAATTTCTTTTATTAATTTTTTTATCTTTTGAATATATACCCCATCTTTTTACAGTATTTTTTTTTACATTTAAACTTGCCATTACTGAACACTTAAACTTTTTATGAACTGAAATCATATCTTTTGAGCAATTCCTTTTAATAATTAAATCATCTGGTAAAAGCATTAAGAAAAATTTATCTTTAATGTAATTCTTTGTTTTTAAAACTGCATCACCAGTGCCAAGAGGTTTATTTTGATAAACAAATTTAATCATTTTTTTATATTTTTTAATTTTTGCATATTCTTTTGAAATTCTTTTATCTTTTTTTAATTTTATAATTTTTTTATAAAAACTATCGTTATAAAAGTATTTTTTTATTATCTGTTTTTTTTTTGAAATAATAAATATAATTTCTTTAATGCCAGCTTCAATACACTCTTCAATGATATATTCAACACCTGGCTTTCCATTTATTGGCAAAAGTTCTTTTGCATAAACGCTTGAGAGTGGCAAAAGTCTTGTTCCCTGTCCCGCTAGTGGTATGATAGCTTGTTTAATCATTAGTAATTATTTAGAAATATGAAGTATCATAAATGATAATTTTTAAAAGCATTAATACACTAGCCAAAGAAGTTAATTTTAAGGCAGATATTGGGTTTGTCCCAACCATGGGTTCTCTTCATAAAGGCCATATTTCACTGATAAATAAATCAAAAAAAAAATGTAGAAAAACAGTTGTAAGTATTTTTGTAAATCCTTCTCAATTTGATAAAAAAAAAGATTATAAAAATTATCCAAGAAGTCTAAATAAAGATATTCTTATTCTGAAAAAATTAAAAGTGGATTATGTGCTTGTTCCACCAATAAAGAATATTTTTAAAACAAAAAAAAATATGAACGTTGCAATAAATCCTAAATATAAGGTTTTATGCGCTAAATTTAGACCAGGTCATTTTGAGGGTGTTTTAGGTGTTATAAATCAACTTTTAAAAAAAATTAAATCCAAATATATTTTTTTAGGCGAAAAAGATTTTCAACAGGCTTATTTAATTAGTAATTTTATAAAAAAAAAAATTTAATACTAAAGTTTTTATTTGTAAGACATTGAGAAATGAAAATTTATTACCCTTTTCTTCAAGAAACATAAAATTAAATAAAAAACAAATTATAAAAGCATCTTACGTTTCAAAACTTATTTTAAAATTATTTAAAACAATGAAAAAAAACTTTAAAAATAAAGATAAAATTCATGATTTTCAAAATTTAATTAGAGCAAAAAATATTAAATTAGAGTATTTAGAAATACGTAATAAAAATAATCTTTCCTTAAAATTTAATCAAAAGAATTTTAAAATATTTGTTGCTTATTATATAAAGAACGTAAGATTAATTGATAATATTTAATTTTAGTAAAAAAAATATGCACCAATACCTAAAAATGAAAGAAAACCAATTACATCAGTTATAGTTGTTACAAAAACACTTGAAGCAATCGCGGGATCTATATTAAATCGTTTTAAAGAAATAGGTACAAGTATACCAAACAATCCTGCAACTATCATATTTAGTATCATTGAAATTGATATAATTAATGATAATTGAATGTCATTGAACCATAATTGAACTATTATAGCGCTTATAATTGCAAAAATTATTCCATTTAAAATTCCAATTGAAAATTCTTTTAAAATATTTTGCGTAAAATTATTTTTAGTAAGTTCATTTGTTGCTATAGTTCTAATTGTTACTGCTAATGTTTGCATACCTGCATTACCACCCATTGAGGCAACTATAGGCATTAAAAACGCAAGAGCCACCATTTGTTCTATTGTTGCGCCAAAGATACTAATTACCCATGTTGCTAAAAAAGCGGTAAATAAATTTAATAAAAGCCAGTTAAATCTTCTCTTTGTTTTTTTTAAAACACCATCAGTTATTTCCTCATCTCCTACTCCAGCTAGACGTAATGCATCTTCCTCAGCTTCCTCTTTTAAGACTGTTAAAACATCATCACTTGTAATCATTCCAACTAATTTGTTATTTTTATCAACTACACAAGCTGAATTGAGATTATAATTTTCAAATATATGACCTACTTCCTCTCTATCCATATCAACTGGTATAGAAAGCTGTGATTCATTCATAATTGAGTTCATTTTGGTTTCTCTTGGTGTTCTTAAAACTTTTGAGGAAGGAACAGTACCGATAGGTTTAAATTCATTGTCTACTACAAAAATTTCTAGAAATTCTTCAGGTAGATCCTTATTTTCTCTTAAATAATCAATTGTTTGTCCCACAGACCAATTGCTAGGTATTGCAGTAAATTCTCTTTGCATAATTCGTGCCGCTGAGTCTTCTGGATAACTTAAACTTTCTAATAAAATAAATCTATCCTTAGGAGGAAGAGAACTTAATATTTCATTTTTATTTTCATCATTTAAGTTCTCAATTATTTTAATTGAATCATCAGACTCTAAATTCTTCAATATATAGACTATTGAATCGGTGGACAGATATTTAATTATTTCAGTTTGAACTGACTCATTCAATTCAACAAATACCTGAGGATCAATTCTAAAACTATTTAATTTAATTAGATTTTCTCTATCATTTTCGTTAAGATGCTCAATAATATCAGCAGCATCTGACGGATGCATTTCCCTAAAAGAATTTGATATAAAATTAGCATCATTATTTGAAATCTTATCAGTAACAACTTTGATAAATTCTTTATTAAATTCAAAGTTAACTTTTTTGTCTTTTATTTTTTTTACTATAGTCATAAATTACTCTAATAATTATTAAGCACTATTAATACATAATAAATATAATACAATTTAATAAATGAGTATTGAGATCAAAATATCAAAAAAGCCTGTAGAATATACAAAAGCCGTAAAATTTATGGAAGAAAGGCTGGAGAATATAAAAGAAAATAAAGCATCAGAACTTATATGGATATTAGAGCATAAAGAAATATATACAGCAGGATCAAGCTTTAAGAATAACGAGATCTTAGACAAATCTATCAAAATAAAAAAAACAAACCGTGGTGGTAAAATTACATGGCATGGTCCTGGGCAAATTGTTTGCTACTTTGTATTAGATTTAAATAAAAGAAATAGAGATATTAGAAAATTTTTAACGATAATTGAGAATGCAATAATTGAAACTTTAAATGAATATAAAATCAAATCATTCTCTGACAAAGAGAATATTGGAATATGGATACGAAAAAGAGATAAAATTTATAAGGTTGCTTCAATAGGAATAAGAGTCAAAAAATGGATTGCATATCATGGTTTCGCGTTAAATCTAAATAATAATATTAAAGTTTTTAGTAAAATAATACCTTGTGGTATAAGAAATAAAAAAGTTATCAATTTAAAAATGATTAAAAACATTAGCTATAAAGGAATAGAAAAAAAATTGATAAAAAATTTTATTAAAAATCTTTAAAACGTAATCTTTTTGTTTTTATTAATTTTTTGAAATAAATAGGCAATACTGCTGTATATTTATATTTGCTATTTTTTATAATAAATTTTATTTGATATGCATGTAACATTAGATTTTTATTTATAGATTTTAAATTATTATTTAAAAAGTACTTATCATCACCAAAAATAGGATTGCCAATTTCCAACAATTGTTTTCTCAATTGATGCTTTCTACCTGTAATTGGTCGCATTTGAACTAGTGTACATAATGAATTTTTATCTAAAACTTTATAATAAGTTTTAGCCTTTTCAATTATTTTTTTTCCATTATCATATCTAATCAAATTACTTTCCCACGTACCGGTGTTTTGTTCGATTTCGCCATGACAAATTGCGATATAGGTTTTATGTATTTTTCTTAATCTAAATAAAGATGTTAATAATTGAGCGCTAGATCTATTTTTTGCTATAAGAAAGACACCAGAGGTTTCCTTGTCAAGCCTATGGACTGTATATGGTTTACTATTTTCAAAAATTTTACTTTTTGCAAAAATATCAATCAAATTTTTTTTTGATTTAGTCCCACCTTGTACAGATATACCTGCCTCTTTATTCACAACTATAAAATCATCGTTGTTATCAATAATCATTCCTTCATTTGACTTAATAATTTTTTTAGATGGATTAAATTTTTCTTTTTTATTTAAATTATCTTTAATATTTAAGTCAAAAATTTCAATTAGATCATTAATTTTTACTTTATGTGAGCTTTTTACTTTTCTTTTATTGATTTTAATTTTACCAATTCTAAGACATTTCTCTAATAAACTTTGAGGAATATTTTTATAATTGTTTCTTATCCATCTATCAACTCTACAATTATCAAAGGATCTATCAACTCGGAAAGTTTGCTTCATCCGGTATTTTAATTAAACTGAAACTTTTTTTTTATTTTCTTTTGGGTCTGGATTAACTGGTTTATCTAAATCTTTTTTGGCTGCTTTTTTCTTTATATCAACTTTTTTTGCTTGAACATCTCTATCAACAAATTCGATAACCGCCATTGGTGCATTATCGCCGTATCTAAAACCAGCTTTTACAATTCTTGTATATCCACCTTTTCTTTTTTCGTATCTTTTCGAAAGTGTCTTGATTACTTTGTTTGCTGACTTTCCATCCTGTAGTTTTGAAAACAAAATTTTGGTATTTTGCAAACTTTCTTTTTTACCAAGAGTAATAATTTTATCTGCTTGTGGCTTTAAAACTTTTGCTTTGGGCAAAGTAGTGGTGATTTGCTCATATTTTATCAAAGAATTAAGCATGTTTTTTACTAGTGCTTTTCTATGCTCAGATGTTCTATTTAGTTTTTTGTATCCAAATTTATGTCTCATTAAATAGCTTCCTCTAACTTTTTAGACAATTCTGCAATATTGTCTGGTGGCCAATTAGGTATTTCCATTCCTAAATACAAAGACATACCAGTGAGAACTTCCTTTATCTCATTTAAAGATTTACGTCCAAAATTTGGTGTTCTTAACATCTCTCCTTCTGATTTTTGAACAAGATCACCAATATAAATTATATTGTCATTTTTTAAACAATTCATAGACCTTACTGATAATTCTAGTTCATCAACTTTTCTTAATAAATTTTTATTAAATTCAGGTTCTGTAGGTTGTTCTTTAACGATAACCTCTTTTGGTTCATCAAAGTTTACAAACATGCCTAATTGATCTTGAAAAATTCTCGCTGCATACGCTACTGCATCCTCTGCTGAAATTGATCCATTAGTTTCGACTTCCATTGTTAGTTTGTCATAATCTAGTGCTTTACCTTCTCTGGCTGTGCTAATAGAATAAGATACTTTTTTTACAGGGCTAAATAATGAGTCAATAGGTATTAAACCTAAAGGTGGCTCCTCCGGCTTGTTTAGTTCTGCTGAAACATAACCTTTTCCAGTACCAACATTCATTTCTAAATGAAAATGGGTGTTCTCATCTAAATTACAAATTACTAATTCAGGATTAAGAATTTCAATGTCTGTAACCGGCGAAATGTCAGATGCTTTAATTTCACCAGGGCCTTTTGCATCTAAAATTAGTTTTTTTGTTCCTTCAGAAGAACTTTTTAAAGCCAAAGATTTTATATTTAATACTATGTCTGTCACATCTTCTCTCACACCTTTAATAGATGAAAATTCATGAAGTACACCATCAATTTGAATTGACGTTACAGCTGCTCCTCTTATTGAGGATAACAATATTCTTCTTAATGAATTTCCTAAAGTAAGGCCGTAACCCTTTTCTAATGGTTCAGCTATTATCTTTGCGAATGATTTATCTTCACTTAATTTTACATCAAGCTTTGTAGGTTTTATTAATGATTTCCAATTTTTTATATTAACATTTAGATTATTTTCCATCTACACTCTCCTTTTTTTTGGTGGTCTTGTACCATTATGCGGCAATGGTGTTGTATCTTTTATTGATAAAATTTTAAATCCTCTTGCTTGTAAAGCTCTCAAGGCTGTTTCTCTACCAGACCCAGGGCCTTTTATTTCGACAGTCAGAGTTTTCATGCCATATTCTAAAGCCTTAGCTGCAGCTGCATCAGCTGCTACTTGCGCAGCATATGGTGTTGATTTTCTAGATCCTTTAAAACCTTTCTGGCCTGCAGATGCCCAAGAAACTACATTTCCATTTGTATCAGCTATTGAAATAATTGTATTGTTAAAAGTTGATAAAACAAATGCTGTACCATTAAGAATATTCTTTTTTGCTTTCTTTTTTTTTGAATAAGAACTTTTTTTGACAACTTTTGTTTCTTTAGTGTCAACTTTATTATCTGTTTTATTTTCAGTTTTTTTTGTAGCCATATTAACTATTTTTTAAGTGGAGTCAGTTTTTTTCCTGCTATTGCAATAGCTTTTCCTTTTCTTGTTCTTGCATTACATCTAGTTCTCTGGCCTCTAACAGGTAGTTTCTTTCTATGTCTAGAGCCTCTGTAACATGCTAAGTCGATCAATCTTTTAATATTTAATGAAAGTTCTCTTCTAAGATCTCCCTCTACTGTAAAATTTTTGTCAATGTATTCCCTTATTTTTAGTATTTGATCGTCTGTTAATTCATTTACTCTTTTAGATTTTGGTATCTCTAAATCTTTGCAAATCTGACTTGAGAATTTATCACCAATTCCATGAATGTATGTTAGTCCTACTTGAACAATTTTATTTTGTGGTATGTTTACACCTGCAATACGAGCCATATTTTCTGAGATTAAATTTAGCCTTTTATATAAGAAGTTGTTTTAAAGTCAACGTATTAAACGTTAAGAATTTCCTGTATTTTCGAGCTAATTTCATTGATTTTCAGATTTCCATCTATTTCGTGAAATTGTTTTTTTGATGAATAAAAATCTAATACTGGTTTAGTTTTAGTCATATAAATATCATATCTATTTAAAATAGTATCAGCTTCATCATCTAGTCTTTTTTCTAAACTTTTTCTCTTTTCAATTCTTTTTATTATTTCATCCTTAGTTACATTTAGAAAAAATATGTAGTCTAACTTTTGATTTGACCTAGTTAACAGATTTTCTAGATGTATAGCTTGATTAACAGTTCTTGGATATCCATCAAAAATAAGTTTACTCATTTTATTTTTATCAAAAACTATTTTTTCAAGAAGACTATTTACAATTTCATCTTCAACAAACTTTCCTTCGTTCATATGATTAATAATTTTCTTTCCGATATCTGTATCTTTTTTGATTTCTTCTCTAAGCATGTCGCCAGTTGAAATTTGAAAGCTGTTTAATTTTTGAACTAAATATTTAGCCTGAGTGCCTTTACCAGCTCCTGGAGGACCAAAAATTATTATATTCACTCTTACTTACCAAACTTTGTTTTTTTTATTAAAGTTTCATATTGAGAGCTCATTAATCTTGTTTGAATTTGGGTAACTGTATCAATAGCTACAACAACAACAATTAAAATTGAAGTTCCCCCAAGATAAAATGGTATAGGATAATTTGCTATAAGAAATTCAGGTAGCAAACATACAGCAGTCAGATACAAGGCTCCAATTGTTGTAAGTTTTGTAAGAATATTATCTATATACATGGCTGTGCTTTCGCCTGGTCTTATCCCTGGAACAAAACCACCATACTTTCTTAAATTTTCAGCTGTTTCATTTGGATTAAAAACAATTGATGTATAAAAGAAAGTAAAAAAAATAATACCTGAAGCATAAAGTAACATATAAAGAGGTTGTCCCTGATTAAAATAGGAAGATATATTCATAAACGTTTCGTTATTTGAAAAATTGAAATTTGAAAAAGTTACTGGTAACAATAAAAGCGCAGACGCAAATATAGCTGGTATAACTCCAGCAGAATTAATTTTTAATGGTAAATGAGACGAGTCACCACCGTACATTTTATTTCCCATTTGTCTTTTTGGATAATTTATTAAAATTTTTCTTAAAGCCCTTTCCATAAATACAATAAACATTATTGTTCCTATCAAAATAATAAAAATTAAAAAAATTATAAAACCAGATATTGCTCCTGTTTTACCTAGTTCAAAAGTTGTTACTAGTGCTCTTGGTATTTCAGCCACTATTCCAGAAAAAATAATTAAGGATATACCGTTTCCAATACCTCTTTGTGTAATTTGTTCACCTAACCACATTAGAAATATCGTACCAGCTACGATAGTGGTTACGGTTGAAATTTTAAAAAAAACTCCAGGATTAATTACTAAATTTGCTGAAGATTCTAATCCTACAGCTAGACCATAACCTTGGACTGTTGCAAGTAAAACTGTACCGTATCTTGTTATTTGTGTAATCTTTTTTCTACCGATCTCACCTTGTGATTTTAAGTTTTTAAAATATTCTGAAACCCCGGTTAATAATTGTACTATAATAGATGAGGAGATATATGGCATAATCCCTAAAGCAAAAATTGCCATTCTGCTTATTGCTCCGCCAGCAAATACATTAAACATTCCTAAAAGGCCTTTTTGATTTCCCTCCATTAAATTTTGTAGTTGTTCTGGATCAATTCCAGGTAATGGTACAAATGTACCAAGCCTGTAAATTGCTAGTATAACTAATGTAAATAAAATTCTATTTCTTAAGTCGTTAGATTGTAGACTTGAGCTCATTAACTATTCTTAATTTTTAATATACTGCTTGTTTTATCTAGTTTTGTTTTTACAGATTTAGATGCAAAATCAACCTCAATTTCTATTTTACTTTTTAAGTCTCCCTTGCCTAATATTTTAATTTTTTTACAATTTTTATTGATTATCTTTAATTTTTTAAGAAGATCTAAATTAATTTTATCACCTGATTTAATTTTTTTTTTATCTAAGTGCGATTGGATTTCTCCAATATTAATCTTTCCAATTGAAAATGATTTTATTGGATTAAAACCCCGTTTAGGTAGTCTTCTATATAATGGCATCTGTCCACCTTCAAAACTTTTAATTGCAACACCTCTTCTTGATTTTTGACCTTTGTGCCCTCTTCCTGACGTTTTTCCCTTACCAGAACCTATGCCTCTTCCAGGTCTAATTTTTTTTGTTTTGATTGTAGATGTTGTATTTAAATTGATCATTATCCTCTTTTCTCAATTATTTCTGAAATTTTTTTATTTCTAATATTAGAAATCTGTTTAGGTGAAGTCTGTTTACTCAAAGCTTTCATACAGGCTCTAATAACATTGTGAGGGTTTGCAGTTCCTATTGATTTTGCCACTATATCCTTTATGCCTAACACTTCACAAACAGCTCTAACAGGTCCTCCAGCAATTATGCCCGTACCCTTAGGGGCTGCTCTCAATTTAATTTTACCAGCACCGTCTTTTCCATATATATCATGGTGAATTGTTCTACCTTCGCGCAAAGGAATTTGAATTAAATTTCTTCTAGCAAGTTCATTAGCTTTCTTAATAGCATCAGGAACCTGTTTAGCTTTAGCATGTGCTATACCTATTTTTCCATTCTGATTACCTACAACAACTAAAGCTGAGAAACCAAATCTACGACCACCTTTAACTACTTTAGTAATTCTGTTAATATGAACTAGTTTTTCAAGTATGTCTGAGTTTTTATCCATTTAAAATTCCATTCCATTTTTTCTTAAAGTTTCAGCAAAAATTTTTATTCTACCGTGATACTTATATATACCTCTATCAAAAAAAACTTTAGTAATCTTTTTTTCTTTTGCTTTTTTAGCTAATTTTTCAGCTACTATTGCAGAAATTTCTGATTTATTCTTCTTTTCATTCCTTATGTCTTTTTCAATTGATGATGAAGAAAAAAGTGTTTGATTGTTTTTGTCATCAATTATCTGAGCAGAAATATTTTTAGACGATCTTGATATACACAACCTAAACCTACCTTCTTTAGCAACTTTTTTTAATTTATTTCTAACTCTAAATCTTTTTCTTAGTGATGTAGTAAGTTTCATTATTTCTTTTTTCCCTCTTTTCTCAAAATATATTGACCTTTTTCCTTTATTCCTTTCCCTTTATAAGGTTCTGGAGGTCTAAATGATTTTATTTTTGATGCAATCATTCCAACTTCTTGTTTATCAAAACCTATTATTTTAATAGTTGTTTGTTTTTCAACTGTGATTTTGACTGACTCAGGAATGTCAAAATTTATATCATGACTAAAACCTAATTGTAGGTTTAATTGTTTTCCTTTTAATGCAGCTCTATATCCAACTCCAACGAGTTCTAATGTTTTTTCATAGCCCTTGCTTGCACCAATTATTGCATTATTCAACAAGCTTCTATTCATTCCCCATAATCTTTTTGTATTTTGATCTATTTTTTTTGGTTTTATTGAGATTTCTTTGCCTTCTTT
>MDTG01366370.1_pt1 | contig 13485 bp, 12 predicted proteins | sample 811421 | NCBI WGS metagenome assembly MDTG01 (sample SAMN05326645, study PRJNA326480) | marine metagenome | isolation source: seawater | place: Pacific Ocean: South East | collected 2011 | reverse complement strand
TATCGGACGCACCGCGCGTGCCGGCCGGACCGGCCTTGCCGTGTCCTTCGTGGCGGAAGATGAGCGCTATTACCTGCGTGACATCGAGAAGACGATCGGCATGGTAGTCGACGTGCTGAAGGCCCCGGAAGGCACAAAGGTCGATCTTCTGCCGACGCCGGATCCGAACGAACGCCTCTACAAGCCGAAAGGCCCGGCCCGTGGAAACGGCGGTGGCCGTTCGGGTGGCGGCGGCCGTGGTGGCCAGCGCCGTCCGCAAGCCAAAGCCAAGCCGCAAGGCGGTGCAGGCAAACCTGGCGGTAAGCAGGGTAGCCGCAGCCGCGGTGGCAAGAAGCGGAAGCTGGAAGGCGCGCGCGGCTAGAGGCTGGCGCGCAGCTTCGCCCAGTCATTGGCGAGGCTGTCACGGAAGGCCGGTGCGGCGACGGCGATCAGCCGTTCGGCGCGCTGGTCGACATCCGCACTTGCCAGGTCCGCCACGCCATATTCGGTCACCACATAACCTGCTTCGGCACGGGGAAGCGTGACCGTTGGCGAGGCGAGCTGGACCACGATCCGGGACAATGTCCCGCCGCGTGCGGTGGCGGGCAGGGCGATGATGCTGCGTCCGCCGGCTGAGAGCCCGGCCCCGCGCACGAAATTGCCGAGCCCGCCGGTCGAGGCGACCTGCCGGCCTTTCACCCATTCGGAATTCAGCTGGCCGAACAGGTCCACTTCCACCCCGCCATTGATGGCGGCGAGCCGGGGGATGGACGCCATGACCGGGACGGAATGGGTGATGCTGACAGGCTGGAAATTGAAGCGCGGATCGCGTCCGGCGGCGTCGTAAAGCGGCGCCGTTCCAATGGCTGTGCCGGTCAGGATGGCGCCCGGCGCTGAACTGATGGCACCGGCATTGACTGCTTCCAGTGCGGCATCGGTGATCATGCCTGTGTGGATACGGATGTGCTTGTGGTGCGCCGCCGCCGCCATGGCGATCTGTTGCACGCTGCCAATACCGGACTGAACGGTGAAGCCGTCCCCCAACAATGTGGCGACGTTCGCGGCGATGGCTTTTGCCTCATCCGATAGCGGAGGGTCAGCCAGCGTGATCAGCGGCGCGTCATCTTCAATGACATCTGCGAAATCGGAGAGCGGCACATGCGGCGCGGTCGCCGGAAATGGCATGTCGGGCCGGATGACCGCGATCAGGCGCACCTGTTTTCTGGCCACCAGCGCGGGCGACATGTCCGTGCCAAGGCTGAGCGATACCTCACCCCGCTTGTTTGGTGCAGATACGGGAATGAAAGCGGCATCCAACGGCACCGTTTTCAGCCAGTCATACGCCATCGAGTAGTGGACAGGGATGAGGCGATAGCGGCGTTCCTCGAAAGCTGAGCGGTATTCGGAATAGAGAAACGTGCCTTCCGCCTGGGCGCCCGGATGGAAGCCCGTCCAGGCCGTCCGGTTGATGCCGGGCAGCCAGTGGCCGATGAACGTGGCGCCATCGGCAAGGTCCGGTGCGGTGCGCAAAGCATCGGCGAGACAGGCCGGTTCAGCCGGGCCACCGGGAACATAGATGCGCGGCGTGCCGTTCGTATTGGCCCTCAGGTCGCGAAGCAGGTCCTGTGTTGCCGTCACACGCGGCTCACGGCGTGAGGATCAGGCCCGAGGAGGGGCTAACTTCGGCATCCAGCGTCTTCAGCCATGCAGACGAAATCGCCTCATGCCCTTTGCTCGTTTTCGGTTTCACGAACTTGCGCGATGCCTTGTAGAAGCTGAGCAGCGATTGGCCGAGTTTGGCGTTGAGGGCTGCAGCGCCCATCTGCTTGGTGCGTTCGGCGGCATAGGTCGGCACAAAGAAGAATTCCGGTTGCGGATCGGGCAGCTGGATCGGCGCGCGATTGCCTTCCCAGTCCGTCACGCCGATGACGAGGCTGCGCACCAGCCGGTCCTTCAGCGCATTGTGGACATCCGCCGTCAGCGTCGGCCGTCCGAGGAAGTCGACAAAGGCGGTCAGGCCGCGCGCGTGCAGGCGGTCCACATCAGCGTAGGTGCGCACCCGGCCATAAAGTTTGGTGGATTCAACGAACGCCTTGTTGCCCTTTGACGTCAGCGCCACTGTGTCCACATTGCCGCGCTCCTTCAGGCAGTGCGCGAGCGCCATCGCAGTCTTGGAAGACGCGGAGGAGATGACGACCGTTTCGGGGATCGGGTCGCCCGTTTCCATCAGGGAATCGTCGATCATCCAGCCGGTGGTGAACAGCGGACGGAACAGCATCTGCTGTGCTTCGAACGCCTTGTCGTAGGACGGGTCGGCAGCCGTGAAGATGTAGGTATTGTAAATCGCGGCCATGGGCTGGCGGTGTTCGGCGCCGTCGACAAAACTCGTCTTGCTGACTTTCGCGGGCGTGACATCGAAGCGGTCTGAGATCGGAAGGTATCCGTAGACGCGCTGGCCGGCGGAGATGCCTTCGGCCTTTGACTCTTCCACCGTGGCAAAGCCCCAGACCGGGACGCGCCCGAAGGCCGGGTCGGCGGCCGGGAAAAAGTCCCAGTATTTCATGGCGTCGCCGAAGGTGGCGTAGGTCACATTGTTGGCGGTCAGGGCAAACGCTTCGACCTTCAGCCGCGCGCAGCCATCGGCCAGCGGCGCGGCCGGCTGGTCGGTCCATTTGACGTCGCGCAGATCGTCGCGGCGGATGAGAAAATCGCTCATGTTTTCGCTTTCGGTGACTTCCCTGTAAAGGCCCCGATTCGAGCCTGCATGTCAGGCCCCACGCCCTCACTGTTGAGTACCTCCCATTGCAGGCCGCTGTCCATATCGCGTGCATCGGTGGCTTCCAGAAGGCGCTTGTTGGCGGCATGAGAAAAGGCAGAGTTTTCCGTGATCTGTCCCGCCAGTTTTTCGATTGCTGCGTCGAACTCGGCATCCGGCACGACCATCTCGGTCAGGCCGATGCGGAAGGCTTCGTCTGCGCGGATCATTTCCGCTGTGAACATAAGGCGCTTGGCTGTCGCGATGCCGACCCGGCGCGGCAGGCGCTGGCTCATGCCCCAGATCGGGGTCAGCGCCCATTTGGCGTGTGTGTCACCGAAACGCGCGCTTTCGGCGGCGATGATGAAGTCTGCGGCCAGGGCGACTTCCAGCGCGCCGGTATAGCAATGCCCATGCACGGCTGCGATCACCGGCTTTGGCAGGCGCTCCATCAGGCGCAGCGTTTCGGAATGCCAGCCGCGCGATGGCACCGCTTCGCCCTCGGCAATGTCGGCAAGGTCGTGCCCGGCGGAAAAGCATTTCCCGGCGCCGCGCAGCACCACGCAACCGATTGTGTCGTCCTTGTAGAGATCGGACACATGCGCGCGGAGTTCGCGGAACATGCCAACGGTCAGGGCGTTCAGCTTGTCCGGGCGGTTCAGGGTGAGGATGGCGCAGCCATCCTTGTCCTGGCGGGTAACGAGCGCGTCAGTCATGTTCCAAGGTCCACCATGAGGCTGGAGATGGCGTGAACGAAATTGTTCGGTGCGATGGTCTGCTCGCCGGTCCATTTTACATCCGGAAAGCGCGACAGGATCTGCCGGTAAGCCGCTTCCAGCTGCATGTTGGCAACACGCTGTCCCAGGCAGACATGCGGCCCATGACCGAAGGCGAGGTGTTCCTTCGCATTTTCACGGGTGATGTCGAAGCGGTTCGGGTCCGGGAATTTTGACGGGTCCCGGTTGGCAGCGGCGTAGTACATGACCACCTTGTCGCCCTCCGCGATGGGCTGGCCGCCGAGTTCCGTATCCGTCGTGGCCGTGCGGCGCATATAGGTGACCGGGGAGACCATGCGGATCGCTTCGTGGACGAAGTTCGGGAACAGGTCCGGATTGGCCTGCAGCTTCGCTTTTTGGTCCGGGAATTCCGTCAGTAGGCGCATCGTTCCGGAGAGGGAGTTACGCGTCGTATCATTGCCCGCAAACACGATCAGCAGCCATGAGCCGTCCAGGAATTCCGGGCTCAGCGGTTTACCGTCGATCTCGACATTGGCGATGGCGGAGAGCAGGTCCTCTTTCGGCTCCTTCCGGCGTTCGGCCAGGAGGTGCCGGCCGAAATCGAACATCGCCTGAATTTCGTTTATGAACTCCATCATCTCTTCCGGCGTCACATTGCCGAGGCCTTCCTGCTGGGCCCGGTATTGCGAGGTTTCCAGGAAGTGCATCCAGTGAACCAGCTTCGGCCGGTCAGCCGCCGGGACGCCGAGGATTTCGCACAGGGTGAACAGAGGCAGTTCGGCGGAGAACATTTCCACCATGTCGACTACCGGGCCCTGTTTCTCCATCGCGTCGAGCAGTTCCGTCACATAGGCGTCCACGCGCTTGCGCAATTCGGCGACGAAGCCGGGGCGGAAGAAGTGCATGTGCTCCATGCGAAGCGGCGTGTGATAGGGCCGATCGAGATTGATCAGGCTGTTGAGGCTGGAAGAATGGAGCAGCGGATGGCGCGGCTGGTCCGGCAGGCCATAGGTCATCAGGATGCCGCCGCGCTGGGACGAGTAAGTCGCCGGGTCCAGCTCCACTGTCTTGACCAGATCATAGGAGGTGACCGCCCAGAAGCCGGCGGCGGCCTGTTCCGGGTGCCACATGACCGGGGCCTTCTCCCGCATCAGGGCGAAAGCCTCATGCGTGTAGCCGCCATGACTGGAAAACACTTCCGGATCGGTAAGGTTCACCGGCGGAGCGAGATCAAACACGGGCGCGTTGGAAGGCGCCTGCGGCGGGACTTCCTGCTGGTAGGTGTCGGTTACATTCTGAAGCGTCATGTAATGCCTCCCTTATGGCGATGACCACGGGCGGCATTTGTGCACCGTCTCAGCGTGGCTTGCTGCGTTTTCTGTTGCCGGACAGCTTACCGGAAGGCGGCTTGCTGCCAAGGCGTGACTTGACGGAAGGATGTTTCGCGGAAGGGGGTTTCGCAGCGGGCGGCTTGGCGCTGGTCGACCATTCCTCGTCCGGCTTGCGGCCCTTTTTGCTACGCGGTTTGAGCGGCGGTTTCGGGGCGGGCTTGCCTGCGCGTGGTGTAGGCTTCCGGGGCGCATTGCTGCTGCCTGGACGTGCAGGCGCATTCCCCTTGACCCCGTCATAGAGGTGTCCGATCGCTTCAGCGAGCAGGTCCGGCGGCACTTCATCCACCTGGCCGGGTTTCAGGTCAGCCAGTTCGAACGGGCCGTAGGAGACGCGGATCAGCCGGTTCACCATCAGGTCCAGCGATTCCAGCGCGCGGCGCACCTCACGCTTCTTGCCTTCGGCCAGTGTGACGGTCAGCCAGTTATTGGCCCCGGTTTCCCGGTCGAGGACGGCCCGGATTGGCTGGTACTTCACGCCTTCGACCGTGATGCCCTGGGCGAGCTTCTCGATCTTCTCCGGTGTCACCGTACCGTGCGCGCGGACGCGGTAGGTCCGCTCCAGTCCGCTGGACGGCAGCTCCAGTGCCCGCGCCAGTGCACCATCATTGGTGAGCAGCAGCAGGCCTTCGGTGGTGAGGTCGAGACGGCCAACGGTCACCACGCGGGGCAGGGTGCGCGGCAGCTCGTCGAAAATCGTGCGGCGGCCTTCCGGGTCCACATTGGTGGTGATCAGGCCGGAGGGTTTGTGATAGCGCCACACGCGGGTCGCTTCGGGCGCCGAGATGGTGCGCCGGCCGACGCGGATCAGTTCCTTGCCGGTGACCTTGAAGGCGGGGGAGGTCAGCTTCTTGCCGTCAACGCTGACTTTGCCTTCCTCGATCAGGCGTTCGACCTCACGGCGGGAGGCGACGCCGGCCCGCGCCAGATATTTCGCGATGCGCTCGCCTTCGCTCCAGTCAGGCTCAGCGGCAGGGCCGCGTGCTTTGGGGGATTTGTGTCCGGGGGCGGGCTTGCCGCCCGGTTTGCCTTTCGCGCCCGCAGGGTTGCGGCGCGGGCGGCCCGTCTCTCGACGCTCCGTCATGATGGCTTCCTTTCGATGTCAGTGGCCCGAATCCGTCATCCAGGCCACCGATGCAAGGGATTTTGGCCGTCGCTTACTTCGACAGCTCGGTGATCAGCACGTACCAATGGTCCAGCGCGCCGGGGATGGAGGCGACCGGAACGCGCTCGTTCAGGCCGTGGGCATACTCGTCCGACGGCTTCATGAAGATGCCGGTGACGCCATAAGTGTCGATGCCTTCCTTGCGGAAGAACAGGCCGTCCGTCGTGCCGGCGGACATGGACGGGATGATCGGAAGGCCGGGCGCCTGGGCATCCACCGCCTTGCGCAGAGCGGCCATGACTTCCAGGTGCAGCGGCGAGGTTTCGGACTGCGGGAACTCCTCCGGGAAGGTCACGTCTGCGCCATCGCCGGCCAGTTCCTGCAGCTTCGCCATCACGTCGCGCGGCGGGATACCGGGAAAGATGCGGCAATTGATGTTTGCTACCACGCTTTGCGGCAGGGCGTTCGGCGCGTGGCCGCCTGTGATCTCGGTCGGTACGCAGGTCGTTCGCGTGATGCCGACAAATTCAGACTCCTGCCCGATCCGGTCAGCGGCGGCCATATCCGTCGGGTCAGCGGCGAAACGGGCCATCGCTTCGCCGAGGTCCCCCTCCGTGCGCTTGGCCGTCTCGGCGAAGAAGGCGAGCGTCAGTTCGCTTGTCTCTACCGGGAATTTATAGGCGCCGATCCGCTCCAGTACGCCGGCCATATCGACAATAGCATTGTGCGCGGTCGGGCGGCTGGAATGACCGCCGGGATTGGTGATGGTGATCTTGAAGTCGGCATAGGTCTTTTCGCCAGCCTGCAGGCTGTAGAAGGCGTAGGTGCCGTCTTCATTCAGTGTGCCGCCACCACCATCGGCATTCAGCACATAGCGTGCGTTCCGGTAGAGCGGAGCGATTGTCTCGGCGGTCTTCTGCGCGGTTTCTTCATCACCCGTCAGGATAAGGATGATGTCGTTTTCCGGTTCAAACCTTTCTCGTTTCAGGCGCAGCAGGGTGGTGACCAGCATGGTCAGGCCGAATTTGTCGTCCAGCACACCGCGCCCGTAATAATAGGTGCCATCGGTTTCCATCGTGAACGGGGCGCGTTCCCAGTCGGCCGGGTCTGCCTCCACAACGTCCATATGCGCGTTGAGCAGGATCGGGGCATCTGAGTTCTTGCCATGATAGGTGGCGATCAGCGTGGCGGTCTCGCCGAGCGGGACGATCTCGATGTCCTCTTTCGCGAAGCCGCCGGCCTCCAGTTCACTGGCCAGATATTCGGCATAGGCCGGAACCTTGCCGCGTCCCGCAACCGTGTCGAACGCCACGGACTGGCCGAGGATTTCGGTCGCTTTCTCGACATCGACCTGTTCGGCGCTTGCCGTGGTCGGCGCGGAGACACAGCCGACAAGAAGAAGGGCGGCGATGCTGGAGAGGAATCTGTGTTTCATTTCGTGAAGGTCCGGATGATGTCGTAGATCTGAATGAGGTTGGCGCCGATTGCCAGGCCAATGATGATTTCGAGCGGGATCCAGACCGGTATGAGGCCTTTCGCCCGGTTCCGGTCGCGGTCCGCAAACAGGGAGACCAGCCGTCCGATGCCTGCGCCAATCCAGCCAAGCGCCAGCGGCAGGGCCGCGAACCCGGCATAGATGGCAGGCAGGTTCAGCGCGATCAGAAGGGCCGACAGGTGCGCCATCAGGAACAGGCCGCCATAGGTGGCCCGGAATTCCGAATAGCCGCCGGGCCGGGCAGGATCCGGATCTTCGACAAGACGCACGACGCCGGACGCCCAGCGCGGGGAGATCAGGGCGCCGAGCCCCATGGCAGCCCCGGACGCCAATGCGATGCAGGAAATGATCTGTCCGTAATGCATGAAGTTTCGTCCTCTCAGCCGCCTCGACATTAGATGGCTTTTCGCGCGTGTCTAATCCTGTCTTCAGTCTGCTGTCGGGCGCATAAAAAAAAGCCGGCCCATTCAGGCCGGCGCTGGAGAGTTTGCTTGCGGGGATGGATCAGGCTTTGCGCGCTTCGGCTTTCATGTCGCCAAACGCATTGATGCTGGGCCGGCCGAGGAAATAGCCCTGGCCGCGGCGGACGCCGAGCAGTTTCAGCGTGCGAAGCTCGGCCTCGGTCTCGATGCCTTCGGCAACGATCTGGGCGCTGGTTTCGCGCGTGTAGTGCAGCAGGGCGGAAATCAGCGCGCGGCGGGCAAGGTCTGCATCGACGTTGCGCGTCAGGCTGATGTCCACTTTCACGAAATCCGGGCTCAGCTGGATGATATGGCGCAGCGACGAGTGTCCGGCGCCAGCATCGTCCACCGCGATGCGCAGACCGCGCTTGCGCAGCGGGGCGAGGCATTTCGTGAACAGGTCATAGTCCTCGATGATCGCATGTTCGGTGATCTCAAGCACGATGCGCGACAGCGGAAGTCCGGCGAAGGCAGGCGCAAAGGCCGGGTTGATCACGGTCTGCGGTGAGGCGTTCACCGAGACATACTGGTCGGCCGGCAGCACATTCAGCGCCCGCACGGCGTGGCGGATCGCGGCCAGTTCCAGTTCGGCGGCGAGACCGACTTCGGCGGCCTCTGCGAACCAGATGTCCGGCGTCCGGTAAGGCTCAGCCGAGAAGCGGGACAGGGCCTCAAAGCCTTTTGGCTGCATGTCGCCGAGGTCCACGATGGGCTGGTAGGCGATTTCGAAGGCTTTCTCTTCCAGCACGGATTCGATGCGGATGCGCTTCTCGCGCATGAGCCGTTCGGTGCGGTGATTTGCGTGGATCTGCTGCGTCGCGAGATTTGCGAACAGGCGCATTGTTTCCAGGTCACGCGAGTTGAGGCTGGTGTTCGGCTTCGGGCTGAGGCAGGCGAACATGCCATAGGTCGTGCCATCTTCCAGATGGATCGGAATGGCGATGTGCGAGCCGATCGGCAGCGTGCGGGTGATCGGCAGGGACGATGCCAGCTGGTTCTCGGACGTGTCCGGGATCATCTGCGGCAGGCGGCCGGCGACGATGAGGCCGCAATAGCCTTCATCCATGCTGCGGCTGGCGCCGGCGCGGATCAGGTGTTCGTAGCCCGGCGCGTCGACATGGCGGTAGACAACGCGGCCGTTCACGAATTGCGACAGATACGCCACCGGCATGTCGAGATGCTCGCGGATCGCCCTGAGGGACGATTCAATGATCTGCGGCGAGCTCTCCGACGGACCTTTTAGCATGGATGGGTCGAGTTGGAATGCGTTCATCAGTGCCCTCCCGGCGAGCGCCTGGTCTTAAGTGAATCCCCCTGCCGTCCTGGCAGTTACCGGGCGAACATAATTAGCTAATTTTAAGCAAGCGGTGCCGGAAACGGCGGAATTCGGAGACGAGAGTTGCCGACTTGGAAACCATGATGCGCTAGGACAAGCTCGGGGCTTCAGGTGACGCCGGCGTCTTTCCAGGCTTCCTTGGGCCAGCGGCGATGCTGCCAGAACCACTGACCGGGATGGGCACGGACCTGCGCTTCCAGGAAGTTGTTGATCCGCGTAACCGAGCGCAGAATGTCGGCGTCTGTATCGCCGGTGTCCTCAGGCACATAGGGCTCATGGAATTCGATGCGGAACCGGGCAGGGCCGGTGCGCACGGTCGAGACGGGTACGATCGGAACCTTGTATTTCAGGGCCAGCCGGGTCGGGCCGGGCGCGGTCATGGCGTCGCGGCCGAAGAAGGGAACGGCGACGCCTTCATTGAACTTCTGATCGTTCATCAGCGCGATGGGAGAGCCCTTGGCCAGCGCGCGCATCAGTTCCCGCGTGCCGATCCCTTTCGGGGCATTGATCGCCGTACCGTAGTCATGGCGCAGTTTCGAAATGCGCCGGTCAATGTGCGGATTATTGAGCGCCCTGTAGGTCATCACCGCATGCGGGATACGCTTGGTGATGGCGGCCGGCATGATTTCCCAATTGGCAAAGTGGCCCGAAATGAAGACGGCGCCCTTTCCGCTGTCACGGATGCGGTCCAGAATGTCGAGGCCCACGATCTCGACGCGGCCAGACGTGTACGGATCGATGCTCGGCAGGTGGGGCAGTTCGCCCGCTGTGCGCCCGGCAGACTCCCAGGCGGCGAGGGCCGTCTTTTCGACCTGTTCGTCGGTCCAGTCCGGAAACGCCATTTTCAGGTTCCGGCGCATCGTCTTGTGCTGCGACAGGCGCGGGCCGATCCGGCGCAGCAGCCAGGCACCAAAGTTCGATGCGCGGTCCGGCCCCATTGCCTTGACCGGTGCCCAGTAGATCAGGTCCCAGGCAATCGTTTCCAGCCGCCACTGGACCCGCTGCCAGAAGCTGGCGCGGTTATCGATGTCCTTCGGGCGGACATATCCGGTTTTCTGCTGCGTATCGCTCATGCTTCATCCGGCGTGAGACCAAGGGCGAGAACTGGGGCGAGAAGCGCGGCAAGCGCTGCCTCATCTTCAAAGCGGGCTTCGACGGGAAAGACAAGAATGCGCGCCCGTTCTTCCGCAGGCAAGCGGACATGGTCTTTTGACGTGGTGATCAGGCGCGCCCCGCGGCGGGCGGCCAGGTCGTGCAGGAATTTCAGATCGCTGGCCGTGTAGGCGTGATGGTCGCCATAGGGCACGCTGTCCTGCAGGTCGGCGCCGGCCTCCGTCAGGCTGTCGAAGAATTTCACCGGGCGCCCGATGCCGGCAAAGGCGACGAGCGGGCCGTCCGGCACATCGCCGGCAGGGGCGAGCCCAGCTCGCACGACAGGCAGGCGGGATTTCTGTACCGCCGTCAGTTCCTTGCCTTCGCCCATCAGGATCACGCCGTCCGCGCGGGCGAGGCCATCGGCGACGGGTTCGCGCAGCGGGCCCTTGGGTAGGACATGGCCATTGCCGAACGGCGCGGCCGCATCGATCACGATCAGGGACAGGTCCTTCGCGACGGAGGGATTCTGGTGTCCGTCATCCATGACGATCAGGTCCACCCCGTCGGCGGCCATCGCACGGGCCGCGTCTGCACGGTCCTTGCCGATCCAGCTTTCTCCCGTAGCGGCCAGCATCAGCGGTTCGTCGCCGACCTCAGCGGATGAGTGGAGGGCCGGGTCAACCTTCAGCGGGCCTTCCATCGTGCCGCCATAGCCGCGCGAGAGGCTGGCCGCGCGCAGGCCGGCTTCGCTTGCCTTGCGCCGGATCGCCTCGACGATGGGCGTTTTCCCGACGCCGCCGACTGTGAGATTGCCAACGCAGACAGTCCGTGCCGGGATCTTCTCCGGTTCTGCGGCCGCCAGCTTGCGGCGAATGCCGAACGTATAAAGCGTCGCCAGCGGCGTCAGCAGCAGGCGGGTCAGCGGAGCCGCTTCCCGGGATCGCGGATCAAGGCCGGCCGACCAGAAATGCGGCGCCTTCATTCCAGAAGTCCTTTTTCCGGCAGCAGCGGGCGGATCGCCTCCAGCGTGACCTGCATGGGCGCATCGGCTTCATATTCCAGCAGATCCAGCGAGGAACCGGATGGCGGTGCCATCGTCACCAGCGCCCGGCCGATAGCCTTCGGTGTTTTGAGCAGGCGGATCAGACCGCGCTCCGACAGGTCTTCCATCATGTCGGCAAAATTGAAGACGTCCGGGCCGGAGACCACAGGCTTGCCGAGGCGGATCGGTTCCAGCGGATTGTGCCCGCCCACCTGCGGCGTGTGCCCACCGCCCAGATAGACGGCATCGGCCAGCCGGAACCAGATGCCCATCTCGCCCATCGTGTCGGCCAGCAGGACCCGCGTGTTCATGTTCGGCACATCCCCGCGGGAACGGCGCGCGAAGGGAATGTTCCGCGTTCGCAGCAGGTCTTCGATGACCGGCCCGCGTTCAGGATGGCGTGGCGCGATAATCAGGGCGGCGTCCGGCGCAACCTTCATCGCATCCAGGAACAGGGCCTCCTCGCCATCATGCGTCGAGGCGGCGAGATAGCATTTGCGTAGGCCCTTGAAGCCCTCATGCATCCGGCGCAGCTCAATGTCATTGGCGGATGGCGGGGGCAGGGCGGATTTCAGGTTGCCGGCGCAGACAACCGGCTTGCCCATCAAATTGGCGAGGCGCCGGGCGGTATCTTCATCGGCGGCGAGGACGGCGTCGAACCGGCCGACCAGCGCGCGGAAGGTCTGGTGAAAGCGTTGCCAGCCCTGGGCGGACTTCTCGGTCATCCGCGCATTCACCAGTGCACGCTTCGCGCCGGCCTTTTCCGCTTCCAGGATCAGATTGGGCCAGACCTCGCCCTCACCGAAGATGCAGAGGCTGGGCTTCCAGTGACGAATGAACCGGCGGGCCGCAGCAGGCGTGTCCACCGGGGCCATTGTGTAGACGGCATTGTCCGGCAGCATAGGCCCCATCAGCTTGGCGGAGGTCTGCGTCTGGCTGGTGAACAGCAGCATCAGGTCCGGCCGCTCGTCCAGCAGGCGGTTGCCGAGTTCCAGCAACAGGCGGCTTTCGCCGACGCTCGCGCCATGCAGCCAGACCAGCGCGCCATTATTGCGCAGCACCGGCAGGTGCCGGGCCATCCGCTCGTTCCGGCGCGAGAAGTCTTCCTTGCCCTGTTTGACCCGCGCACTCAGCACGAAGCCCAGGAAAGGCGATAACGCGCTGGTCAGGACGCGATACACATGGAGTGCAAAGGTCATTTGGGGGAAGGGTCCGTAGCTGTTTCCGATTTGCGGCCGCACAGCATATCAGCCCGGCGGGTCGCTTCATCAAGTCGTGCCTGCAATTCCGCGCGCAAGGCTTCTGGGTCTGCGGAGCGCGAGGCCTCTATCGGCGGCCCCAATATGATGGCGCCCTTCGTAAAGGGAAACGGGATGATAAACCGGTCCCACGTCTTCAGCCGCCAGCAGGGCGTGACCGACAGGGCATAGGGCACGATCGGCGCGCCGGCCCGCTGGGCGATCATGATCGCGCCGGGGCTGACCTGTTCGGCCGGGCCCCGGGGGCCGTCAGGGGTAATGCAGACCGCGCTGCCATTTTTCAGCAGGCGCGTGGCTTCGGCGATGGCGCGGGCACCGCCCTTGTCCTTGCGCTTCTTCTTGTTGGCCGCAGAGCCCCTGACCGCGTGGAGCTGAAGGTGGTCGATGGCGCGGGCCACCGCTTCGCCGTCCGGTGACAGCGAGATCAGCATGGCCGCCCGGTTCACCCGGTCTTTCCAGCCGCGGATGAAGCGGATCCAGCCGACAGGCAGGATCATGATGCGGGAGTGCCAGGAGGCCACGACAATACCGTCATTCTGGCGCCACGCTTCGCGGGCGGCAGGGTCCACTTCGACCGTCCAGCGCACCGTATGCGCCACGAGGGCCATCCATGCCCAGATCAGGCGGCCGAGGATGGCGGTCACGGCAGGGGAACGAAACAGCGATTTCATCGCGCGGCTTATAGCGTGCTTTTCAGGAGTAACCACGCATTGTGGCAGGTGGCGCGGAACAGGAATGGTGGGCGATACAAGGTTCGAACTTGTGACCCCTGCCGTGTGAAGGCAGTGCTCTACCACTGAGCTAATCGCCCGTTCCGGAAAAAAGCGGGGTTA
>MDTG01344910.1_pt1 | contig 13486 bp, 10 predicted proteins | sample 811421 | NCBI WGS metagenome assembly MDTG01 (sample SAMN05326645, study PRJNA326480) | marine metagenome | isolation source: seawater | place: Pacific Ocean: South East | collected 2011 | reverse complement strand
TTTGTAGCCTTTTAAAAACTCCTGAATAATTGTCCCGTCATCGTGTTTTTCGGTTTCTTCGAGCTCTAGAACTTCGTGGAAGTGGGGGTCAAATTTATTACCTTCTGAGTTGAATGGAACCACTTTATGTTCTACTAAAATGTCCTTGAATTGTGTTAAGATCATCTCAAATCCTTTTGCCCAGTTTTGGGTTTCTTCTGAAGCTTGGTTTGCAAAACTCAAAGCATTTTCAAAGCTATCGAGTGGGGATAAAAATTCAGATATAACATTTTCAACAGCAAAACGTGTTGTATCATGTTTGTCTTTTTGCATTCGTTTCCGTGTGTTTTCATGATCTGCGAGTGATCTCAGATATTTCTCTTGCTCTTCTTTTATTTGATTTTTCAAAAGCTCAGTTTCATCAACTTCATTTGTATCAGGCTCTTGTACCGGGTTTTTAATTTCTTCTTCCTTTTCTTCCAAAGCTTTTTTGCTCCTTTAAATAGCTCGCGCTATTCGATTAGTTTAGGGGGTTCATATTTCTGATCAATCTGTTTAACAGCAGGTTTTCGGTATGTAATCTTATATTTGTAAAGATTTCTTGTTAAGGTCTCACTAATTATTTTTGAAAAAGCATTTACAAGTCCAAAAATTCTAGGATAAGGTAGTCTTATTGGTCCAAGAAGGGCAATTGCTCCAACAGCTTTCCCATGAATAAAATAAGGCATCGCAATAATGCTGGTATTTCCATTTTTTAGTTCACCTGTTTTGATCTCATCTCCGATCCATACTTTAAGTTTTGATTCTTTAATTGACGCATTTAGCAGCCCGCGCATGAGAGCATTATTTTCAAAAATCGATAAGGAACTGGCTAGTTTCGTGGCGCTATGAAATTCTGGGAAATGTATCAGCTTGGAGAAGCCTGTTTTGTATACATCATCTTCGCTAAAGTTTGAGTAATTTACTATATGTCGCACCAAGATTTCGTTGTAAAAAGTTGTTCCTATCTCCTCCTCTTCTTGATTTAAAGAGGGTTTTGCAACTCCTGTCAGACGGAATTTAAAGTATGACTCTAGCCTTTTAACCGAAAAGCTATTTAGCTTTTTCGGAGTATATAAGATCTCAGTATGCAACATCCCAAAATCTGTTATAATAACTGCTAAACAGCGTTGGTGGTCAATTGCTACTAGTTTTATGGAGACAATGATATCCTGGTCGAACCTAGGAGAACAAATAAACACTGCACCTTGGGTCATATCGCTTAAAAGTTCGGAGGAAAACTGCAGATAAGCAGCTATTTCTTTAACATCTTGATCTAGCCTTTCTTTTAAAAACTTATACCTCTTTGGGTTGATGTTAATAGAGTTTAGGTGTTTGTTAGCGTATAACTTAAATGCTTGTTGAGTCGGTACGCGTCCAGCAGATGAGTGCTCTTGGTTCAACAGTCCCTTTTTTTCAAGCTTTGAGAAGTAGTTTCTTATTGTAGCAGAGCTTATATGATCAAAACCATATTGTTTTAAAGTATTGGAGCCCACTGGATTACCGTTTTGAAGGTATAGTTCAATAAGGCCAAAAAGAACTTCGTGCTCCCGTTGAATTTTTTGGTGTTGTTTGTTTGTCATATCTCTTATTTGATCCAAGCAGTGAATGTCATGCAGCATCCAATACTATTAATATATCATTAGGATAAGTTTTGATCAACAAAAAATTAGCAGTCAAATTAATTGACTGCTTAGTTTTTAATTTAGAACATTAATAATGATTGGCTTAAGATTGCTCAAAGAGGTTTTAAGTTGTTCTTAACAAACATATGGACTTAATTTAAATTAATTCATATGTTTATTTTAATAAATTGTCATTTAATATTTATTATAAATATTATATAATACAAGTTTTAATAATAAATTAATGTAATAAATGGTGAATTTATGGATTTTTCAGGTGCAGTAAATCTTAAGGGGAATAGATACTCCCCGCTTTTTGATTTAACAAATAGTTCTAAAAGAAATGTTGGGAAGACTGGTGCAAGGGGAAAAAGAGATTATGAAGTAAAACAAGCTGCCAATAAATCCATGCATCACAAAAGGTTAACACCAAGAACTCAATCCCCTTCGAAGGAAAATAAAAAGTTAGCTTTGGCTCTAGTAAAGAAAAGTCCATATAAGCTAGAACATTTAGGCCCAAGATTGCAAGGGGACAGAGAACTTGTAGAAATGGCCATTAAAGGGGATGGGGACGTCCTTAAATTTGCGAGCCTTAAACTAAGGGCAAATATTCAACTCGTGCAAGATGCTCTACGACAAATATTAACCTCAAAAGAATTAAAGGATCCAGTAACATTTGCACTTGAAGGGATAAGAGGTTTGTATAGTACTCAGAGATCTGAAAATGGCATAAGATTATACCAAACTAGACCAGAAGGTCATAAGACTCAATATCATGCAATGACTATTGAAAATGAACATGGAGAAAGAGGTTTTCTCCCGCGTATTAAAGCTTGTGAATTTTTAGATAGAATTCAAAACGATAGTGATTTTTCTCTCTTGCTTAAGGAAAAAAAATTTTGGTCGGGTTTGACTAAAATTGATGCAGGATTAATGGAGTACAAAGAGATTGTTTCAATCGCAGTAAGAAATAATGGATTAGCCCTTGAGTATGCAAGTAAAGAGTTCAAAGAGGATAAAGATGTGGTTTTGGCTGCTGTACGAAGTGATGCAAGAGCTATTTCGTATTCATGTAATGTAGCAATTCAACAAAATAAAGAAGTTATTAAATCGATCTTAATATCAGAAGGAGGAGGGCATATGTTTAATTTCTTAGCGCCTGAATTTAAAAAGGATAAAGATGTTGCTCTAGCAGCTGTGAGTAGTGTAGGAAAAAGCCTAAAATTCATGCATAGTTTTCGATTTGATAGAGAGGTAGTTCTTGCTGCTGTAAAACAGCATGGCTCATCTCTTGCATTTGCAAGCAATGGGTTAAAAAAGGATAAAGGTATAGTGTTGCAGGCAGTGATGCAAAATGGCTGGGCTATTGAATTTGTGGATCCAGCCCTCAGAAAAGATATAGATGTATTAACAGCAACTTGGAAAAAAAATCCAGTCGCCTATAAAAAATACTGCAAATCATTTTTATAAAGTAACTGAGTTAATGATAAATTTTAATTTGAGATCAAATAGTTTTAAATAAAATTAAGATTGTTATAATCTTATTTGTTATTATATTTGTATTTGATGAGTTATGCAATCAATAATCCAAAATTTAAATCATTTTCCTACTAAAGCAGGGGTTACTTCATTTATATTCCAGTTAAGTACTGTTTTTTTAGCGCGATCGATCCTTATTCATAATGAATCCTTCGACCCCATACAAAATGAGAAAATTAAAGCAATAGTTGCTACTGTGTGGGCATTATCTGCCACTGCCAACAGCGCACTACGCGCAAAAAAAAGTACAAAAAGATTTATTTGGTTATCTTTGTACTTTCCATTATCTTTTTACGAAGGGGACTTTAATTGGTTAACTAAAAGCAAAATAGTTGCCGAGAAGATCTTATTAAATGAAGATATTGACTCGTTTGAAAGCTGTATGCATCATTTTAAAGATACTAAAAAACATGAAAATTTTCTAGCCGATGTCGCCTATAAATGTAACAATGAAAAATTAGCTAAACTATTTAGTCATCATCCCCTTTTAAAAGACAATGAAACACTATTTCATAAACTTGTTTCTAAAAATGGGTTACTGATGAAGCATGCAGGATTTGGAGTTTTAGAAAATGAAGAAATATCAAAATCTGCTATCGAACAGAATCCATTTGCGATCCAATATGTACCAGAAAGGTTTCGTCAAAAGAGCTGGTATATTTTAGGGAAGCAAAACATTAAATCTATGATTGACCCAGTAGCGAATTTTGATAAGCAGGTATTCTCAAAAGAGTGCATGGAGTATTTTTCAGATGACAAAGCCGTTTTGAGAAAAATACTTGAGATATACCCTGATGCGATTCAATGGATAGCTCTAGATCATACCATATATAGCTCTTTAGCATTAGGTGCTTGTTCTTCACAAAATGCGAAAGGGAGTCTATTGAAACATATTCATAAATCACTCTTCGAAGATACTGAATTTTTGAGAGGTTTAGCTACCAATAATGAAGATCTCTTTGCAACGCTTTGGTGGTCTAGTGATACTTTAAATATGGAACAAATAGCACCTAGCTATCTACATGATCTTATTCAAAGTGCAAAAGGAACATTGATCAAATACCTTATAAAAAATCCTTGTTCAAATCCAGATCAAAATCTAAGGACGCTCGAGAGATGGGCGGTTTTACAAGATGGATTATCTCTTCAATATCTAACAATAGAATCTCGTGGAAACAAAGAAATAGTACAGCAAGCAATAAATCAAAATAGCTTAGCCTTCATATATATAAGTGCACAACTGCAGCAAGACATAAAATATGTAAGAGAGTTATTTAATAAAAACATTGATAAACTAAGTGTAGACAAAAAATGCGTGCTATTTATGGTAAAGTTGGATGGTAATTATTTGGAACGCGCAAGCAAAGCCCTGCAAGATGATATAGATGTGGTGCTGGCAGCAGTAAGGCAAAATGGAATGGCTCTTAAGTTTGCAAGCGAAAAGCTCAAGGAAAATAAAATAGTGGTGATGGAAGCTTTAGGGCAAGATGGAAAGGCCCTTGAATATGTAGGCAATACGATGAAAAGGCTCAATGAGGTGGTTATGAAAGCGTTAATGCAAAATGAAGATAACGACCTTTGGCATCATATTCCAAAGGAGACACTTAATGATCCTATTGTAAGCGAATATTTTGAAACTGCTTCAGAAAGAATAGATCTTTATTGTAAAAATCATCGTGCTGGTGCGAATGAGGTAAGTGACTAAAAAAGGTTTAAAAGAATGCTTTGTTTCAAATTCAATTTATAGTATTATTTACCTATGGTTAATTGTTTACGTCATTTACTTTCTGATTTCACTACTTTGCATCTGCAAGATGAGGCATCAATCACACCAACAAGTGAGGATCCATCAGTTGCAAGATTTGAAGAAATACGTTGCTTAGTTTGTTCCATTTTATCACATAACGGCTTTTGTGATAGTAACTTTAGAAACGCCTTTGTAGAAAAAATATTTTTTTTACTTTCAGGATGCACTGTAGAGGACCTGAGTACTTATAAAAAAGATTGCGTGGCCTTTAAGGAATTAAAAATTAAATCGGATACTGCTGCTGCTGAATTCAACAGATACCAAAAAACCCCGGTGCTTTGGTATGACCCAAATCAAGCTGCAAGTTTGGATACAAAAAGACAAGAGGCTAATGGTGAAGTTATTGCTTTCGAGCTGAAAAGAATTACAAAAAAATATCCACGTTCTATGCAGAACATTTTTCAATAAGCGAAAAAATACGACAATGCAAAAGTTCCCATCATAATAATACAAAGTAAGGAGAGATCATTATTTTCTATTACTAAGATTTGCTTAAAAAGTAGATGCTAAAATAAGTCGTACTTTGCTAAAAATTCCTCAAACTCATTGATAAAATAATATACAGAAGACCTGTATGCTTTTTATAGGGCATACCCTTTTAGGGCATTGATTGATTTTAACGCTTGAGTAACCTTAAACTATTTAAACCCACGATTACAGTACCACCCTCATGTAATATCACGGCAGCAAAAAGGGGGATAAATCCCAATAGCGCTGGTATAGAGGCTAAGCAGATCACACAAAGGGCAAGAAAAAGATTTTGTTTTATAATTGTAAGCGTTTTTTTTGCTTTTTTGTAAAGCCAAGGTATATCGATGAGCTCATCATGCAAGAGTACAATATCCGAGGCATTGACAGCGGTTGCGCTACCGACTTTGCCCATAGAAATGCCCACATTAGCGCGCGTCAAAGCAGGCGCATCATTAATACCATCACCAACCATAGCTACTGGACCACTTTTTGAAATCTCACCAATGATTTTCAGTTTATTTTCAGGTCTTAAGTCTGCATGGATCGTGTCAATTCCTAAGTATTTGCCAATTTTTTCTGCGCTTTTATAATGATCTCCTGTTAGCATACCCATATTTAGCCCTTGCTTACTCAGCTGCTCTAGGGTAGTTTTAGTCCCCTTACGCACTGTATCACAAAATTCGAAAATGTATAAAGAAGTCCCTACTTTTAAAAAAGTAACCATATTTCCCGTTTTATCAATCAACGAGCTGGGTGCTACAAACTCCTCATTACCGATTTTTACATCTATATCGGAGCCGTTAAGATGAACTTTGCCGTATAGCCCATATCCAGGAATAGATTTAAAATCAGAAACTTTTTCCTGGTGAATATTATCTTTTTTTGCACGTGCACAGATAGCTTTTGCCATAGGATGGTTAACATGTTGCTCTAAAGCAGCAGCAATACTTATTGCTTGATGGGTACTATATTCACAAGAGTTGATTTCCTTTACACTCACACAAGTTAGATTTCCAGTTGTTAGGGTGCCTGTTTTATCAAAAATTATAGTCTTGCATTTGGAAAAAATATCGAGGGTAATTCCTCCTTTAAGGAGTATTCCTTTTTTTGCGCACGCATCAATAGCGCTTAGGTATGCAGTAGGTGTAGCAATAATTAAAGCGCATGGAGAAGCTGCAATTAAAAAGGTAAGGGCTCTGTAGACTGAGCCCTCTATACCAAGGTAGGGTATATGGGTAAAAAGAGGGATGGAAATAGAAAAGATGATAAATAAAATAATAATTGTTGTGGCATACTGTTTGCTGAACTTATCAAGGAATCTTTGTAGTTTTGGTTTCATTGACTGGGCTTCGTTGATGAGTTTAATGATCCGAGATAGTGTTGATTCAGCGCTTGTTTTGGTGACTTTAATCGTTAGCGTTCCATCTAAGTTATAGCTTCCTGCATGGACATCAGAGCCTATATTTTTTGAAACAGGAACACTTTCTCCTGTCAAGTGAGCCAGGTTAACATAGGAGCTTCCTTTTGTCACAATACCATCTAGGGGAACAATCTCTCCTGACTTAACCAAAAGATGAGTCCCAACAGGAATGTCTCTTATTGATCGCTGAAACGGTTGAGAACCTTCTTCAACAACCCAACCCGTTGTAGGCGCTAAACTATTGAGTTTAATTAGAGTTCCTTTAGCTTTTTTTGAAACAGACTCTTCCATAGCGCCAGAAAGAGCAAAAAGAACAAGCAACAAACCTCCTTCAAGCTGACTACCTATAATAAACGATAAAAAAGCTGCTAAGGTCATCAGTACGTCTATATTAAGTTCAAGACTGATTAGGTCTTCAATAGTACGTATCAGGGCGGGAGTTCCAGCGAGAAAATAGACGAGCAAAAGGAAAAAATTCGATAAATTAATCTCAAGAAAAGAGAAAATATAGGCAAGTATTAGAGATAGCGCTGCGGTAATTGAGCTCTTCAGGCTTAAGTTTCGTGCCCAACAAAGAGAACTTTTTTCCAAAAACGGGCTTATACTTTCCTCATAATTGGATGTAAAAAACTCATCGAATATATACGGTTGCTCAGAAGATGACACGCGTAGTCCAGTTTGAAATTAAGTAAATTGTTGTAACAGCTAAAATGGAAACAGCAACACTCCAACATGTAAATTTGATCGGATCATTACCCTCTTTTTTTGAAAAGAAAGCCGATAGGGCGCAAATAGCTATAGCTGACAAACCCATCAAAATATAAAATTTGCCAGAAATAATTCCAATGATACCAATTGCGCATGCAAACAAAACTCCAAGCCCCGAACCAATTGATTGCTTCAAAGGGTGTTCATAACTTTCTAGTGAAAGGCCAAGCTCTTCTTCGAGCATGACCCTTAGCAATCTATTGTCGTCTGCCATCAATGTTTCAATAACTTGAGTCAGCAGTGAACCTGTTAATCCTTTTTGTCTATACATTTCGGTAAGCTCTTCCCTCTCTTGATCTCTATGGTGTTCAATTTCCCATTGTTCATCTTTGATTAGCTTATGAAGACGCTCTAGTCGGGACCAACCAAGCAGGGCGCTTCTTCCAATTTTCCAAAAAAACCACCCAATGAAAAAAGTTAAAAGCAAAAAGTTAGCCGTATATAGCGGTATGTTGTAGACTAAAAAAGCTATGTATAGGCTATTGAATAATACAATGGATTCTTTAGAACTATCTGCAAAAGCGGCAATAAATCCCGAAAGTTCTACGCCATGGTTTTCTGAAGATGCACGGGAACCTTTTTTACGTGCTTTAAGAAGGTGCTGGTCAACCTTAAGGTCTTTGAAGTGTGCATTTTTATTTCCCATGCACCTATCATATCAAAGGAGGATTCACCCTTCAAGTAATGATTTAAGAAGTTTATAAAGTTTTTGGTAATCGTGGATAGAGATTACTTCTCTTGATGAATGCATTGACAGCTGAGGAATGCCAATGTCTACTGTGGGAATTCCTGTAGTGGAGGAGATAATTGGACCAATGGTACTCCCGCATCGTTGATTTGATTCAATAGCATAAAATTGTGAAGGGATATTTTTTTCTCTGCATTTCTGAATAATTCTAGCACCCGATTTACCACTTGTGCTGTAGCTAAGATTAGCGTTGTGTTTCAAGACAACACCTTTTCCCATAACAGGGGAGTTTAAGGGATCATAGCTTTGTGAGTACTGTGGGTTATATGCATGGGCCATATCGACAGAGGTAACTGTTGAATTGTTTTTTGCTAAATGATAATCTTCAGGGTTCATATTCTGCGAAAAAGCAATCCTTTCCATAATTTGCAAAAAAAAAGGGGATTTTGCTCCTTCATCTGACATTGAACCTACTTCTTCGTGGTTATAGAATAGCGAAATGAGTGCTTTGCTATCTAAATTTTCTCGGGGATAAGTCAGAGCTGCAAGAATGCAATGGCAAGAAGCGAGATTGTCAAGTCTATATGATGCTAGTAAGTCTGAGTCTAATCCTAAAATTTTAGGTTCTTGTGTAGGAACAAGAAATAGATCAGAACTCAAAATAGTGTGTATGGGCCTACCTAATAATTTTGTCAAAATCTTAGAGGGGTCTTTTGTTGTGCCTGCTGTGAGTAATGGGCACAGTTCTAGCTCTTTATTTATTGTTTTTTTGTCGTTGTTTTGAACATCAAGATGCACCGCAAGATTAGGAATGATTAACTGGTTTTCATCATGATAATGTAGAATTTGTTCAATGCCTGAGGGGGTTATTACAAAAGACCTACCTGCAATTGCAAGGTCTTTACTCATCCAAGTTGTAAGAATAGGGCTACCATAGACTTCAACTTTTAAAAATATCTTTTGCTTTTTTACATGTAAAGGGTTGGGTTTGAGCTTCAATGCAGGACTATCAGTATGAGAGGCAAAGATATCAAAGGATTTAATTTTTCTATCCGGTATAGAAAAAGCGCATACAGTACCACTATTTTCAACGAAATACGAATGACTGGGCTTTAAAGCCCACGAATCATTTAAAGAAAGGGGGGTAAATCCAGAAAGGGCAAGTCTATTTCCAAGCTCTTTAGCTGCGTGGAAAGCAGTTGGACTTTCTTTTAGAAAAGCTAAAAGATCTTTAATTAAACAATCATTCATATGGAAGTTTTAGTTTTGTTTGCTCCCTTGCTTCAAAATATAATTTTTACAATAAACAATAAAGGATATTTTTAAAAAACAACTTAATAACCCAAGACGAAGATATAACGCTTTAAAAGATATAATAAAGAATTTTATTTTTTATAATAGAATTAACATGGAAGAGAAATATTTAGCGATTATCTACTGTTTCTTAATTAATTATAAAAAACAGTTATTTTATTTGATTTAAAACAATAAAACTATTATATTTTCATCAAAATATGTAAAAGGAGAAAAATTATGCATATAGTAGCTTCACCGCTTGCATCCGCTATTAATGAAAATCCACCAGAAAAAAAAAATGTTGAAAACTTAAAATCCCTGGCTTTGACAGCGGTCGCACTCACTGCTTTACAAAGCATTCCGCTTGCTGGCTCACTGTTTAGTTTTGCCACTAAGCCCTTAATCACATTTTGCGCTTTATCTTCCTTAATTATTGCCCCTAATTTAAATGATGAGCATGTAGCGGAAATGTTCGAAGACATTGTAAAAGTAGGTACTATCGCTAGAGAGATGTTTGCAAAAACGGTAGTCTACGATAAAATACAGAAATCAGGTATTGCGCAAAAAATATTTGAGTCTATCAATGCATATAGCCAAATAGTAGATGGGCTAGCAGGAACCTCAGAAGCGCATAGAGAAGACCAAACACTTGCTGCACAGAAAATAAATTTAAATGCTCTTGAATTCCTTATGATAAGCACTGTTTGTCTAAACATCTTGCGTAATATTCCATTTATAGGTGGACTTTCTAGCTTTTTAACAACTCCTGTAACACATGGTTTGTACGGAACGGCAGTCGTTGTGGCCTTTAATTTAAGAAGCGATGAGGTTGCTGAACAATTTAAACAGTTACCTCGCATTTCTTTGAAGTCACATGTGTATGCAGTTAACAATTTAGTACAAGATCAAGTAACTAAATTTAAGCCAGAATAAAACAGCTGATTTCTAGTTCTGCAATTTCTTAAATTTTTTGAGGACCGCAGCATTCCAAATCAGGCGTATAACAAAACAAAATAGGTCCACACTTTGATGTCAGCCCATTTGCTTAAATTAAGCGGGAATGGGCTGCTCTTAAATAAAGAAATATTTATGAAGAAAAATATATGAACGAACTCCATCAAGCTCAGATTCATCACAGGAAACCAAGTCATGATCTATATGATCCTGTTTCGATTCATAAAGCCGACCTTTGCAGAGCACCAAAAGAACTTCTAGAAGCTATTGCCATTGTTACTTTAGGAATAGCAAAAACTATTTTATCAAGTCCAAGACGCACCTTGTTCAAATCTCTTAAAGGATCGCGAAAAAAAGTTATTGCGCTTTGTTTTGAATCCTGTCAAATATGGTTTTTATATAGTCTACTTACAAAACTTGGAAAAGATTATTGTGCAAATAAAACATGCAATGACCTTACAGCAGCATCGGTAGTTTGTGTATTTCAAATAGATATTGAAGAAGTAGCATTTGAAGGCAACGGCAGCGAATGTACTAGTGCAGAGCAAGAAATAAACTTAAGAGCTGAAGAATTAGAAGGCCAAGGTAATACATGTAATGCTACAGAAGGCGGTAGAGCTGAAGAATCAGAAGGCCAAGGTAATACAAGTAGTGCTCCAGAAGGCGGTGGAGTAGAATCACGAAAGTCTAAAATGAAAAGGTTGCGAGCTTTATTATCTAAGCTTAGGTTGAGCCAAGGACGTCGCAAGAAAAAATAATCTTAGATACGTTAGCTGCAAATTAGAAGATATTTAGTTTGCGCTGATAGTTTCTTGTCCTCCCAAGTATTTTCGCAAGGCCTGCGGGATGGACACCTCACCTGATATAGTCTGATTATTTTCCAATAGAGCGACCATTAATCGAGATGTTGCAAGTCCAGAGCCATTGAGAGTGTGTGCAAAACAAGGCTTTTCATTATCTTTTTTTTCTCTGATCTTAGATCTTCTTGACTGGAAGTCTGTGCAGTTAGATATAGATGAAACCTCATAATATCGTTCTTGTCCAGGGAGCCACACCTCAAGGTCAATAGTTTTTGATGCCGCAAAAGAAATATCTCCTGACACAAGTTCAACTGATTTAAAGTGCATATCTAGATTTTTTAATATTTGTTCTGCGTTTCTTACCATTTCATTGAATAATTGGTTAGACTGATCCTGTTGACAAATGCAAAACATCTCCACTTTATTAAATTGGTGGGTTCTTATTAGTCCCCTTTCTCCAACTCCAGCTGCTCCTGCTTCACGCCGAAAACATGGGGTATATGCGCAGTATTTGAGGGGGAGGGTATCTCTTTTAATAATTTCATCAAAATGAAGGCCATTCAAAGCGGCTTCAGACGTTGGAATCATATAAAGCTGGTGTTCACCTTCATGAAATTTAAATAGCTGGTGTTCAAATTTTGGCAGATGCGCTGAACCTATCATAATTGGCTCTTTGCCAACAATTGGAAGCATCCATTGTTCATATCCGTTTTGTACGTGAAAATCGATCATATAACATATAAGAGCCCATTCAAGTCTAGCTCCTAATCCTTTGTAGGTAGGCCAGCCACTCCCTGCAATTTTAGCGCCCCTTTTAAAATCAAAAAGGTGCAGGTTCTCGTTGAGCTCTAAATGGTTTTTTGGTTTGAAATCAAATGTCTTTTTTTCACCATAAACCCTCAAACACTTATTTTTTGAAATATCGAGTGAATGTATAATATCTTCTGCTGGTAGATTAGGTAGGAATAAAAGCTGCGAGTGGAGCGATTCCTCAAGTTGAGACAGCTCTAATTCAAGTGATATAAGTAATTTCTTGGATCCTTCTATTTTTGACAATAAATCCTTTACATCTAGTCCTTCCTTTTTTTTTATTCCAATTTCTTTTGCGTGTGCATTGCGCTGGCTTTGAAGCTCTTCTACTTGCGCTTTTAACTTTAAAATCTGACTGTCGAGGTCGAATATAGAATCCAGCGAAATATTTTGATCTTTTGCCTTCAGTCGATCTTCAATGTTTTTTTTATTTTTTCTAATCAGTTTAATATCAAGCATTGGTCTTGTTTCCTTTTCATGGCTCAATTAATTCCTTGCTGTGATGTTAAACCAATTCTTACTTGATTGATAGTGCTTTTATTGGTAAGCTTTAGTACAGAGTACATAGACTTTTCAAGAGAAAAATATCACATGAGTATCAAAAAAATAGCGCCTGAGCAGCGCCCCATTATACTACGCTTCCATAGGTTAATCGATGCGTTTGCAAAATCAGATGATGAAAGAGACTTTTATTTAGACACTAAAGAGGGTTTTATCGTCTATTCAGACTTAGATAGGAGTCTTGAGGAATTATTGTTGCTTGAAAAAGAACTCAATGAGGGTATTGATCGATTTAGAATTATTCCGAAATTAACTTACTACGAAACAAAAAAATTCATGGAAGGCTTTGTAAATGAAAAAGTTTATGATATTGATACTAAGGAAAAACTTTTAGACATAATTGGCTCAAAAGAATCAAGAGAAAACTTTCTAGAGTTTATTTACGATCACTTAACAGAACTCGAAAAGTGGCAACAATACTACCATGAACGCTCGAGAATTCGCATTATAGAGTGGTTAAGAGGTGAAGAGATACAGTTTGTTTTTGAGGAGGACCTTGATATTTCAAAACCGTTACTTGAAAAAGTTAAACTACATTTTTTTGATAAAAAAGTTCCCAAAGATGTTGAAGGAGCTTTGCAAGTAATTTTGCAAAAATCAACGACATATTACCATAACGAAGCACTCAATCCTCGACCCAAAAGAGGTAGGCCACCTAAGCAAGCGGCTAAAGTGGAAGTTGAGCCTAAATACTCACTTGATATTTTCAAAACTATTCCAAAAGATATA
>MDTG01336383.1_pt1 | contig 13486 bp, 6 predicted proteins | sample 811421 | NCBI WGS metagenome assembly MDTG01 (sample SAMN05326645, study PRJNA326480) | marine metagenome | isolation source: seawater | place: Pacific Ocean: South East | collected 2011 | reverse complement strand
TCCGCATAATATGGCCAGGAAATGTTAGACAGTTCCCTTCACTAAATACTCAAGAGATATAGTAGAGATTTTAAATGTTAATAAAATTGGAAAATGGTATTCCCGTTGGAAATCCCATTGATGAAAAAAATTTTAGAAAACTACACAATAACACGTCTTTTCCTAGATCTCTAACTGTTGATTGTGTGGAACCTTTTGGTTATGGTTTATATCAGTATACAAAACCTCCGGTTCCAGGAATACACTTTAAAGTTGAGGAAACTGTTCCCGTAAAAAATTCTGATGGAATTTACATGCAGACATGGGAAACTAAAGCAATGTCTGCAGAAGAAATTGAAAAAACTACAGAATTAAAAGAAATTGATATTAGAAATATACGGAATGAAAAATTAAAGGCAAGTGATTGGACACAAATGTCTGATCTAATTGATAATGATCATTATCCAGAAGAATTTAGAGCCGTGTGGATGGAATATAGAGGAAAATTAAGAGATATACCATCACAAAAAGGATTTCCATGGAGAGTTAAATGGCCAATTGAACCTACCTTTACTAAATAGAGACATATTAGAAAAAGGCGAGAATGTCCCAACTATTCGTTGATACTATAAGAAATAGAGATGGTAATGGTGCCCCAGTATTCGATAAGGGTATCGTCATTTCGGGTATTATTACCGCGTCTGGATCTCTAGGCGGAGAATCGGTTTCTATTGGACTAACTGAAGTTATTAGCTCAGCATTTCAATTAAAAAATGTTCTAAGTCTTGATGCAATAACTACAGCATCAATAGAAGCTGCTGTTTCTGCTGCACCAAATGATTTTACGAGTCTAAATGTAAGTGGAATTTCTACATTTGGTAACGATGTTGATTTAAACGCTGATATTGATATATTTGGTCATACAGAAATTAATACTTTAAATGCGTCTGGAATTTTAACTGCTACTGTATTATCAACTGGAGCAGAAGGATCTGCTATTCGTATTTCTTCAAATACAATCAGTGGTCCAGCAACGCTTACAATTGATCCTGCTGGTATTGGGACAAACACAGGAACAGTTGTAATTCAGGGTGATCTTCAAGTAGAGGGTGATACGACAACCGTAAACTCCACTACTCTAACTATAGACGATAAAAATATTATTCTTGCTAGTGGTTCTCTCACTGATGCATCTTCCGATGGTGGTGGTATCACTCTAGAATCTGGAGAAGGAAATAAAACAATTAATTGGGTCAATTCTACAGACTCTTGGACATTCTCTGAGAATATTGATCTTGCTTCTGGTAAGACTTTCAAAATAAATGGAGTAGATGTTCTCTCAGCAACAACGCTTGGATCTAGTGTTGTTAATTCTTCAATAACATCTTTAGGATCATTAACAGCACTTAATGTAACTGGTGACTTAGATGTTGATGGGCATACTAACCTCGATAACGTAAGTATTGCTGGTGTTGTAACAGCAACAACATTTGTTGGAGACGGTGACTTTGTTGAATTAGATGTAGATGGGCATACCAATCTTGATAATGTAAGCATCGCTGGTGTTTCTACATTCAGTAGTGATGTTATTACTGGGACTGGCGCAACCGTAGGATTCGGTAGTACAGCATTCTTTAAGGATAGTGCTAGGGCAGTATTTGGTGATGGTGGTGACTTAGAAATTTATCATGATGGTGATTCTTATATAAAAAATACTAACGCTACATCTAATTTATTCATAAACAGTGCTCTAGGATTACAACTTAGAGTAAACAGCAGTGAAGTAGCACTTTCGGCAACAAGCGGTGCCCAAGTAGAACTCTTCCATGCTAACTCTAAGAAGTTTGAAACTATTGGTACTGGAGTTACTGTTACTGGAACTACTTTCTCAACTGGATTAGATGTTTCTGCTAATTCTACATTTGGTGGAGATATAGATGTAGATGGTCACACTAACTTAGATAATGTAACTGTCGGTGGCGCTATTACAGCAACTACATTTACAGGAGGTTTATCTGGAGAAGTTAGCACTGCAGCACAACCAAACATTACTTCTCTTGGTACACTAACTGGGCTTACGGTATCAGGTAATATTACTGCCCAAGCTGACTTAGATGTAGATGGACATACTAATTTAGATAATGTAAGCATTGTTGGTGTTGCTACTGTTGGTCTAACAACAGTTCTAGAAACAGGTATCTTAACTCATGATGTAAATGTTTCTGGAGTATCAACTTTTAATGGTGATATAAAATTTGGCGATAATATCAAAGCAACCTTTGGTGCAGATGATGATTTACAGATTAGACATAATGGAACCAATAGTGAAATTGTAGATTCTGGAACTGGAAACTTAAACCTTGGTGGTGACGTTGAAGTTGGTATCTATAATGCAGCATTAGATTCATGTAAAGCAAAATTTCTTACTGGTAATGCAGCGATATTGTATTACAATAACATAGAAAAATTTGCAACTGCTGGATCAGGTGCAACAGTGTATGGAACACTTACTACAACTGATTTAACTGTATCTGGTGATATTGATGTAGATGGTCATACTAATCTAGATAACGTAAGTGTTGCTGGGGTAACAACATTTACAAGTAACATTGACGCTGATGGTAATCTTGATGTAGATGGAACTACAGAACTAGATGTATTGAATGTTGCTGAGACTGCTACATTCTCTAGTAATATTGATGCTAATGGTGATCTAGATGTAGATGGTCACACTGAACTTGATAATGTTAACATTTCTGGTGTAACAACTTTTGCATCTAATATTGATGCTAATAAGTCTCTTGATGTTGCAGGAAATCTCAATACTCTTACATTTAGAGCAGGACTTTCAACATTTACTGGATTTGTTTATAATGAGTTAGATACTAACACTAGTCTAAGAAATGCAGCAGACTTTAATAATATTGCTGGTGTAGCATTTACTAGTGGAGTCGTAGACATTTTATATTGGGATTTTGCTACAGCACCTTCAGTAATCGGTGGTGAAGCTGATAATGGAATAACAACAATCGAACTTGCTAGTCTCCCTACAGATCGTGAATACATGGTGAGAGCGACATTAATCACATTTACTGATAATGCTAATGACTGGGATACTGGTAATGTTGTTGTTAAAGTAAATGGTCAGACACCAACAAATTATCTTTGGAGAAATGGTGCTCAACCAGTTGGTACGACAACAGGTTCATCAAATGCTTTTGATATCGTAGAATTCAAGATTGTTCATGATACGAACAATGAGTTCAGTGTATTCGCTGAGTGGTCTGCTTATCACGCCTCCACTTAATATAAATAACTAAAACTAAAATCAGTAAGGGGATAGTGAACCTTGGGTATTCAGAAGAATTTTGTCGTAAAGAACGGACTAGAGGTTGACGAAAATACTCTATACGTTGATTCAGATGCAAATAAAGTTGGTATAGGTACGATATTTCCTGATGTAGAACTCAGAGTAATTGGATCTATCGGATGCACTGATTTTGATGCAACTAGAAACTTAAGATCTAGTGGAATATCAACATTTAACGAAGTTCAGTTTACTGGTGGTTCTATAACAATTGGTTCCACTTTTGGTCAACCAGGACAATATTTAAGATCTACAGGTGGTGGAGTTGAATGGGCATCATTCCCAACAACAGTCAGAGCACAGCAAACTTTTATTGCTGAAAATGATCAAACTACATTTGATTATGCATATAACATTGGATTTCTTGATATATACGTCAATGGTGTTAAATTAAGAGGAGACGGTGTATCTGATGTTTCTGATTTTATTGCAAATAACGGAGTTAATTTTGCAATAAATGAAGAGTGTTTTGAGGGAGATATTGTTGAAGTAGCCGCATATAATCCAGCAGCAGTTGGTGGAGGTAATACTGGTATTCTTGGTCTTACCATTCAAGAAGAGGGAGTAATAGTAGGTAATCCAAATGGGGTTAATTCTATAAACTTTATTGGAGTTGCTATTACTGCAGTTGGCTCTGGTGCTGGTGTTACTGTTTATGGAACAGGTGGAGGTGGATCTGGAAGTCTTACTGTTAGAGATAAAAATAATATTGTAAGTGCTGGTACAAGCGATATAGATTTTACTGGAAATTCTGCAACAGTATTTACTAGTAGCGAAGGAATAACTGTAGAAATTAACAGCGGAATTAATACGGTAGGAACAAGTACATTCAATGATGTACGAGTTCTAGGAGTTCTTACTGCAGCATCATACAGTGGAGATGGATCTGGACTTACAAATATTATATCAACAGGAACCGGTGTAGAAATTCAAAGTGATGGAGCATCAGTAGGAACAGCAGCAACTATTAGTTTCGTTGAAGGATTTACTGTAGAACCAATTGCAGCAGGTGTTGTTACAGTAAGAAGTGCATATGCTTGGAGTGGAACTCCTGCAGGAATTAGTACAACTGCTAATGTAAATATTAGTGGTCTTACTGAACTTGCTAATGCTTCAATATCGGGAGTATCTACTTTCGGTGGTATAATTGAAGCATCATCAGGTGAAAATAAAATACCTTCTTTATATGCTAATCTAGCAGCATTACCGAGTGCAGCATCATATCATGGTATGTTTGCTCATGTTCACTCAGAAGGCAAAGGATATTTTGCACACGCTGGTAATTGGTTAGAGTTAGTCAATAGAGACACTGGTGGTAATGTATCAATAAGTGGAACTATAACTGCTTCAGAATTTAGTGGATCACTTGCGGCATCTAATCTTACTGGAGCACTACCTGCTATTGATGGTTCCGCACTAACAGGAATTAGTGCTGCTGAAGGTGGTGGTAAATTTAGTGATGATCAAACAAATACAGGTATCCATACTACATCAAGTCATGTTGGCTTTGGTACAACCAATCCATTAACTTCTGTTCAGGTTAATAATGTTTATGGTATTGAGACTGAATCGGGAACATTTACAGCTTCTTCTGGTGTTGCATATACTGCGAATTCATATACTTCTTCAGACTTTGTAAGTTCTGAATATACACTATTCTTCCAACACTCATCAGGAATTCAATCTCAAAAAATTCTTGTTATGGATGATAATTCTACAGCATATTCTCAAGAATATGCGATCATGTATAGTGATTCTCTTCTTGTTTCTGTCGGAGCAACAGTTAAATCTGGTAACGTAGAACTTTGGTGGACACCTGAAACTGGAGTTAGTGGAATTGTTACTTACAGATTTACTAGGGAGACAATGATCTGATGAAAAAATATACATTAGCTGTTACAGGTCCAGAGTACTGGTCCGAGATTAATGATGCTCTAATTGTAGATTCTAATCAAGATAATATTCCAGACAGACAAGTTACATGCATTGATTCTAAAAATCATAGTCTCACCAGAGGAACTTACGAATTAACAGAAGAAGAAGCAGCAGAAATTGCTAATCATCCTCATGTTAAATGGATTGAATTATCTCCAACACACAATCCAGATTCATATCCAAAACCAGATTTTGCTACAAAAAGATTTAAGAAAAATGTAAAATTCTATCGTGATATAAATTCTCAGGGTATACCAGCTACAAGTCCAACATCCGAAGAAGAAAATAGATCTAACTGGGGTGTTGCAAGACCTACAGTTAGAAAAAGTGGAGAATTTTTTGGCGACAACCTTGGTGAGGTTGATTTAACAACAGGAGATGTTTCATATAGTCTTACTGGAAAAAATGTAGATATTGTTATTCAAGATAGTGGAACTCTACAATATCATCCAGAGTTTATGGATCAAAATGGAAAATCAAGAGTAAGAGATATTATTCTTGATGGTCCATATTATATTGACCCCAATTATTTTATATCTAATGGTTTTACTTACACTAAAGCAGATGGTAGAACTGGGATAACAACTGCTTCCGCTGAGAACTGGTGGGAAAATTCTTCTAATAGATCTGTAGAGTTTCAATCTGAAGGAACGGTAACAATTCCCTCTACATATACGGAAAATAACGCTCTTGGTAATTCTCTTGATGGAACTACTGGATTAGCAAGTGGACATGGAACTGCATGTGCATCATTGGCTGCGGGAAAAAACTTTGGTAATGCTTTTGAAGCAAACATATGGAATATGTCTTGTGTTGGTGCAGATTCTGCTGGATTTGGTATTGAAGCATCATATGATGCTATAAAAATATGGCATAGAAACAAACCCGTTAATGGAGAAACGGGTTTAAAAAATCCAACCATAGTTAATGGAAGTTGGGGATATCAAGCAGGATTTGAAGCTACTGATTTAGTTGATTTTAAATTTAGAGGATCTACTGGAACATTTTCTGGTAATGCAACAGTGTATGATCAAGTTACTGCGATGAAGGATGGTCTTAACAATCAACTCATTGGTGCATATAGATCTTGGTCAACGTCATCAAGGTCTAGTTCAACTAATGATGCTGCAGATGAAATGATGCAAAGTGGAGTAATTTTTATTGCTGCTGCAGGAAATAATAATCAAAGACTTGGAGTTGGTGCAGATGATGTAGATCGTTTGAATTATATGGAAGATGAATGGTTTAATACTGGAGATCCCAGATCGGAGTTTCCAGGAACTGCTTGTCCATGTAATCATAGAGACTGGATGAATCCACAAGGTATTGGATTTGAATCCGATAAAGATTTTCATCCAGTGGTTTGTGTTGGTGCAGTGAATGATGGTGTAACCACCGGTGGTGCAGAATATCAAGCATCATATTCAAATAATGGTCCTGGTATTGATATTTGGGCTCCAGCAGATGAAACTCTGGCTGCAGGTGGAGTTTTCTCTGGTGGTGGATATGATGACTTTGAAAGATATGATGATTCTAGATTTTATGACGCAAACTTCAATGGAACATCTGCAGCTGCTCCAGTAGTTACTGGTATTGTTGCATTATATTTACAGGTGAGACCAACAGCAACATCCAGAGATATAAAAAGTTGGATTAAAGATAATGGTACATTATTACTACAAACTACTGATTCTAATAGTGGTGATGGATGGTGGAGCCCTTATAGTGACGACACCGACATTGCATATTGGACTGGATCGTATAATTTAAGAGGTGCAGATTCTCGTGTTCTTTATAATCCATATTCTAATGATGTTGAATTCTCAGTAGAAAATGTAGAAATTGAAGGTATATCATTTGAAAGATCCTAAATAATTAAAAAACCCATGGCAGATAAGGATTTTGGTGTAAAAAGGATAAATCTTATTAGTTCTTCTGGTACTTCAAAAGTAACCAGTCCAACTACTTTGAATTTAAATGCACCAACTGTCGCAATTAGCACAGATGTTACGGTTGGTGGAAAAATCCAATCAGACATTATTGTTGGAACTGGATATTCCGTAGGTATTGGAAGCACTCAACCTACAGTAAATCTTGATATCAACGGTGACGCAAGAGTTGGCGTAGACACTTCTAAAGGATTGATTTTGACTGATTCTACGGGAACTCAATATAGAGTCGGTGTAAACACTGATGGAACTCTATTTACAGTATCTATCTGATAAATACACACATAGGAAGGCTCTATCAACATGGCAAAGAATAATAGAGAACTATCTCAGTTAGCTGCTTTTATAGGAATTGAGGATTACAGTCAAGAAAATGCGGCAGGCGGAAGTTTCCCATTTAATCAAGTTGTAGCCATTGGCGCATCTATTTATTCTGGTACAGATGAAGCTCCAGCAGTTGGAATAGGAACAACCAATGTAGTAAAAGCTTTCCAAGTTGCATCTAGAGATGGAAGTCTCTTTTCAAAAGTTCAAGATGAAACTGGGACATTAATAGGTGGATCTGGTAGTATTATAGTAGAAGGAGATGTAACCAGCGAAGGTATAGGTAGTTTTAGAGGTTCTGTTTTCGCACATAAAGGAATTAATGAATCTACATACTCGGATAATGTTGCTCTTGACGTACCTTTAAGATCGTCTTCATTTGGCGGCAACATTACTGTTGACACTAATGTTCAGGGAAGTGTTGGTGTTGGAACAACCCAAGTACAAATAGAAATTGATAATGCAAATGTATCTATTGGAGCCAGTGGTGGAACAGTAACTGCAAGTCTTCCAGTTTATATTAATGCTGGATATGTGCTTGAAGGCGAGACTATAAATGTTCCAGCAGCTTTAGATGTTCAAGGCGGAAAAACAAAAATTCAAGGTCCAGTAAGAATTGCTTCCGGTGGTTTTACAACTGAGTTTACCCACCCAACAAATGCTACAGAAGGACTTGTATCGATTGCTGGTGGAGTTGGAGTTGGAGGAACAATTTTTCATGAAGATGGGGACATAAGAACTAATTCGATCATAGTAAATCCAGAGGGTTCTATCTTCCTGGATTCGGATACCCGAGTTTTGCAGGTTAAGAGTTTTCTTGACGTTAGTGAAGGAGCTACAGAACTTGGAGCCATTAACCAACAAAGTGGAAATATTGCTACCTTTAGTTCTAACATATACCTATCCAATGGAGCGCATCCGACAGGATTTGGTAGTATCGGACAGAATGGTATTGCCGCTTTACAAATAGATGGTGGTGCAATAATTGGAGAAACTTTATATGTAACTAAAGAAATTCAAACTTTAGGATTTGTTTCATGTAGAGATTTAACTGTTAGTGCTGGTGGTGCTCAAGGAATAACAGAATTTGATACTCCAATAATCAATATTGGTGATCCTGCAGAGGTAATTGGTGTTTCGACACATGTAACTCGATTAAATACCCAAATAGATAGCGGCATTATACCATTCCAGAACGCTTTTTATAACTTAGGTGATACATCATACTATTGGTCTAGTTTATTTGTAAATGAAATATTTACAAATACTGTCGCTATTAATACTGAAGCAACTATTGCCGATCTTACAGTTTCTGGAGTAGGAACTTTTATTGATCAATTTTATCATAGTGGAGCTCCAGGAACTGCAATATTCTTCAATGGAGTAGAACTTAAAAATGAATCTATAATAGACACAGTAACTATAAGACAGACAACTGCTATTGAAGATATTTTAGGAACAGCAGTAACTTCTTTGAGAGCGAAAAGAATCGATGTTGGTGCTGCTATTACTGATCAGTATTATAACGTTCTTCTTACCGAGACGAGTGGTGATAGTATAGAAAATTCTATATTTGCCGATGGCGGTCAGGATAGTGGTAGTGAAGTGGGTTTAAGCTTTAATCCTGTAAATGATACATTGAATATTGGTGGTAATTTATACATTAATGGAGCTACTTCGGATGATATTGTTATCGGAATGGATCCGAATCAAGTATCATCAATTGATCTCGAATTCTTTAATGATGGTGTTCGTGGAATTGAAATGTTTAAAAATGCTTCTAGAGAATTAAGCATTGGATCAACACTTGGTGTATCAACAATTCATTCATTTCAACACTCTATTCGTGGAGATATTCTATTAGGAGCAATTGGTGTTCAAACTGCCTCAATTAAATCCATTGGTAATCTTGAGAATATAACGATTACGGACAATACTTTAACTGAATTTGCCGGAGACATGGCTATGGAGGGTAATACCTTCGATGTCAGAAATCCGTTATTTAACCTTGGTAATTCTAACTCAACAACAGTTAATGCTTTTAGGCTTGCAGATACTATTACTATTGGTTCTACAGCTGGATTCACTTCATTTAGAAATCCAATTGTAAGATTTGAAGGTGATATCAGAATTGATGGTAATGCTATTCAAGCGTCTGATGGTCAAGAAAACATCATCATGACTGGTGCAGATTTGACTAGATTCTCTGGAGATATTCAAGTTGATGGTACTGATATTCTAGTTGCTGGTGGTGTAACAAACATCACAATGAATACTAACCAAAATACTATTTTTGCGGGTGATATTCATATTGGTGGTAATGAAATTAGAAATTCTGATGGAGATTTAAACATAACTCTTGGAGGATCTGGACTTGTTAGTGTTGCTTCTACCTTAAGAGTTGAAGGAAACACAATCCAATCTGGTGCTGGTATAACTAACATAACTCTATCTACAGGTTTTACACAAATTGAGGCTGATCTTAGAGTTAATGGCGATAATATCAGAGCATCTGATAATGCTGTTAACATTACAATGGAGGGATCAACCAATACTACTGTTGCTGGTGATATAACAGTTGGAAGTAATAAGATAAATGCGGCAGACACTGTTCATGCAATTTCATTAGTAAATGGAACTGGTGCAGTTGGTATTGTATCTGACTTGACTGCAAATGGAAATCTATATGTGAGAGGTGGTACAACAAATATTTTATCAGATAGTATTAACCTAAGAGATAAGTTAATTGATATTGGTTTAGGTGTTAGTACAGTAACAAATTTTGATTTAGCAGTACCAACTTCAGATGAAAATAAAGATGTAGGATTACTTTTAAATTATTATGATAGTAGCGCCAAGAAAGCAGCAATTTTCTGGGATGATTCTTTAGGATCTATTGGAATTGCATCAGATGTTACTGAGACATCTCAAGTATTATCTATCAATTCATATGCAAAAATAGTTACAAAATCTATAACAATTTCAGATTGTGCAGGAACTTCGGACATCATCGAATGTGAAGGAACAACTAGAACCTTAGCAAATATCACCATCGATGGTGGAGAATATTAAGGGTACTAAATAAGATAGCACCTAATTTCTATTAGGTTTACGGTATATACCAAATATGGAGATAGATGGCAGATCCTCAGATTCGTTTAAAAAGGTCAACAGTAGCTGGTAAAATTCCAACCACTGCACAACTTGCTCTTGGTGAATTAGCTGTAAATGCTTTTGATGGAGAAGTATTCTTAAAACAAGATACAGCAGGAGTAGGAATTGCTACTCGCGTTATTAGAGTAGGTGCTGGAGGATCTTTAGGTAAAACTATTTTCGTATGTAAAGAAGGTAATGATAGTAATACTGGTCTAAATGAAAAGGATGCAAAACTAACAATTAAAGCTGCATCAGAGATTGCAGAAATCTTTGATACTATCAAAGTTTATCCTGGTGTATATGTTGAGAACAACCCTATTCTACTTGAAAAGAATGTATCAGTAGAGGGTTTAGAATTAAGAAACTGTATTGTTTCACCAGGAAATACAGATAAAGATTTATTTCACGTTAATGACGGATGTCACCTGACTGACCTTGGATTCACAGGTCAAATGCAAGTAGGTGCTGCTGCAGTTGCTTTTAGACCTCTTGAGAGTGTAGCATCTGATAGATTTTTTGACGCAGCAAGACTTATTCGCGTCAACTCAGATTTTATTTCAAGAGAGGCAGTTGGATTTATAACCAGTGGTTATAGTGGATATGCTGGTGGCCACCTTGAGCAAGATGGTGGAACTGCTCTTGAAGCAAACTTAGATTTTATTGCTCAAGAAGCAGTAGGATTTATCACAAGCACGGATTACAAAAATCCAGCATTTGTTGTTACTGATGCTTCAGGAAATCCAGATGATGCACAAAACTGTAGAGATGATATTAAAGATATATTTAAGGCAGTTGCATATGATTTAAAATCTACTGGTAATTTAAAATCAGTTGGTGCAGCATTATCATACTTCTCTTCTGGAGGAGCACTTCAGCATATTACTGGAAATGATTCAAATGGTTATAGCATTGCTGATGCTACCATTGCTGCTATTGATCGTGCTGCTGGTATCGCAACATATGTAATCAACCAGAGACCATGGGCTAGTGTTGGTGCTGGTGGTACTACAAATGTTACTAACTTTACTTACGATAAATTAACAGGTATTGCAACAGTTACTTCTGTTGGTCATGGTGTAACAACTGGTGATATTGTTGAACTAGAAGGACTTGAATTTGTATGTCCTGGAGGTAGTGGAGTTACAACTTCTTTCTTCCCAGACGGAACGAATGGTGAATATTTTACAGTAACAGAATTTGTTGATGCTAATACCTTTAAGACAAATGTTGGTATTTCTTCAATTGCTCATACTTATGATGGTGGTGGAACAGTAGAAAAATATGAAACTTACTTTACTGATCACACTCAAGCAATTGATCCCACAAGAAGAAATAAAAGAATTTTATACGATGATTCAAATAATAAGATTGTTGTAGGAACAGGATGGTGTACTGGTGTTGGTAATAGCATCAGTTATCTTTCAGGTATTACTACAAACGCCATTGGTGCTGGTTCTTCTTCTGGTGTTGTTGGAATTATTACTGGTATCAATCTCGATACATTCCGTTGTTCAAGAGACGTAAGAGATATTCTTAAGGCAGTTTGTTACGATATTACAAGAGGTGGATCTACAAAGGTTGTTGCTGCTGGTAAAACATACTTTGATGAGTCATTGGCTCAACTTGGTATCTCTTCCTTTGCTGCTGCTACTCTTAATAATTCTCCAATTGACGAGGTAACTCAAACAATTCGTGCTGTTGATTATGCACAAGATATTGTTCGTTGCGTAATTAATAATACAACATGGGGTGGAGTTTCTATCGGATACACAACTCCAATCGATAGTATTGATTATAGTTCCAACACAGGAATCGCAACCATTACTACAAGATACGATCACGATCTTTCTAAAGACGATGGTATTGAAGTTACTGGACTAGGATTTACATGTCCTTCAGGATCTCCTGGAGATGAAATTACAATTCTTACAGTTACTTACGACAGTGTTACAGGTATTTCTACATTTGAGACAAATGTTAATCATGAATTAAAGTCTGGTAATGGTATCACAATCACTTCTACAACTGGTAGTGATTTTGATAATTTAATTGTAGATGATAAAGTTTCTGATACTACATTTACAGCAAGAGTTGGTACTGGACTTGCAGCAAATGCAGGTTTAACTGGAACTATTTCAGTTCAGCGTTACTACACTCCAGAAGTAGGAATTAACTCTGCTGTTTACGATAGAATTACAGGATTTACTACAATCGGATTTACCGACAGTGGTACTGGTAGTTCAGATAATGATCCAGCATATATTGAGAATGATGGAAAAGTCCGTCTCGAAGAATTAGTATTCCAATGCGATTCTGGTGGTGGTCTTACTACTCAGTTCTTCCCATCAGGTGCTGTTGGATTTGACTTCCCAGTAGAAAAAGTTGGTGGAGACAGGTATCAAGATTCTGCAAACTTAATCTCTGGTAACAAACTAGAAATTGCAGATAAGGCTCTTGCGAATATTGCAATTGTCCATCCCGACTTCTTCTATCCTGGAGACAATGAGATTACAACAACATCCAGATATAAGGATGCATATCGTCTAATCCAACAGAACAAAGGTGAAATTGTTGGTACAGCATATACAAATGCTCAAGGAACATACCCATCAATTGATTCTACTAAGTTTAGAAGAAATTTGAACTTCCTAGTAGATGCTATTTCTACAGACATTTTCACTGGTGGTAATAACTACACTGTTGCTGTTACTAAAAAATACTTTGATAATGGAGGTTCTTTGATCGGAGCAGGTGATGATTCTATTGCTGGTATTAC
>MDTG01270189.1_pt1 | contig 13486 bp, 10 predicted proteins | sample 811421 | NCBI WGS metagenome assembly MDTG01 (sample SAMN05326645, study PRJNA326480) | marine metagenome | isolation source: seawater | place: Pacific Ocean: South East | collected 2011 | reverse complement strand
GGCTTACTCTCACGTAACCGATTTCACTTTCTCTAATGGGACTCTTTCTCTTTGGTATAAAGATAATAAACAGGAGACGGTTGATATTGCAATTGCCCAAACGAAGGCTGGTTTGGAGAAAGTAGGTCTAGAGCATGAGGATTTTAGAATCCGACTTGGAACAGGTGCCATAGCGCTACAGCAATCTGTGAACGAGACGGTTGATAGCTACCAATGGACGATTTTATTTTGGTTGAACGTTGTCATTTTGATGACATGTAGCTTCTCTTATAGATCGCTTGTTGCTGGGATATTGTTAATGATACCCGTGAATTTTTCTAACGTTTTGCTCGCTTCGGTCATGGTGATGATGGGCATAGGTTTGGACGTAAACAGTCTTCCTATAGCGGCGATCGGGATTGGTGTTGGAATTGACTATGGGATTTATTTGCTAAGTAGAATATGTGAAGAGTATGGAGAGAGTAAAGATCACGGGATAGCCATACAACGAGCGGTATCAACAACTGGAAAGGCGATATTTTTTACTGCCACCATTGTTTTGATTGGGATACTACCATGGTACTTTTTGTCAGAGCTTAAGTTCCTGGCTGATATGGGATTATTGTTGGTGGCTATAATGCTCATCAACATGATTATCGCATTGGTAGTTCTGCCGCTACTGGTTTACTTAGTCAAGCCGAAATTTATTGAGAAGGAAAACTTGATAATATCAGAAAACATTGATTTAACCGAGCTGTTAGGAAATCAGGGATCACGCTAGCAGTTAAATATAGTCAGTTAAACATAATATTGATAAAGAAATTTTAGAAGAGTTAAAGTTATGAAACACATTTTATATTGTTTGATTTTTATAGGTGGTTGGTCTGTTCAATTTGTTATCGCTCAAGAGGCGTCAGAACAAGAAAATTCTATTGAGGTAATTCGCGCTGGAATACCTCATGACGCCCTTTATGCTTTAGAGATGGATGGTGACTGGGGTTTAGCCGTAGGGAATTTTGGTTTGATGCTTGAAACCTCTGATGGAGGCGCTAGTTGGAAGGAACTTCCGTCTATGACAACTAAAGCTTTACTAGGAATTTCCAAATCAGGTGAAGAGGTGTTAGTAAGCGGCCAGCAAGGTTTGCTCCTAAAACGAGACAATAGTGGTGATTGGAGTATGATGGAAAGCGGCCTTGAAGTCCGTTTACTGAACATTGCTTTTACCTCAAAGTTGATGGTAGCAGTTGGTGAGTTTGGATTCATTGGTAGGTCTACCGATGGTGGGGCATCTTGGGAGACCGTGGGACTTGACTGGAACAGATTTAATGATGAAGGGTACGAGCCCCATTTATATGATGCCGTTATTCAAGGTGATGGAACCATATTGATAGCTGGTGAATTTGGGTTAATTTTACGTTCGACCGATGGAGGTAAAACGTTTGACGCTGCGGCTAGAGGAGAACAGTCAGTTTTTGATATACATATGGCTGCAGATGGTACGAAAATAGGTTATGCAGTGGGACAAGAGGGATTAGTGCTTAAGACATCTGACTCGGGGTTGTCTTGGAGCAAGCTTAAAAAGGTAACTAATTCTAACTTGCTGGGTGTTTGGTCAGGGCACGATGAAGTGGTTATAACAGGTATCAGAGAGCTCCTGCGTTCTAGCGATGGGGGAGTGTCGTTTTCTAGTGGTTCCAACGATATTCAAATCGGACGCACGTGGTTTCAAGGGGTAGGTGCTGGTACCGCTGATAGTAACAGTGGTGCAGGTCTAGTAAAGGAAGAGTCTATTTTAGTGGTAGGACATCAGGGTACTATAGCTCGGCTAACCAAATAGTTTGTAGAAGAATTGGGTTAAAAACTTTTGAGGAATTAGAAAAATAACCACATGATTACTGGTTGACTGCTAAAAAATATTGCGCTGCAATAATATAGCGACTTTAAATTACTTAAGGTACCCGTTGACATGTGATTAAAAATGAGCGGTAATAAGCAATAGAGGGGGACCGGCTATTTACCGTTTGGTGTTAGTGAAGTGGGGGTTTGGATGGTTAAAGTTGTTGTGTAGCCATCAGCAATACTCACAAAATGGTTTCCCTACAGTTATAAAATATTTTTTTTAAATTGGTCAGAGGAGAGCGGGAGTGATGAATAACACAATCGCGCGAAGTTTTACTTCGACTATTGCGGCGGCGGCTTTATTATTTATGGGCACGGCGTCGGCAATAGACTGGAACGTAACGGGTTTTTTTAGACAGGAGATTGCTTACAGTCTTCATGACGACGGAAATCCAAATAACACTAATGCTAATCCATTTAACGACAGAATTGTACCGCAGATCACAAGTGGTGTGTTCGGCAATAATGTCAATGCTTGGGCAGCAACATCTATTTTTAACTCACGAAACATTCGTGACGGCGGTGTAGCTTTACCTGGAGGTTTCTTTGCGAGTGGTAGACTTGCAACTAATACCTTTGAGATAGACGGCTCTAATAACATGGTGGCAGGCACAGGCGCGCTACCTGCGGGAGCGTTTACAACCTCACCGGTGGCTTGTAAGTTTGGAGCGTTTTTAGGGCGTCAGCTCACAGATAATTTCAATACTGGTATTGTTGGTCTTCCGTCACCTAACAGAGCCGGAGGAGTCGTAGTTCCTTTTCCTGGGCAGGTTTGTCCAAATGGGCAAGGTACAACAGCAGGTCTTGCTGGTCTCTCTGGAGTTGTTGGAAGAGGCATCCCTGGAACAGGCGTTATTGTTCAGGGTCCGGCACCGGGCTTAAATCTATCCGAAACGATTGGGTTTGATAATGGATTTTTGGCTAACCAAAGTGCAGCAGAAGGCGTTAATCCGCTTGGTCAAGCATTGAATGACGAGATTGACTTCAACACTTTCAACTCGCGTATCGAAGTTGATATCCAAGGCCAAATTAACCCAGACTTAGCGATGTTCGTCAAAGTTAGGGCCTATTATGATGGCACAAGACATTTCTTGGATGGTGGAACGGAGGGCGGGATTGATGACCATTATGCAAACCCATTCTTCGGTAACAGGCGCGCCACTTTAATGGAGTGGAACAGCCCTGACTTCATAGTTGATATTCCGTTTGCATACATTGATTGGAGCAAAGGGCCGCTTTGGTTTAGATTTGGTAACCAAGTGATTGCTTGGGGTGAAGCGTACTTCTTCAGAACTATGGACGTAGCGAATGGGCTTGATTTGCGACGACACCTAGTACTTGGCCCAGGTGCGGAAGAATATCAGGATCAGCGTGTAGCATCCCCCGCAATAAGAATGAGTTATACATTCACAAATGGATGGGAGATCGACGCTTTCGCTCAACTATTCTCACCTACAATTTTGCCAGGTCAGAACACTCCATATAATCTTGTTTCAACTAGTGTTTATCTAGATGAATCTGATGGATACGATGACGCCGAAGGTGCTATTAATTTTGGGTTCAAGTTAACTATGCCGTTAACCGACTCTTTCACTGCGATGGTAGCCTATGCCAACAGACGTAACCCAGATGGTTACTTTACTGGCTCTGATGCACCTACAGTTCACAGAGGAACTCCTAACCCATTTTGCTTGGGCCAACACAATGCTACAAATAACGTAGTTCAGGCTTTAGGCTTACAGGCAACTATAGATACCTTAGGAATGGAATCCATGCCTACCTTGAATACCAGCATGAGAACGATGAGAAATGGTTGTGGTACAAGTTTTGCGGTGGACGACATGGCGGCAAGTTCTTTGGAGTACTGGTATAACATCAGGAACGCTAGAATAAATAGCAGTAATTATGCCAGCACTCAAATTGATGAATTTCCAGCTTCTAGATGGGCCACAAGAGAGATTTTCGGATTTGGTAATGAGGAAAATTTCGTGGATACTTTCAGAACGTTGGAAGGATTCAGAAGTTCGTTCGGTCAGATTACCCAATATCTTGGCAGATACTACAGACGTGAAAGAAACTACATGGTCGGCGGTAACTATATTGTCACCACAGATGATCCTAACTCTATCTTTGACCAGTTAATCATTCGTGGTGAGGTTAATTACACTCCCAATAAAGCTTTGACTAATGATTTAAGCTTTAATTTTACTGAGAAAGATGACATCGTTTCGTCTTTGATATTGGAAAAATATCACAGGTTCTCAATGGATTTCCCTGCTACTTATATGGTTCTTCAATGGATGCATAGAACAGCAACGGATATGTTTGGAAGGGATCTCGATAAAATGGGCACCCGCACTATAGATAACTTTATTGACCCAGTTACTGGTGCTTTCACGCGGTGTGCGTTCGATAACGCTTGTGATGATCCTACTGGAGAGAGTAGTGCGAACTATGTCGTATTCGCATTTCAGCAGCCATTTCCAAACTTAATTTGGAGAGCTGATTTCGCGATCCTTGTTGATGTGGCCGGAGGTTATTTAGTTCAGCCTGGACTTAGATATAGACCTTCTGCGAAGTATCAGTGGGATTTTTATGCGACGATGATTAACTCCCCTGGGGGCGATCAGGACACGGTGACTGAAACATTAGATTGGGCAGATGAAATATTTGTTCGATTTACTTATTTCTTTTAAATTGCCTGATTGGTGAAAAATTAACCGGCCTTTACAAGGCCGGTTTTTTTTTGGTTAGTTGGAACAAAATTTGTGATTAGATAAAACTAACCATCTTAAGTGTTAAAAACTTTTCGAATGTTGATAGATGTAAAGAAGGCTTATGCAACTGCAACAAATTCGCCTTATTTAGATGAAATAGATTAGTGTATGGATATATTTTTAGTTACGGGGCGCAGAATTAGCACTACATAATTTCTTGGGTTCAAGTCTATCAGTTGAGACTAACGCGGTTTGGTTGACTGGTCAGATAAAGCCGAAGTCATATTCAAGACGTAATCAAATATACATTAAAGATAAGCTTTAGAGTTTTTGCTAATTGTGGTTAACTGGGCGTAGGTTTCAATTATGTTTAGCGGAGTATCAGGCGAGGAACCTAGCAACGGTATTTTAAACGGTATGGATCTTAAAGAGAATATACATGAAAAAACAATTTAAACTAATCATGGGGCAGTGGATCTTATTCACTCTGCTATACTCGGCGGTGAGTCCGTCCGGAGCGCAGCAAGCGGTTTCAGATGAGGTCGCGTTGTTATCTGAGCAACCTGCCATTGAAACTAGTAATTCTACCCCTGAAGTCAACGAGCAGGGGTCTCTGTCAACTGACAATAGCGCCGAAAAACCTGACAATTTATCGATCGTCGAAGAGGTGATTTTTGGTATAAAAACGTTGTTAGTGCTCGGGGGGCCAGTCGTTTGGATATTGCTAGTAGTTTCAGTATTAGGATTGACTTTGGCGCTGTCCAAGTTTTTACAATTTTCCCGGGTCAATGGGCCCGCTTTGGACGTTATTGATGAAGCTATAAACTATTGGTTTGCTGGAAATGAGTCCAAAGCGGTGGACTACCTGAATAGATCGGCGGTCTCATTTTCTAAAGTTATCTTGGGCTCGTTAGAGAGGAGAGGCAAGGTTAGTGCTGAGATTCTTGAGGAGGACCTTTTTTCCAAGGCATCAACATTCCTCAGAGATTTTTCTCATAATCTAAAGCCGTTGGAACTGATATATTATTTAGCTCCTGTAATGGGGCTATTAGGTACTGTGCTAGGAATGATAGACGCGTTTCGCGGTCTGGCTGTGAGCGCAGGTGCTGCTGGTGAATCGTCCGCTTTAGCTGGTGGTATATGGGAAGCTCTATTAACCACTGCGGTTGGGTTATCCATAGCAATTCCTTTCGCTGTCATGCATTCAGTTCTCGAGACTAAGCTAGAAAATTTAACGGATAGAATTGGTGATATGGCGAGTCGCGTTTCATCTAGAATTGAGTGATATGACACACAAATTTGCGTTGTTGAAGAGCGATTCTAAGAAAAAATCAGGACGAATGTCTCTTACACCGCTGATCGATTGCGTCTTTATTTTACTGGTCTTTTTTATGTTGCAGACAAATTTTTTGAAGCCTAGGGCAATAGAATTTTCTCAATCAGCATCGGCTAGCAAAGTACAAAGTGATTCCCCATTAGTCTCTGTTGAGCTACGAGAGGACGGTTCAATTTGGCTTAATGGGTCCGGAAGTAGTTTTGAGAGCTTGATTAGTTACGCTGAATCTATCAATCAGCCGTCACAAACAAGGGTGCTACTAGCTGTTGACCCAAGAGTAAAACTACAAGCTGCTGTTGACATAATGGACATGCTCAACTCAAAGAGCGTATTTAACATTTCACTTGCGGCTGCTCGTAGGTTTGATGACGAATAGGGAATTAGTATTAGATGAATAGAAAGAAAAGTCCTCTCAACGCAAGGCTCTCTGAAAAGATCATTGGTAAGAAAACTGCTAAGGAGGAGAACGTTATACCAATGATAAATGTGATATTTTTGCTTTTATTATATTTTATGGTGGTAGGTAATCTTTCTCCCGACTATAACGTGAATCCGCCGCTTGCCAATCAAGAAGCAGAATCCTCCACTCTTGTTCCTACGGTCAGCGTAACAAAGGATGGAGAGTTGAGATTTGAAAATCAACCAGTTAAACAGACGGAGTTGACTGGTAGGTTAAGGTCCATAGGTGATTATGAAAAGATAAAAATTTACGCTGATGCAGAGTCAGACGCACTTATGGTATCGGAAATTATGAAGGCGGCTGCTGATGTCGGAATACTGAAATTTATTCTTGTCACTCAAAAAAAGCAGGTTGATGAGAAATGAAATATACTTCGCGAAAGAAAGTGATTTTTATTGGATTATTGGCCATTTCGGGACTGATTCATGCGTTAGTTTCCTGGCAAGTAGGTCGTAAGATAGACGGTGCGGAGCGGAAGTTGCCTCCTGAAGATGAAATTGTGCAGATTGTGATGGAAAAGCCGCCCGAGCAGGAATTAGAAAAGGCTCCCCCTCCTGAGGAGCAGCTTGAATTTGAGGAGGAGCTTGAATTTGATCCTCCAGAGATATTATTGGCCCCCAAATCGGTAGCACCTCCTCCTCCCGATGTTAGTGTTGCGCTCAAAGCTCAATCGGGAGGCTTTCAGGGAATAGATGTGGCCGTCGGTATCGCCGAAATACCGTTAAGCGAAGGCTCTGGTGTCGGCGGTTTCAAGACGGGAATTGGAAATGGTCTCGGTGACGGAACGGCGCAATTTGCGGCTTACATCGCAGGCTTGAGAGAAGCGGGCTTGGACGTTGTTTTTGCGATCGATGCCACGGGATCGATGGACTGGGTGATTGATGAGGTGCGGGACCGTATAGGAGACATTGCGCAAACGGTACGCTCTTTGGTACCTATTGCAAGATTTGGTGTTGTGGCTTATCGAGACTACGAGGATCCGGAGTTCACCACACGAGTGCATAAATTAACTTTTAGTACCAATAAGATTAAAAACTTCTTAAGTGGATTAGAAGCTAAAGGAGGGGGAGATTGGTTCGAAGCAATCGATGCTGGGATTCGGGATGCAATAGAGCAATCAGGTTGGCGTATAGGAGCAAGAAGAATAATCATCGTTGTAGGAGACGCCCCTTTAAAAGAGGCGCAGCTAGGAAAAGTCGTTCGTTTGGCAGGTCAGTTTGGTAGGGCCGGCGGCACCATATCGACTTTAGACGTGAGTGATCAGGCTAACCCTTCATTATTGGAGGCGAAAGTCGGGCGGAAGGTTGCAAGGGGGCTTTACCGAAGCGCGCCGATGCATTCATTCCTAGTGATAGGTGAGGCAGGGGGAGGGGACGCAGCAACCCTTGACGGCGAGCTGAAACTTACCAAAAGGCTTGTCAAGTTAATAATGGGAGATCAATTTGCAAACGAAATGCAGGCTTTACTGGATGTGCTCTGATGGGTGAAACCTTTTTTTCAAACAGAGGGAGAATATTGCTAGCGGTGCTGGTAACGTTTGCTTTTTTTGTTCTTGCTGAGTCAATAAACGCTATGAGCTCTAAAAAAGCTCTTAACGGGGCACAGAAACTCTCAGACCGTTTGTCTGAAGATCTTAATCCAGAAGAACTATATCAGGTTGCAAATTCCATAGGCCCGTTCGTAGATGCAATTCGAGCTAACAATTCCTCGATTTTAACTTTGGAAAAAATGAAATCCATATTAAACGTGATGCGCGAAAAATCAGCAGCGAGAGTTGAAGCTATAGAGCTTTCTAAAGGCGATAGTGAGGGTAGGTTAGAAGCCCTGTACAGGTCTCAAGCGTGGGATGATATGAGCTTTTCTCTAGCTGCTTTTCCATATTGGCGGGCATGGATTGATTTGGAGCTTGCAAGAAAGAAAAAAAATAAGGGGTTGATGGGTGCCGAAAAAACAACCGCCCTATTGCCTGCCGAAAAAGGTTTCAGAGCTGCTTCTTTACAATTTTATAGACCGGGATTAGTGTATGGTGGTTGGTTGGGCTTGGGCTATGTGGAATTAGCAAAGGGTAGGTTTGACAGGGCGCGTTTAATTTTTGAAAGCCTTGATTCTGCTTTATCAGAAGAGGATTCTCCGATTAAAAGTGTTGTTAAAGATGAGCTTCGTCTTCTTGATGCAAGAAGCGGGACAATTGCAAAGTTGAATCAAACCGAGAAATTGACTCAAGAGAAAGCTCAAATAATTAGATTGGAAGCGTTTGCACTTTTAAAAGAGAGTAAAGCATCGGGTGGAAGGCCGGTGGAAGCAGCAAAGCGACTAAATCTTCTTGTAAGATCAGGTTTTGTGGATCAAGCGTTAGTCGACGATATGATGTTTTATGCACAGCAAATAGCAAGTGTTAAAATTGGATATTATACTGAGCTTGCAGGAGCGGAGTTTGCTCTAAAAAATGGTCACCATTATAACGCCATGCAAAAGTATCAGCTCTTTTTTTCAAATAATATCGCGCCTAGAGCGGTAAATTTTAGTAACTACCGATATAAGTGGGCCCTTTCAGCATATCAGGCGAAAATTTATCAACCGGCGATAACGATTCTTGAGAAGCTAGAGCGGAAGAAAGATTTAAGCGATGAATTAGACAAAGCTACAGCGAAGCTATTATATGCTGTTTATGCCGCGAAGGAGGCGAATAACAGCTCACCGGCAAACAAAAGAAAGTTGCGGTTGGCTGCCAAAAAGTTTGTAAGAAAAAGCCCTGCAGACCCTGACGCTGATTCTGCAAGGTTAGTCATAGCACAGACTACCAGCAATGCTAAGTCGGCCCTAAATTCATTAAAAGATATTTCCTCGGGAAAGCTGCGCACTGATGTTGGTCGAACAGCATTTACTATTCTTGCAAAGGAATTCAGCAATAATGTTCGCAAATCTAAGATTGCGAGGGCAAAAGGCCTTGCTAATGATGGCATTCGAGCATTTAGCAGTCTTCCTAAGAGCGATAAAGCGAATACTTTTTATTTTTCCGTTTTTCTTCAAATGCGTGCACTTGTAGATCCAGATCCAAAAAGCGTTTTGGATGCAATTGAGATAATTGAATCGCGAAATCCAAAGAATTTGGATATAAAGAGAGCACTAGTTTGGTCGCGTTTGCAAATATACGGACGAACAGATTTTCTTTTTGTGGAGAAATATATAAGACAATTGGCATTAGCGTCAGGTGGCATTCCAAGCTGGCAAATAGAATTTCTGTACCCATTTGTGGCGAGCGTGAAGGACTCGAAAAAAAGAGAAAGACTTGCCTTGTTGTTGCTCCCGTCAGTTTTATCGCAACCTGATTTAGAGAAGCGAGTAAGAGGCACTATTATAGGGGCTTTATTAGAGAGCAAGAGTTATCAGGACGCTTATGACCGGGCAAAGATTTTCACCAAGGAGTATTCTTCTTCGGGCGATGCTTGGCGATTTTTGGGGAAAAGTGCAGAGAAAGTTGGCAAGCCTTATGAAGCGGATAGAGCTTGGGGTGTAATCACGAAAAAAGCGATACCTACGCAGGAGGTTTGGTGGGAAGGGATGATTAGTAGAGCGCGGATAAGATCAGCTGAACGTGCTGATCAAGCTTGTAATTTAGTTCGAAAAATGGAGCGGACGCAGGACTATTTGCCGAAAAAATTTAAAACAGAATATAATGATGTTCGAAGTGCTTTAAGGTGTGGTGAAGGGTAGGATTAGGAAAAGTGAGAGGGATGATTCTTTTAGGGCAAGAGGAGATGTGTGATGTTTCGAATTAAAAAATACGATATAAACTATAGCAGGCGTAAATTTTTGGAAAAAACCTCGATAGGTGTGCTTGGTGCGGGCGTTTTATCGCCTGTTTGGGAAGCGCTTGCCGAAAATGGAGATTTTAGTGCGTCTTATCCTGATGAACTTCTGTCGATTGAGGATTACTCGAAAGGAGCCCTGAAGGTCGGGGATATAATTGACTCAAACAATGTAGATCAGGTAAAAGACTTGCTTGATGGTGTTCGTTATACGCAGATAAAACAAATGGGACGGAAACTTGAACTTGTGTCAGCTACCACGGACATTATGAAATTGAGTCCAGTGGAATATACTCAAGCAACTCTACGCAACAAGGGAACAGCAAGATTTGATGAGAACGGTAACGTGGTGGTTGACGGTGGTAAGCCGTGGATGGGCGGAAGTCCTTTCCCAGAGCCTAAGAATGGAGCTGAACTATATGCCAATATTACGTTAACTTGGGGTAGGCATGATGTTTCGTTCTATCCAATAAAGAGCTATGAGCAGAACAAAGACGGAAAAATTGGGTATAAGTATGAACTCGGTTGGATTGAGTTTGCTCCAGTTGGTAGGGTGAAACTTGATCCCAAGCCATACTGGCCTGGACACGAAGATAAGTTGCGCTATCAATCTGTATTTTTCACAGTGCCTCAAGATTATAAGGGCGCGTCCTTCCTTAATATTTGGCATTATGACCAGAGGCGATTTCCGGATTTGTATGGATACCTTCCTCAATTTAAACGGGTGAGAAATTTTCCGACGAGCCAAAGATTTGAGCCTCTTTTGCCAGGTTCTCATCTATATTTTTCTGATGCTTGGGCTGCGGGAGACCCTTATTTAACTTGGGGAAACTTCAAGGTAATCGGTCGGGGGCCATTTTTAGCAGGACTTACGGAGAATTGGGACTCCGCTGATGAAAATTGGGATGGAAAAACTCATGGTGGCCCTAAAGGTAACACTTTCTGGGACACAAAGGTTGAACTTGTACCTGAGGCAATAATCGCGGAGGCTGAGCCTACTGGCTATGCAAGGGCTCCAGTCAGTAAAAAGAGAGTATGGTTCGATGCGAGAACGGGGCTTCCCTTGTTAATGTTAACTTACGATAGAAAAGGAGAAATGTGGAAGACTTTTGATGGTGCTTATTCTGTTTATGATAATAAGGGAAAACAGGTCATGGATGGAGATTACCCTTACTGGTCCTGGACTCATGTGCATGCCTTTGATATTCAAACGAGTCATATGTCTCGATTGAAGCAGGTGAAAAAAATTGCCGGAGGACACAGTTGGTGGGTTAATAAAAGTACCGACATTTATAACAAGTTTTTAACAAAAGCGGCACTGAGAAGAATGGGGACGTGAGTCTATTGTTTAAGTTTTTCAAGTTCTTCCCACCGTTTGAGCTTCATCTCTAACATCATGTTGACGGCCTTGGTTCTTTCAATCAGAGGTTTACGTTTTTCATAAGGTGTGGAATAGAAGCTGATATCTTCGAGCTTTTCGTTGAGCTTTTGCAACTCTAATTCAAGCTCTACGATCTCATCGGGCAGGTCGTTTAATTCCTTTTGCAGTTTATAGGTCATCTTTGGTAGATTAGAACTTGATACTAGTAAATTGCTACGCCTTAATTTACTCTTTTTGGAGACTTTTTTTTCGTTTTTTATTGCTAATTGTAATCCTCGTTTTTTCCAGTCAGAATAGCCTCCAGGATACTGTTTGATCTTTTTATTTGTTTCAAAAACTAGAATACTAGTAACTACGTTATCTATAAACTCTCGGTCATGACTCACAATTATTAAGGTTCCATCATATTCTATGAGTTGCTCCTCCAAAACGTTCAGTGTCTCAACGTCTAGATCATTTGTTGGTTCGTCGAGTACAAGGAGATTCGTCGGTTTAGTAAGTAATTTCGCGAGGACTACCCTATTTTTTTCGCCACCTGATAAAAATTTAATTGGAGTCATCGAACGTTTCGCGGAGAAAAGGAAGCCTTTTAAATATCCGATAACGTGTCTCCTGTGTCCATTAATAGTCAAATAATCTTGTCCGTCACCTACATAATGGGCCACGGATTTTGTTTCGTCGAAAGAGCTTCGGTGTTGATCGAAGTACGCGATTACTAAATTATCGGCGGTTTTAATACTTCCTTCCGTGGGTTGCAGCGCACCTGTTAGCAATTTAAGTAGCGTGCTCTTACCGATGCCATTGTTCCCCACTAGTCCAATTTTTTCACCTTTAGTAATTTTAATGGAGAATTGACTGATAATATTTTCTCCGTCCGCAAAGTTGAACGATATCTTTCTGGTTTCGATAATTTTTTTTCCTGCATCGAGCGCCTTTTGAATAATAATTGAGGCTTTTTTTTCTGGTTTTATCCGCTCCTCTTGGATTGTTCGCATTTCTTCAAGGTTTCTTACTCTACCTTCGTTACGAGTTCGACGAGCCTTTACTCCTTGCCGTATCCACTGTTCTTCTTTCTCTAATTTTTTATCAAATTTTGCGTTTTCAGTTTTTTCTGCTTTAAGATCTCGGTTCTTTAAATTCAAGTATCGCGAGTAGTTACCTGACCAACTTTTAATTTTTCCTCTGTCGATGTCTACTATTCTGGTCGCTAATTTTTTTAAAAATTGTCTATCGTGCGTGATGAAAACTATACTTCCAGAAAAGTTTTTTATAGTGTCCTCAAGCCATTCTACTGTCTCGAGATCAAGATGATTCGTGGGTTCGTCTAGCAATAGTACACTTGGATTTGTAACCAATGCCTTGCCAAGTGCTACTCTTCGTTGCCAACCCCCCGAAAGTTCTTTTAGCAGACTGCTTTCAGGAAGTTGCAGAGAAGTAATTGTTTGTTTTACTTGGGTCTTAAAGTCCCATCCACCTAGGGCTTCAATTTTACTTTGCAAGACTGATAATTGTTGCGTATTTAATTCGTTGTTAGCGGCTGAAAGTTGCTCGTATTGCCTTATAAGGTCAATTTTGACGTGAAGCCCACTTTCTATATAGTCTGCAACCGATACTTCCCTGTCTTGTGGTAGTTCTTGATCTAATTGACTCATTACGAGGTCCGGACTTTGTATTATCTCGCCCTCGTCAGGCCTTATTTCTTGAGTTAATAATTTGAAAAGTGTTGACTTACCAGTTCCGTTTCGACCTATGAGACAGACTTTTTCGCCCTCTTCTAAGGAAAAACTAGTTTCCTTGAAGATAGTTTGTTCACCAAAGCGCAGGGAAATATCTTTTAGGGAAATAACGGCCAAGGGACTAATTCAATGAGCCTAAGACTTCTCTCTTTCTGCGTTGAGTACTAGG
>MDTG01252644.1_pt1 | contig 13486 bp, 13 predicted proteins | sample 811421 | NCBI WGS metagenome assembly MDTG01 (sample SAMN05326645, study PRJNA326480) | marine metagenome | isolation source: seawater | place: Pacific Ocean: South East | collected 2011 | reverse complement strand
GCTGGCTATGGTGTAAATAAAACCGGTCAAGCAGTCTTTTTAGATTTTTCTGATGCTATAAATAGACTTGGTAAAGATGCTGTAGAAGCTCGATACGGGAACTTATTCCAGATGTATGAAAAAATTACTGCAGAAAACCCTTACAAGATGCCAATGAAAATATATCCAGCTATTCATTACACAATGGGCGGATTATGGGTTGACTATAATTTACAAACCACAATACCTGGATTATTTGCAACCGGAGAAGCTAACTTCTCAGATCATGGTGCAAATAGATTAGGTGCCTCGGCACTAATGCAAGGTCTGGCTGATGGATATTTTGTAGCACCATATACTGTTTCAAATTATTTAGCAGACGATATTCGTACAGGTAAAATTTCAACTGATCATCCAGAATTTGAGAAATCAGAAAAAGAAGTTCAAGAAAGATTGGACTTCTTTATCAATAATAATGGTTCAAAATCTGTTGATTATTTTCACAGAAGATTAGGTAAAATTATCTGGGAACATTGTGGAATGGCAAGAAACAAAAAAGATCTTGAAAGTGCAATTGAAAAAGTTGATACTCTTAGAGATGAATTCTGGAAAGATGTTAAGGTCCCTGGAACTAAATATGGACTAAATCAAGAACTCGAGAAAGCATGTCGAGTAGCTGATTTCATTGAATTGGGTGCGCTGATGTGCTATGATGCACTAAGCCGTGAAGAATCATGTGGTGGTCACTTTAGAGAAGAATATCAAACACCAGAGGGGGAAGCTGTTAGAAATGATGATGAATTTGCTTTTGTATCATCATGGGAGTATTATGGAGAAAAAGTAGCTCCAAAACTTCACAAAGAAATGCTTAACTACGAAAATATTGAATTGAAGCAAAGGAGTTATAAATAATGACGGGCATGAATCTTACATTGAAAGTTTGGCGTCAAAATAACGCCAAAGAAAAAGGGAAAATAGTTGATTATAAGATTTCTGACATATCTCCAGATATGTCTTTCCTTGAGATGATGGATGTTCTAAATGAACAACTAATTGAGAAGGGAGACAACCCGGTAGCTTTTGATCATGATTGTCGTGAAGGGATTTGTGGAATGTGCTCAATGTATATTAATGGTGAGCCTCATGGACCTGAAAATCTTATAACTACATGTCAGCTTCACATGCGCTCTTTTAAAGATAATGATACAATATATATTGAACCATGGAGAGCTTCAGCATTTCCTGTTGTGAGAGATTTAGTTGTAGACCGATCTGCTTTTGATGCAATTATACAAGCTGGTGGATATGTATCTGTAAACACCTCTGGTAACACGCAAGATGCAAATGCTATTCCAATAAATAAAACTGAAGCAGACGCTGCATTTGATGCAGCTACTTGTATTGGTTGTGGTGCATGTGTTGCCACCTGTAAAAACTCATCAGCGATGCTATTTACATCTGCTAAAATATCTCATTTATCACATCTGCCGCAGGGACAAGTTGAAGCCAAAGAACGTGCTATTAATATGGTGAATAAAATGGACGAATTAGGATTTGGAAATTGTACAAATACTGGAGACTGCGAAATTCAGTGCCCTAAAGGAATTTCACTTGAAAATGTTGCTCTCATGAATCGTGACTTCTTCGGGGCTTCTATAAAGTCAAAAAAGTAGTGCTTCCTCTAGTACAAAAAAAGCGACCCATGGGTCGCTTTTTTAATTATTGTTTAATAAATGATTTTTTTAAGTGATATCCATTACTTAAAAAGCTTAATAAATAAACTCCTGAATTTAATTTGGTCATATCAATTTCAACTTTAGAATCATACGAATTCCCTTCACCTACAATACGTCCGTCAAGACTCATTATTTGATAAGTAATATAAGTTTGTTTGCTATTTTCTATGAACAGTATTTCTTTTACTGGGTTTGGGTATGTATTAATAACAGTTACTAATTCCTCTAATTCGACGGCATATTCTGGGTAAAAACGGAATACTGTTCCATTTTCTGGTACACTCTCAAAGGAGTTTGGCTCCCAATTTTCGTCTAAATAGTTAAAACCAAAGTCATAGTTTTCATTTACTTCTTCGAGTATAAAGCCACTACCAGTTTCGGTATTAAAGTCCACAGCAAAGAAACCACAAGCATTTTCTTCCAAGGTAAAGAAATTGTCAGGAACATCTGAAGGGCCATAATGTACTTCTATCATATCACTTCCTTCGTAGAGCCACAATTGGAAATTCATGTAATAATTGTTTGATTCGTCTTCATAGAATCCTACATTATTCCATTCAATTTTAAGGATATGACTCCCTTCCTCTCCAATGACTTTGTATGAAATGGGAGATAGTCCTCCCAATTCATCTTCATTATCAAGATCAATATTAAAAGCTCTGTCAGCTATATCAGCGCTAATTGGAAATAAGGCATAAGACATATCTCCATTATATAAGTTTCCTCCAACTCCGGGGCCAAAATTTAATTGTGTCAGTGAATTTCCAAGTAAATTGAAATCGAAATCCAACTGCAATAAATATTCAGGGTCGTCCCAGATGATATTGTTACTTAAGCTTATTGGGTTTTCTAAATTATTATAGGTGCTTGTAAATTGTTCAAAGTAATAATTTACTTCTTGAGCGTATAAGCTAGCACTCATAATAAAAAGGCTGAGTAAAGTTCGTTTCATTTTTTTTGCTTAATGGTTTAATTTCGTGTAAGTTATGAATTTAATTTTAAGATACAATGCTTATGTTTGAGTGATTAAAATACAAGTTATGAATAAAGTAGTGAATATTTTTTAGTTTTATGAGCCAATCTTAAACCGGTATTTAGCAGTAGATAGTATAAGCAAAGGAAGAGTGTTTTATATGAAAGAAAATTTAGACATAGCATTACTTCAATGCGATTTACACTGGGAAAGTGTAGCAAAGAACTTGATTCAAATTGAGGAGTACTTAGATGAAATTTCAAATTCTGATATTATTTTATTACCAGAGATGTTTAGTACAGGCTTTACTGTTAATTCAACTCATTTGGCTGAAGCTATGGATGGTGAAACTGTTTGTTGGATGAAGAGTATTGCTCAAAAAAAAGCATCAGTATTGTGTGGGTCTTTAATGATTAAAGATGCAGATCATGTATACAATAGACTTTTATGGGTAGAGCCGAATGGAAGTATTCAGCATTACGATAAGCGACATTTGTTTAGTCTTATTAATGAGGATAAATACTTTACTACAGGAAAGCAGCGTTTAGTGGTTAATTATAAAGGCTGGAAAATATGTCCATTGATTTGTTATGATTTACGTTTCCCAGTATTTTCAAGAAATGATGTATCATACGATTTGTGTTTTTATTTAGCGAATTGGCCTAATAAGCGAATTGCTGCTTGGGATGCATTATTAAAGGCTCGTGCGATAGAAAATCAAGCTTATACTATTGGTGTTAATAGAATAGGAATTGATGGATACAATACTGAATATTCAGGACATTCTAAAGTACTTGATCCTAATGGAGACCTTATTGCTCTCGCTCCAGATAACGAAATTGGCTTTGTACAATGTAGCTTGTCCAAACATCATTTACAAGAGTATAGAGATCATTTCCCCTTTTTAGATGACCAAGATGAGTTTGAATTAAAAATATGAAGATAAAATACGCTTTTACTTTAGTTATCGGGATTTTTATTTCCTCATGCGAAAAATTCAGTTTTACAATTGATAACTTAAACAACAATGAGATTCAGGTTTTGGGTCATGGTGGTATGGGAATTCATAGTTTATTACCTATGAATTCATTTGCTTCTATTTCAAACTGTATTGATAAGGGTGCAGTAGGAACTGAGTTAGATGTTCAGCTAAGCAAAGATGGAAAACTCGTAGCCTTTCATGATATGGATTTATCTGAAAGCACAAACTCATGTGGTCTAGTTAATAATTACACTTGGGATGAGCTTAAAGAAGTGCGGTATACTGATTATAGTATAAGTACTAATTATCCTTTAATGTTGGTGGAAGAAATTATTGAAGAATTAGATGATAGTGAAGGTTTGATTTTTAGTTTTGATTGTAAGCTTCACACAGACTCCTCTGATCAAGAAGACTATTTTAATTCTTTTAGCTCTGCGCTTATAGCTCTTATCGATGAGCACAACATAGACTGTTTTGTAGAGTCTCAGAATATCAGTTTTTTACAACTGATTAAATCCCAAAGATCATTTTATAAGTTTTTGTATTATCCACAATCTTTTGAGGATGGATTTGATCAATGTATAGCGAATGATTTTTATGGAATGAGCATTTCTACAGATCATATTACAGGGGCAGAGCTAGAATTAGCTCATGAAAATGGCTTTTGGGTAACACTTTGGAATGTGAGAACCCGCGCAAGAAATAAGGCAGCTATTCTTAAGAATCCAGATTGTATACAAGCTGATAAACTAGATCATTTAATTAATCTATTGGATTAAAGTCTATTTCAAGCTCCCAATTGGCTCTTAGCTTTAATTCTTCTTTATAGTAAATTACTTTTTCCACTTGAGAATTTTCAAAATAATCTCCAGCGGTCCATTTTCCATCATTATTTGAATCTAGGGTAAGTCGAAGTTGATACTTTGAGGGTAATAATTCTTTAAATATTAACTCTTCTCCAGCTTTAATTCTGTTGATTATTTCTTCTCCTTTTAAGATATCGATAAAATAGTTTCCAGAAGTATGCAGAAGATTAATTTTAAGAGCTGCTAATGCACTTTCCTCTTTAGAATATACTGAAATGTTGATGCTATCATTACGATTTCCATATGTACTTAGAACAGCTCCTTCAGACAGGATAAGATTAAACGTTTGATTGGTGTTGTGTATAAAATCAAAAATAAGTTCAAAATCTGTGTAACTCACTTTATAGTCTATACGGTTTGAATCTGCTATTAAATGTATTCGCCCCGTATCGATTGCAAGTATTGGAGCATCAGACTGAATTTTTAAGGAAGCACTTTCTTTCAAAAATTGACTACTTGAAGATAAGTTTACTTTTTGTTTAAGCAGAGAATCGGGTTTCACCAATATAGAATCTAATCGAGAAGCTACTTTTGAGCTAATGTAAAAAGAATCGGTAGGATAATTTAGAGGCCACACCAATAGGCTGTCATTTTTTATAGAATGTAAGAACTTGGTATCACTATCAGAATTAATAATTACAGAATCGATAGTTTGATTATACACCCAATGAATTCTTCCATTTTTATTGACTCTAGACTCCAAGAGTTTTAATTCTGGTTTTTCTTGAAATAATGAAAGATAAAATTCAGTAGTGTCGCCAATGCTGATAAGGCTATCGTAAAAAGCAATTTGTTCTGTGGCGCCATCATACTGATAATTAGCATTTAGGTCTTCGAAAGCAATTAATTCAAAAGTTCCTGCTCTTATATGTTTAATTTGAAAAGTGCCATTTTCTTGGGCTAATGTGAAGTAATCCGGTTTTTGCTGGAAAATTGTAGAGTCTCTTTGTAAACTGTCTTTTTGATAAATTCCAATAATGACTTCTTTTGGAAGTGTTTTTAGCGGACAAGATTGTATTTGTCCAGTAAGTGTTAAAGAGTCCAATTCATTTCCGGTGCTAAACACTAAAGAGAAGTCTTTCAATATATTTCCTTCGTGATAATCAGCAATTCCTTTTCCAAAGTTAAAGGTATAGGTACTGTTTGGACTTAGGTTTTCATTAAGATCTAAATATAAACTCTTTCCTTTTTGAGAAATTATTGGAGATTCATTTAAAGGAGGTGAAATAAGTAATTCATTTTGTAGGTCATTAAGTTTAAAAAACTCATCAAAATGTATTTCAATGCGAGATGGACTAACATTTGTTGTGCTTTGCACTGGAAAAGAACGCAATACAACAGGGGGGCTAAGGTCTTTTGCACCTCCAGAAGGACTTTGTATACTCGCACATTGCCACAACAGTATAGTTGTAGTAAAGAAAAAAAGTAGGTTTTTCAGTTTTGACATAGTTTCAATTGACAACGTTCAATTTATCGTCACTTTAATCCCTACAGGGATAAACTCATTCGATATCCTGATAGCTTGACACAAAGGTAGTTCTATTTAAAACTCCAGTCGTATTGATCTAAGTCTTCGATACAAGCTTTCAATAATTCAATAGATTGATGAATATCTTCTTTATGTGCCATTTCAATTACTTGATGAATGTGTCGTGTAGGAATAGAAACAGCTCCAGCAATAGAACCACCTGGAGTGAAACGCTGTATCGCCATGGTGTCAGTTCCACCTGCAGGTAAAATTTCAACCTGAGTTTTTAGTTTTTTCTTTTTGGCAAGTTCTTTCATATAGCGCACCATACGGTAGTCGCAAATGGTTTGAGAATCCATAATTTTTATAGCAGCTCCTTTCCCAAGTTCTGTAATTTTTTCGTAACCAGCTGCTCCAGGAACATCGTAGGCGATCGTGGTGTCGAGACCAAACCCAAAGTCAGGTTGTATTCTCATGGCCGACACTTGAGCTCCTCGAATACCTACTTCTTCTTGAACGGTAAAAACCCCATATACATCATAAGGAACCTGCTTTAATTGTTTTAGTGTTTCGATTAGAATAAAAACAGAAACTCTATTGTCAATAGATTTACAGTTTACACAATTACCCATTTCAATTAGCTTACGTTCTCTAGTAATGGAGTCTCCAACTGATATATATTTTTCAACTTCTTTTTTCGACATTCCCATATCGATAAAGTAATCGGTTATTTTAGGAGTTTTAGTACGTTCAGTGGCAGTCATTACATGGATTGGTTTTGATCCCATTACACCTATAAGGTCTTTTTTTCCATGAATGACAACCCTCTGTGCAGTTAGAGTTTTAGGGTCAAAACCACCTAAGGTATGGAAACGAACAAATCCTTTGTCATCGATGTGGGTAACAATGAATCCAATCTCATCCATATGCGCACCAATCATGACTTTTTTATCGGATGATTTCCCGCGTTTTATTGCGGTAATATTCCCAAGGTTATCGATACTATATTCATCAACGATCTCTTTGATTTCCTTTATGACTAATTCACGAACTCTTTGTTCGAAACCGGGGGCGCCAGCAATTTCACAGATTGAGGCGAGCAAGGGTACATTTATATTTTTCATTATTCGATAACGCTTAATTTCAACATATTAGTCATTCCTTTTTCTGAGATAGGCATGCTGGCTATATTCAAAACAAAGTCACTTTTTTGAACGACCTCTTTTTCTTTGATAATCTTTTTAATGTCGGCAATGGTATCGTCTGTACTCTCAAACTTATTGTAGTAATAACCCCTTACGCCCCATAGTAGGCTCAGTGTATTCATAATTTTTCGGTTGTTAGTAAAAATACAGATTTTACTGGGAGGCCTAAAGCTTGCTATCTTAAAAGCGTTGTAACCCGAATGCGTCATGGTCATTACTGCTTTTGCCTCAACTTGACTTGCAATTTTACAGGCATTATAGCAAATTGTGTCTGAAAGGAACCGCCCATTTTTTTTATCTACAGGAGGAAATTCCTCCATTTGTAGACTCGCATATTTTTCAACATTACGCACGACCTTGGACATGGCTTTAATAACTCGAATTGGATATTTCCCTACGGAGGTTTCCCCAGATAGCATCACACCATCTACACGATCATGCACTGCATTAGCGACATCATTTACATCCGATCTACTAGGACTTAAACTGCCCATCATCGATTCCATCATTTGCGTCGCAATAATTACGGGGGTAGAGTATTTAATACACTTACGAGTAATCATTTTTTGAAGATTAGGAACGCGTTCCATCGGGACTTCCACCCCTAGATCTCCTCGAGCTACCATAATAGCATCTGCTTGTTTTATGATAGCATCTATTTGCCGTATGGCTTCTGGTTTTTCAATTTTGGCAATTACTCTGGCAGGTGAATTATGTTCAGAAATAATTTTTTGTAATACTTTTATGTCATTTACATTCCTTACAAAAGAAAGCCCTAACCATTCAATACCTAATTGGAGTGCAAATTTTAAATCTTCTAAATCTTTAGGGGTAAGGCAAGGAAGTGAGATCTTGGTGTTGGGTAAGTTGACGCCTTTTTTAGATTTTAGTTCACCTCCCTGAATGACTTTGGTTATTACTTCATTTATTCCATTAGACGCTTCTGCTCTTAAGATAAGTTTTCCATCGTCAAGCATAATTCTATCGCCTACTTTTACATCTTTAGGGAACTCAGGATAGGTAATATAAATTTTCGAAACATCACCCACACACTGATCCGTTGTAATGATAATTTCCTGTCCTCTTTTTAAAAATTGGGATTGTTTTACTTCTCCAATTCGTAGTTTTGGACCTTGTAAGTCACCAAGAACCGCTACGTTCCTATCATCTTCTTTATTGATTTCTTGTACCCAATTAAAGATTTGTTTGGCTTGTTGATGATTGCTATGTGAAAAATTTATACGTGCCACATTTAGTCCTGCGGCAAACATTTCTTTAAGTATAGATTTGTCGAAGCAGGCGGGGCCGATGGTAGCAACTATTTTTGTGTTATTCATCAGATAATTAAATTTTCTTTCGACCGAAGGTTAGCAATATTTATTTCGTGTACACTAACGATACGGTTTAGATTCTTAATATTTTTAAGAAGCTCAGTTTTCGATTCTGTATTAACTATTCCATGTACTTGAAGGTAGAAGTCTACTTTGGGATTTTCTGGAATAAGAAACTTAGTTTTTTTTCTATTTAGAATAAAACCGTCAAAAATAGTTCCTTGATTTTGATCGGAGCAATTTATTTGACATTTATTGGCAATAAGGTACCATTGATTTTGGTATTGATCGTCCCAATATTCATATAGGGGGAAAAAAGCTTTTTCCAATCCATCTCTAAAATTCATTCCAATATCTTCTTTCGAACGAGCAAAGTAACTATTTAGTTCTTTATTTAGGTGGTAGGATATCTGATGTTCTTTTAGAGGACTACAAATTCCGATCAATAAGAAGTTGTAATCATACTCAAAATCTATACTTAAGTTTTTTTTATTCATCTCTCGAGTGTTTCCGAATGGGAATACATTCAAAGATAGCCAAAAAAACAATCTCAGCCGTATTATATTTTTAAAGCCTCACAAGCCATTTTGGCAGTTGCTTCTTCTGCTTTTTTCTTTGAACTTTCAGTTGCTGTTGCTATCTTCTTTTCATCTAGGAAGAGGGCAATTTCAAAGTGTTTTTTATGAGATTCACCACTTTCGCTTATAAGTTTAAAGAAAAAGGATTTGTTACGCTTTTGGGTCCAGTGGATAAAGTGTTTCTTATAGCTGCTAATTTCTTTTTCCAACTTTATTAGTGAGAAGTATTTTTTAATAATTTTCTTTACAATAAATTCTTTGCAGAAATCAGCTCCTTTGTCTAGGTATATTGCGGCAATCAGGGCTTCAAAGGCATTCCCAAGAATAGAAGAAGGAACGTTTCCTCCTAAGTTGGTTTGTATAAAGGAGTCAATTTTAAATTCTTTGGCAAGTTTGTTCAGGGTTCTTCTATTTACCATTTTGGAGCGTATATCAGTAAGTACTCCTTCATCTTTTCTAGGAAGCTGATGGTAGAGGTATTCTGCAATAACAGAATCGAGAATCGAATCTCCTAGAAACTCTAGTCTTTCATTATCTCCATAAGTTGGAGCTTCAATAGAACTATGACAAAAAGCTTGATGATAGAAATTAATGTTTTCAGGATGAAAACCTAAAATAGGATAAAGTTTTAAGGCTAAAGGATCGGGAGAATGACTTGAAAAAAATTTATGCAGCCAATTCATCATTAAGCTTCAAAAGCCTTTAGAATAATGGAAGCATTATGCCCACCGAAACCAAAGGTGTTGCTCATAATCGCTTTCACTTCTTTCTTTTGGGCTTTATTTAGCGTAAAGTTGAGTTTCGCATCAAGCTCTTCATCAAAATTCTCATTGTTGATGGTAGGAGGAATGATTCCTTTTTGAATAGCTAGAATTGAGGCAATAACTTCTACTGCTCCTGCAGCACCTAGTAGATGACCTGTCATTGATTTAGTAGAGCTAATGTTTAACTTGTAAGCATGCTCTCTATAAACTTCTTTAATTGCTTTAGATTCTGCAATATCTCCAAGAGGAGTTGAAGTTCCATGAACATTGATATAGTCAATATCTTCAGGTTTCATTTGTGCATCTTCTAATGCATTTTCCATTACTTTTTTGGCACCAAGACCTTCTGGATGAGGAGCGGTAATATGGTGAGCATCAGCAGAAAGACCTCCACCCATTATTTCAGCATAAATTTTAGCACCTCTTTTAATGGCATGTTCGTATTCTTCTAGAATTAACGTTCCAGCACCTTCACCTAAAACAAAACCATCGCGGTCTTTATCGAAGGGCCTAGAGGCTTTTGACGGATCACTGTTACGAGTAGAAAGTGCTTTAAGCGCATTAAATCCGCCTATACCAGCTTCATTTACTGTAGCTTCAGACCCTCCTGTAACAATGATGTCTGCTTTACCTAAGCGGATGTAATTAAAGGCGTCTATTAAGGCGTTTGAAGATGAGGCGCAGGCCGATACAGTAGTGAAGTTAGGACCACGTAAACCGTATTTAATAGAAATTATTCCAGCGGCAATGTCAGCAATCATCTTAGGAATGAAGAAAGGGTTGAAGCGAGGAGTCCCATCTCCTTTGGCGAAGTCAGACACTTCGTCGTAGAAGGTTTTAATACCTCCAATTCCCGATCCCCAAATTACACCCGCACGATCAGGATTTATAGCTTCAAGGTCTATTTTGGAATCTTCCATTGCCTCCGCGGTAGCCACCATAGCGTACTGAGTGTATGGGTCTTGTTTTCGGGCATCCTTGCGATCAATATAATCGGTTGGATTAAAATCTTTGACTTCGCAAGCAAATTGAGTTTTGAATTTGGACGCATCAAAACGAGTGATGGGAGCAGCTCCACTAACACCATTCTCTAAGTTTTCCCAAAATTCAGAAACATTATTACCTATAGGGGTTAGTGCTCCTAGACCAGTTACAACAACTCTGTTCAGCTGCATATCGTCAAATTAAGTTTGAATTAGGCTTTTTCTATGTACTCGATTGCTGCACCTACAGTAGAAATTGATTCTGCTTGGTCATCTGGAATTTGTATGTCAAATTCTTTTTCAAATTCCATAATTAATTCTACAGTATCTAATGAATCTGCACCTAAGTCGTTAGTGAAACTTGCGTCATTTGTTACTTCGCTTTCATCAACTCCTAATTTGTCAACTATAATAGCTTTTACTTTTGATGCTATGTCAGACATGATTTTCTTATTTTGGTTAATATCAATGCAAAGAAAAATATAAACTTAAAAATAGCCAAATTTTTTGAGCCATGAAATTAGAAATCCTACTTATTATAATAATCTCTAAATCTTAAGTACTTTTGTTTTATGAGAAAAATAGCAATTTTCGCTTCTGGATCAGGCTCAAATGCAGAGAACATTATTCGCTATTTCAGCGATAAAGATTGCGCTGACGTAGTATTAGTTCTTTCCAATAAAGCAAATTCACTTGTTTTGAATAGAGCTCATAAATATTCAATTCCAACCTTTGTTTTTACTCGGGATGATTTTAAGTGTGACGGAAAAGTAATTAGAATTTTAAAAGAATACAATGCAAGCATGATAATATTAGCCGGATTTTTGCTTAAAATACCAGAAAAGCTTGTAAAATTATATCCAAAGGCTATCGTGAATATACATCCAGCTCTCTTACCTAAGTATGGAGGAAAGGGAATGTATGGGATGCACGTTCACAGAGCAGTTGTAGATAACCAAGAAAAGGAATCTGGTATAACGATTCATTATGTGAATGAGGATTATGATGAGGGTGAATTTATTTTTCAAGCAAAGTGTCTTATTTCAAGTTCTGACAGTCCGGTAGAGGTTCAGCGCAAGGTTAAAGAATTAGAAGCTTTACATTTTCCAATAATCATAGAATCTATTCTATAGTGAAGATATATATATATACAGATGGTGCTGCAAGTGGTAATCCTGGTCCTGGGGGTTATGGTATTGTAATGATTGCGGGAAAGTATCGAAAGGAATTGGCCGCAGGTTATCGTTTAACTACGAATAACCGTATGGAGTTATTGGCAGTTATCGTTGCTTTGGAACAGATAAAAATGGAGAGTTCTGAGGTATTGGTGACTTCAGATTCTAAATATGTGGTTGATTCTGTAGAGAAAGGATGGGTATTTAATTGGATAAAAAAGGGATTTAAAGGCAAGAAGAATTCTGATCTTTGGAAAAGGTTTATTAAAATTTATAAGAAACATAAGGTTAATTTTCAATGGGTTAAAGGGCATAATAATCATCTTGAAAACGAACGATGTGATGCTTTAGCAGTTAATGCAGCTAATAAAAACAATCTACCTATAGATATTGGCTACGAAGAGAGTATTAAAGGGGATAAGGAGTTGTTTTAGAACCTATCAACATATTACGTAATCTGCATTTTTAGATAATACTATGCTATTACTGCTCTTAGTTAGGAAATATACTTTATAAATTAGTTTTGGTATAGGATTTCTAGGGCTTTAAGCATCATAGAGTCGTTATGGTTAATAGCTCTAAAGAAGCCTTCCTCATTCCATTCTTGACGAGCGATTACAGATTTGATTCGCATTTTCATCCAACCTTCGGAGTGTTTTATTTGGCTTTTGGTATTCGAAACACCTTCTTTTTTTGCGTAGTTTACAAAGCTATTAAAGAGGGTTTTATTGATCTTAAAATTATCCTGAAATTCCTTTGCAGACTGGTATTCCCTCAATTCTTTTTGATGCTCATCAACATAATCGAAAACAAAAGTATTGATTATATTGGAGGCAAATACATCGTAAAGCCAATCTGATCTTCCGGTAGTATCTATAGCTACAAAATAATCGGGATTAATTCCACCACCACCATAAACTATTCGCCCTTTATCAGTATAAAACTTGAGGGAGTTTTCAATTTTCATACTATCTTGTGCATAGAGCTCGCCATTATAATACCTGTTTTGAGATTCTTTATGGTAGGCATCTACTCCATTGGTGTATGATTTTTGGATACATCTACCAGATGGAGTATAGTATCGAGAGGTAGTGAGTCTAAATGCAGAGCCGTCTGACATTTGATTTTGTTCTTGCACAAGCCCTTTTCCAAAAGTGCGACGTCCAATAATAGTGCCTCTATCATGATCTTGAATGGCGCCTGCAACAATTTCGCTAGCAGAGGCAGAGCCTTCATCTACAAGAATTACTAAAGCTTGATCTTTAAACCGACCATACCGTGTAGAGTTATATACTTCTTTAGCCCTTGAATTTCCTTCAGTATATACAATTAAATTACCGCCCGATAAGAATTCATCTACCATATTAATGGCTGCATAGAGGTATCCACCTGGGTTAGATCGAAGGTCTAGAATAAGTTTCTCCATTCCTTTGTTCTTAAGTTTCT
>MDTG01037895.1_pt1 | contig 13486 bp, 10 predicted proteins | sample 811421 | NCBI WGS metagenome assembly MDTG01 (sample SAMN05326645, study PRJNA326480) | marine metagenome | isolation source: seawater | place: Pacific Ocean: South East | collected 2011 | reverse complement strand
TAATTATTTTTTTTAATCTATTAATTGCAGGTATCCATTTTTTTACAGAAATGTAATATTTTGCAATATACAATTCTTTTGCAGCTAATTGATTAATAGCTAAATCTTTTTTAAATTTTAGATCTATAGCATATTCACTTTCAGGATATTTTTTTACAAAAAAATTAATTTCCTCTATTGACCTTATTAAAGGTTCTATGTCCTTTTTTTCATCAGCTATTTGTTCATAATAAATTATCGCTTTTAAATAGTGACTATAAATAATATTTTTATCGGCAGGATATTTTTTTAAATGTCTCTCAATATTTTCTAGAGCCTCATCGTAAAAATTTATACCGTAAAAGCAGTAGCTCACCATCATTGATGCTTTTGATGCAAATTCAAATATTTCAAAACTTAACTCTGCCTCTGTAAATTTTTTCTGTGCATAAAACAAATCGCCTCTTTCAAAAGCTTTGAATGCATCTTGGTAAAGCTCATAGCCATCATTTTTTGCTTTAGGCTCATATAAAGGTTTATCTTTTGAACAAGATAAAAAAATTAAAAAGGAAAGTGCGAAAATTAATCGGCTAAACATTCACCAATTAATAACAAATTTATCGCTGATGGTAAATTTTATAAATTAACTATTATGCGTTTACAGCTATTTTTTCTACTGCTTTGGCATGATATTTTTTGGATACTTTAAAATCTTCAATTTCTAATAATTCAAAAGCATTTTTTGTATTGAAAATTTTTCTTAAAAATAAATTTGTTAATTCATGACCTCCTTGATAACAAGAAACTTTTCCAATAATTCTATGACCTGATAATAAAAAGTCACCTACTAAATCTAAAATTTTGTGATTTACAAATTCTTTCTTATTTCTGAGTCCCCCTTCATTTAGAATTTTGTCATTATCAACAACAACTGCATTTTCCAAGGAGCCGCCTTTTGCTAAGCCTAACTTCTTTATTTTTTCAATATCTTCGTATAAGCAAAATGTTCTTGAACTTGACACATCTGCTAAGTTGTCTTTTTGAAAATCAATAACATTCTTTTGTTTTCCAATTATTTTATTTTCATAATCAAGTTGGAAATTCACCTCTAAAGAAGATTTATTTGGTTCAATTACTGCTTTTCTTTTACCGTCTACAAGTTCGATTTTGTTTAAAATTTTTAGGTACTTTCTTTTTTTATTTTGATCAACAAGATCAGTTTTTTCTAGAACATTCAGGAAATCCTTTGAAGAACCATCCATTATTGGCACTTCTTCATTATCAATTTCTATAATGGCATTATCAATTCCAACAATATAACAAGCTGCAAGTAAATGTTCTACAGTTGAAACTTTTACTCCATAATCATTTTCTAATGTAGTACACAATCTAGCTGAAGTAACATTTGAAAAATTTGCTTTAATTAAATTATTATTTTTTAAATCTATTCTTTTAAAAATAATACCGTGATCCTCTTTTGCAGGTGATATGTTGATATTAGAGTTAATTCCAGAATGTAGTCCTATACCGGAGAAATTAATTTTTTTTGATAGTGTTTTTTGATATTTTTCAATCATCCAACACTTATACTTGAGCTAAGTTGTAAGCTTAAAACAACTTATGTTTCTAAAAATAACAATAATCATCCAAAAATTGCATCAAAAAACCTAGCAATAATTGATTTTTTAAAATGAGTAACAGGAATGGCCTCCTTTTTCCAACCAAAATGGACGATTTCGCAAGCCGTATTAAAAATACCTTCGTCGAGAACATTTTCTAAAAACTTTATCTTCATATCTTTCCTGTTAATAAAATCATTTTTTATGAGCTCTCTCAAACTATGAAATTTGACTTCATTATCAATTTCAAAAAATAATGTTTTAATTTCACTACTTAAATATTGACAGTTAATATTTTTTGAAAAAATAATATTTATCATTTCCTCGATACGAGCCATTATTATTTCATAAATAAATTTTTTCTTAATTTTTCTAAAGCTCAAATCGACAAAAAATTCCTTTTCAAGTACTTCTTCATCTAGCTTTTCATGAAATTCAATCGTTTTTAAAATTATTTTTACAGTTTCAATCTTTAAAGATGTCAATTTAGATATATCTTTTATTATTATATTAATGCCAAAATCAAAATTTTGTTCAAATTTAAGGGAATTGTTTTCAAATAAAAATATTTTACTGCTGTTGTTTCCCAAATGAATTTGAAAAAAAGAGTCAGTTTTAGAACTAGATTTACTTGTATAAGCACCTTTTACAAAACTTTTAAGTAAAATTTTTTTAATTTTAATATTACTTTTATCAAAAACATTTTTTAGATTTTTAAAATCATTTTTATCTATTAAAGAAAAAGATAGTTCATGAGAGTAAAAATCGCCAAATAAACCAATTGGTAAATTGTCATTATTTTTTTTATCAAGATAAAAATTTGTATTGAATATGTGAATAATTGTTTTTTTTAACTCTATTTTTTCAATATATGACTTAAGTTGATTTAAAATATAAGTAATGTTCTCTCTTAATACTTGTGAACCATTTAAATTTTTATAACCTGAAATATTGACAAAATTAAAATTAAAATTATCTAAAATTATTACAGCTTCATTAAATACAAAATTTACTTTTTTCTCTACTTCATAGATATTCTTTTTTAAAGTATCGAAAACTTTTTCATAGTCAGAAATACTATTATTTTTAAAACCAATAATTGGAACTTCCAACTTATAGCTAATTTTTAAATTATCCTGATCATCGTTTTCTGTAACAAAAAAAATAAAGCTTAATTTATTAATTTCAACATAAAGAGTAAATTTAGAATTCTTCATAGATTATTTTAAAATAAGTTGACCTTTAATTCTATAGTCATAGATTTTGTGTTTTTTAAAGTTATTTTTTTTTCTAAGATTTAGATAATTATTTAAACTTTTATTATATTTTTTTTGTGGTAATTTTATTATTTCTTTATCTATAGTTTCAATATCCCATCTGTTTGATTCATATAATGTGTATTTTTTAATTAAAGATAAGGGAAAATTAATTTTTTTTAAATTTTTATAAAAAATTCTAAAATTTTCCTCGTCACCAAAAACATAAGGTAAATTCTCATACTCCTGTAATTTTGTAAATTTAACCAGTTTTATCTTATCACTTACGTAAAATCTTCTTTTTTTATCTATCAAAATTGCAATAAATCTTTTTTCAAAAATTTTAATTAATAAAGTATCAGGATATTTTTTTCTTATATTAAAACTTTCAATAAACTCATTTTGCATCAGTAAATTTTTTATTTTCGCATTTCTTAAAAATAGTAAGTTTTGATTGTAAATTGGGGTTAATAATTTCTTTATATCTTTTTCTTTAAGTAAAAAATTATTTTCTAAATGTATTTTTTTTAAATTAAAATCTGTAAATTTTATTTTAATTTGTGAAGTAATAGTTGATAATAGTAAGAAAGTTATTATAACAAATAATGTACGTTTTTTCATCTATTGATACTTGCGTCTAATAGAATTTTCTCAACTAAATTTTCAAATGTTAATCCTTTGTAATTTGCAATTTCTGGGACAAGCGATAAATTTGTCATTCCTGGTTGTGTATTGATTTCAAGTAAATAAAAAATATTTTTATAAAATTTAAAATCAGATCTGGTAACACCTCGGCATCCCATTACTTCATGTGTTTTTTTTGCTATATTCATAACCTCATTATATTTTTTTTTGGATATTCTTGCTGGCATTATGTGTTTGGTCTTAGCTTCTTTAGTATATTTAGCTTTATAATCATAAAAAGATCTTTTTGGTTTGAGCTCGATCGCACCAAGTGATTTACCATTAATTACGGCCACTTGAATTTCTTGACCGTTTATATATTCCTCGAAAATTAATTCATCATATTTCTTAAAAAGCCTAATAGTTGATCTAAATAATTTTTTTTTGTTTTTACATATTTCAACACCCAAGCTAGAACCCTCGTTAACAGGTTTTAAAACTATCGGAAAATTAATTTTTTTTAATCTTAATTTTTTTAAAACAGAATTTTTTTTATAATTATCTTTACTGAAAGAAAAATATTTTGGAGTTTTTATTTTATTCTGCATAAAGATTTCTTTTGAGTAAATTTTGTTCATAGCTTTAAAAGAACTTATTACACCAGAATGTGTATACGGAATTTTTAAATATTCAAAATAACTTTGAGCCACACCGTCCTCTCCATCTCTACCATGTAAGGCATTGAAAATTACCTCTGTATTTATTTTATTTATTAAATTGAAATTCTTAATTTTTGGATCAAATGTAGAAACATTATAGCCCTTTTTTTTTAAAGCTTTAGCGCAAGCTTTACCGCTATCTATACTAACTTTTCTTTCGCCAGAAGTCCCGCCTAATACGACTAATACATTTTTAAATTTTTTTTTAGTCACCTATAATATTTATCTCTAGTTCGAGATTTTCTCCTGTTTTTTCAAAAACTCTTTTTTTAACTTTTTTTATTAAATTTTCTATATCTCTGGAGTTAGCATTGCCTTTGTTTACGAAAAAATTACAATGTTTTTGGGAAATAATAGCATCTCCTTCCTTAAAATTTTCACAACCAGCTTCTTTAATTAAAACCCAGGCCTTTTTTTCTTTACTTATATTTTTAAACGTGCTCCCGCATGTTTTGATTTGGCTGGGTTGAGACAATTTTTTTTTTTCAATAAAATTGCTTTGTTTTTTTTCTATTTCATCTTTTTTCCTAATAGTTCCTTTTAATTTTGCTGATAAAAATATGAAATCTTCATTCAAATCGGTATTTCTATATGAAAATTTTATATCTTCTTTTTTTATTTCAACCTCTGATAATTTTCTTTTATCAATTACATTAATTGATAATAACACCTTAGACATATCATTTTCATAACAACCGCTATTCATTTTAATCGCCCCACCTATTGATCCAGGTATACAAGATAAAAATTCTAAATCTCCCAAATGATTATCTTTTGCAAAATTAGCAACTGTTCGATCAAGTGTAGCTGCTCCAACTTCTAAAATTTCTTTATCTATCTTTTTTATATACGAAAAATCTTTTCCTAGTTTTATTACAGCTCCTTTAACACCTTTATCTCTTATTAATGTATTTGATCCAGCTCCTAAAATTGTAATTTTAATATTATTATCTTTTGCATCTTTAAGAAAATTTTTTAATTGATCTTTATCTTTAGCTTTATAAAAATATTCAGCATGCCCTCCTAAGTTAAACCAGCTGTAGTTGGAAAGTTTAACATTTTTACTAAAATCATTTCCAAATTTATTATTAAATTCAACTCCTAAGTTCATATTGAATTCTTTAATCCTGTTATCCATTTTGATATTCGTCCTGCCCCCATCCCTATAATTATTTCATCACTAAAAAGATTCTTTTTAAAATATTTGCTTAATTCTACTTCATCTTTGACAATTATAACTTGAGTTTTTGAATTCTTTGTTATTAACTTTGCAAATTTAATTTTATCAAAACTTAAGTTTTTTGTTTCTCCAGCTGCATATAATGGACACATGATTACTAAACTAGACTTTGAAAAACACTTAGAAAATTCTTGTTTTAAAGATAAGACTCTTGAATATCTATGAGGCTCAAATACACTTATAATTTTTCTTTTAGGGTTGACATTGTGAACGCCTTCTAAAATTGATTTTATTTCAGTTGGATGATGTGCGTAGTCATCATAAAAGTCATTTTTATTCTTTGAAAAAACTTTTGTCATCCTTCTTTGTACCCCAGAAAAGTTTCTCAAAGATTTTTTTATAATATTTAAATTGGCTCCAAGATTAACGCAAACTATCAAAGCAGCTGCAGCATTTAATGCGTTATGTTTTCCTAATAATTTTACAGTTATTCTACTGATGTTTTTCCTTTTTTTTTCTTTATCTTTAAAACTCAAGTCAAAAGTCGTGCTATCATTTTTATATTTAATTTTCTTAATTTGGTAGTCAGCTTTATTGTTATCACCATAAGTAATTATATTTTTATTTTTTATCTTGTGTAAAATTTTTCTAATATTTGCACTATCAATACAGATAATTGATTTTCCAGTTGGAGGTGTTTTATTTATAAAATCTATGAAAGATTTTTCTAAATTTTGATAATTTTTGTAATAATCTAAGTGCTCATAATCAATATTAGTAACAATTGAATAATTAATTGGTAGTTTCAGAAAACTTCCATCAGACTCGTCAGCTTCTAATGTTGCCCAATCTCCTTTCCCAAGCCTAGCATTACTTTTTAAAGAGTTAATTACTCCACCATTAATAATAGTTGGGTCTAATTTTTGATCAGATAAAATTTTTGCTACTAAAGATGTAGTTGTAGTTTTTCCATGAGACCCTGTAATTATTATATTTTTTTTTAAAGAGACAGTATCAGCTAAAATTTCAGCTCTGGAATAAATAGGTATTTTGTTTTTTTTTGCATATTTCAATTCTATATTACTATTTTTAATAGCGGTTGACTTTACTAGAATTGTAGCTCTCTTAATATTATTTTGTGAGTGACCGATATAAATTTTTATTCCAGATTTTGCACAACTAGCTGTATTTTTATTTTTATTTTGATCGCTACCTTGAATTTTAAAACCCATATTGTTCATCACTTGTGCTAGACCACTCATTCCAATGCCGCCGATACCAACAAAGTGAATGATATCTTTTTGACCTAAATTAATTTTTTTCATTTAAGATTGTTTCTATTTCTTTATTTAAATTCTTAAAGATGTTTTTGTCAGAATATTGTCTTTGATTTGATAAAATTTTTTGTATTAACATTTTATCCTTAAAAATTTTTTGAATTAAATTGATTAATTTAACTCTTATATCTTTTTCTTCTATTAAAAATCCACATCCATTTTTCTCATAAAATTCAGCATTTTGAAATTGATGGTTATCTGCTGATGAGGGTAATGGTATAGAAATAAAAGGTATTTTTACATTAATTAATTCTCCTAAAACTGAGGCTCCAGAACGCGTTATTACAATGTTTGCTTTAGAATAATAATTCAGAATATTATTTGTAAAATTAAAAACTTCATAATTAATTCCCATTTCATTATATAAATTAGATAATTCATTATTTTGATTTTCTTGACATTGCTGATAAATTTTAATTTGGTTATTAAATTCTTTTAATTTTTCAAAAACTTTTGGTAGTTGTTCTGCAAAAACTCTTGCTCCTTGACTCCCTCCAAGCACTAAAATTTTTATACTGTCAAATTTTTTTGTATCATAATTATTTTCAAAATTTATTATTTCTTCTCTAATTATGTTCCCAATTTCTAAAACCTTTTTATTATATTTTTTCGGAACTCCTGTTAAATCTTTATAAGAGACAAAAATTTTTTTTGTAAATGGTAAAAGATATTTATTAGCCTTGCCAATAATTAGATTATTTTCATAAATGACAAATTTAATTCTTAAGATTGTAGCAGCTATACATAATGGGAAAGATGAATACCCTCCCATTCCAAATATAATTGAAGGCCTTTCTAGCAGTAAAAATATTAATGATTTTATTATTGAGTAAATTATTATTGAAATAGAAAATATTAGCCTGAATATATTTTTTTTTAACAAAGGTGAGGAAGGAACAATTTCTAAATTAAGATTTTTAAATCCTTGTAAAAATTTATACCCTCTTCTATCAGTTGCTACTTTTACTTTATAATTTTTTTTGATGAAAAAATCTGCAAGGCTATAAGCAGGAAATATATGACCGCCTGTTCCACCTGTTGCTATAAGTATTTTTTTAATCATATAAATATGCTTTATCTTTAGTATAGTTTAAAACCAGACCAGCTAATATTGCACTTCCAATTAAAGATGACCCTCCATAACTTAAAAAAGGTAAAGTCATACCAGTAGTTGGTAAAAGATTTGTATTTACCCCGGCATGGATAAAAGTTTGAAATATTAATAATGTTGCCAAACCACTTAATGAAATTCTTAAGAATTCATTATCTTGATTAAAACAATTTTTTATAATTCTAAATGATATGTATAAAAATATAACTAAAAGCATAATTGATGATAAAGAGCCATATTCTTCAGATATTACTGCTATTACATAATCCGTGTGCGCTTCAGGAACACTTTCTTTCAGTATACCTTCTCCCATTCCTTGTCCAGTAAGTCCTCCCAATTTAATGGCTTCAAGTGCTGAGGTTGTTTGAAATTGATCTCCTTGGGTTGGACTAAAAAAAGTAACTAAACGATTAATTATATACCCAAATTTCTCTGGAAGAAAGAATAGTAAAGAACTGAATGAAATTAAAAAAATTGATAAGAAAATTAATATATAAATTAAACTCACTCCAGATACAAAAACTACTGAAATCCAACTTCCTATAATTAGTAAAGACTGACCTAAATCTGGTTGATCAATCAGAAGAATTATTACACAGCTTAGCAGCATAAAACTCAAAAAATACTTAATTTGAGAATTTTTTAATTTTTCATAAGTTAATATCTTTACTGTCATTAAAATAAATAAAGGTTTTAAAATTTCAATTGGTTGAAGTCTAAAAAGGTAAAGATCTATCCAACGTTTGGCACCTTTTACCTCTACTCCAATTATGGGAACAAGTGCTAAAAGAATGAATGATGCACAAAACAATGGCATTACAAATTTAATAAACAGTTCTGTTTTGATAATAGAAATCAAAAACATGATTATGATTGCCAAAAGCGCAAAGATAAGATGTTTTGTGAAAAAAAAATAATAATCTTTATTCAATCTTTCCCCAGCTAAAGAAGATGTGGAAGAAAACGAAAAAAATAAACCAAGGAAAAATAATAAAAAAAAACAAAAAAAAATTTTTTTGTCTATACTTTTCCAATAATTAATTAAAAAAAATTTAATTGAATTTCCTAGCATATTTTTTGCATATTTGTTTAAATGCCTCACCTCTAGTTTCAAAATTAGTGAATTGATCGAATGAAGCTGCTGCTGGGCTAAGTAAAATTGATTTTCTTATATTTTTTTTTGATTTTATATCTCTCAAGATTTGAAGAATAGTATTTTTTAAATTTTTGGTAATAGAAAATTTTAACTTTCCTTTTACTTGATTTTTAAAAAAATTAATATTTTTTCCAACTAAATAACATTTAATAATATTTTTCTTAAATTTAGAAACCTTAAATCGATCACCTTTTTTTGGAAGACCACCTAGTATCCAGTAAACATTTTTAAGGCTGGTTAAAGCTGCTTCAGTAGCAGTAAATGAAGTAGCTTTAGAATCATTTATAAATGTTATGTTTTTCTTTTTAAAGAAGATTTCAAATCTATGCGGTAAACCTTCAAATGAATTCATTGACTCAACAAAGGATTTTTCACTAATTCTCAATAATTTTGAGAAAGAATAAATAAAACTCATATTTTCGTTATTTATATTAGAAGTTAAATAATCATTTCTAATTTTAGTTTTGGCTTTATTATAATTTCTATATATTGGAACAATTAATTTACTAGAGAATTTTTTTTTAAAAAAAAAATTTTTAAACTTACTATTTATGAAGGCAAAATGACTTTTGTCTTGGTGTTGAAAAATTTTTAATTTTGAATTTAAATAATTGTTCATATTCCCATGCCAATCTAGATGATCATTTGATAAATTTAAAAAAAATGCATAATCTGGACAAATAAATTTTGAGTGTTCTAATTGAAATGAAGATGCTTCTATAATTACAAAGTCAGTTTTAGCAATTTTTAATTCTAGTATTGGAGTACCAATATTTCCACCTATTGAAATATTAAATTTATTTTTTTTTAGAAGGTGCCCTAGTAATTTACATGTAGTGGATTTGCCATTTGTTCCTGTCACTACAATGCTTTTGATCTTATTTTTAAATAAATAAAACAAATCAATGTCGGTAATTATTTTATTTTTAAATTTTCTAAGATTTTTATTTTTAAGCAAGCTAATTCCTGGTGCTAAAATTATGTAATCAACTTGATTTAAAGTTTGATTTAAATTTTTTGTTCTATAATTTTTAAATAAATTTTTATGATTATCATCCCATACTTTAAAATTATTAATCTCTTTTTTTTTAAAAAATTTGATTACTGACTTTCCAGAAAGCCCTAGACCATAAATAAGAAAAGATAATTCTCTTAGATTTGATGTTTGGAACATTTTTACCTTAATTTTAATGTTGCTAAGCCTATCAATGCCAAAATTATGGCAATTATCCAAAATCGAATTACAATTGTAGGCTCCGCCCAACCTTTTTTTTCAAAATGATGGTGAATTGGTGCCATCTTAAAAATTCTTTTTCCAGTAAGTTTAAACGAAACTACTTGTATTATTACTGATACTGTCTCTAAAACAAATAAACCTCCTACAATAGCTAAAACTATTTCGTGTTTAACTATTATTGCTATAGCTGCTAATGAGCCTCCTAAGGAAAGAGACCCCGTATCACCCATAAATATTTTTGCTGGAGGTGCGTTATACCATAGAAATCCTAGACAAGCTCCTACCACTGAACCACAAAAAATTGATAATTCTCCAACATCTGAAATGTACTGGATTTGTAAATAATCTGAAAAAATAGTATTTCCCACTACATAAGAAATAAGAGTAAAAGAAAGAGCTACTAACATCACAGGTACAGTTGCCAATCCATCTAAACCATCTGTCAAATTTACTGCATTTGATGCTCCTATAAGAACAAACAAACCAAAAGGAATAAAAAATAAACCCATATCCCATATTAGGTTTTTAAAAAATGGAAAGTAGAGATTGTACAAGTATTGATGATTAGAAAATTTTATTAAGATTAGTAAAGTTAAAATTCCAATAATTACTTGACCAAGAAATTTATATCTAGACTTGAGGCCGCTCGAATTTTCATATTTAATCTTAAGAATATCATCTATTAGACCTAATAAACCCAAAGACAATGAAACAAAAATTAAAGTCCAAACATAAATATTTTTCAAATCTGCCCATAGAAGCGTGCTTGCTATAATTCCAATTATAATAATTACTCCTCCCATTGTAGGAGTACCGGTTTTTTTTATTATATGATCAATTGGTCCATCTTGTCTTATTGGCCCAGTAATCATTTTTTCTGAAAATAATTTAATTAACGGTCCACCAATTAGGAAAACAATTACTAAAGAAGTAACCACGGATAAACCTGTCCTAAATGTCAAATACTTAAATACATTTAAAAAAGAATATTGTTCTATTAGAGAAGTCAAAAGATTAAATAGCATTTATATTCCTTTTATCATTTTTTTACTAAAATCGTTAAGCCCTGTTGCATTAGATCCTTTTATCATTAAATAATCATTATTTGATATCATTTTAGCTAAACTAAAATCTATGTCCTCGTTATATTGCAAAATGTTACCTCTTTTATTTTTTTTAATATGTTTGTAGGTCAAGATAGTTTTTTTTCCTTTAATGAACACTTTATCAATATCAGAATTGTTAATAACTTTTGATAAATCTTTATGGAATTTGTTTGATTTAGAACCTAATTCAAGCATGTCACCAAGTATTAAGAATTTTTTAAATTTTTCTTTCTTGATTAAACTTAAATTTTTAATTGCATTTTTAACTGATAAAGGACTTGCGTTATAGCTTTCGTCAATTAATTTAAATTTTTTCTTATAGCGAGATACAGAATATCTTTTTCCTCTACCTTCTGGAGAGTTAAAATGCTTAAATCGTGATATAATTTTTAAAGGATCAATTTTTAATGCTATTAAGATCGTTAGCGAAGAAAGCACATTATAAATATTTAAATCTTTAATATTGAAATTCATTTTAATATTATTAATCTTTATATAAACTCGTGATATATTCTCTTTTTTGGTTATTTTTTCTAGATAAACATCAGATTTTTTATTAATTCCAAAAGTTAAAATCTTTAACTTATGTTCTTTTGCTCTATTTGATAAAAATTTAAAAAACTTGTCATCTTTATTAAGAATAATTGTTCCCCCTGGAGCTAAGCTCTCCATGATTTCTGACTTAGCTTTTGCAATACCTAAAACATTTTTAAAATTTTCTAAATGTGCTTCTCCAATGTTAGTTATTACACCAATATTAGGTTTTATTAACCTACTTAAATTTTTGATTTCTCCCGCTTTACTCATTCCAACTTCAAAAACACCAAATTTATCTTCGTAACTTAAATTTGATAAACTAATTGGTACTCCTAAATGATTATTGAAAGATTTTGGCGAAAAATAAGTTTTTCCAAAATTTTTTAATAAGTCTTTAGTTAAATTTTTAAGTGAAGTTTTACCTGTGCTCCCAGTAATTGCTATGATTTTAGCGGAAGAATACTCTCGTTTCAATTTTGCAAACTGGTTTAAAAAATAATTTGAATTATTAATTTTTAAAACTTTACTATGAGCTTTATTGTATGACGAAGATACTACACAACCCGCTCCTTTTTTTAATGCATTAAAAATAAATCTATTTCCATCATTTTTTTTTCCTTTAATTGCTAAAAAAATATTATCTTTTTTTATTAATCTTGAATCAATCGAGAGGCCTTTAATATTATAAGGTTTTATTTTACCAAAAATTTTTTTAAGTATTTTATTATTTTGATTATAGTTTCTTTTCTTTTTATCGACGTTTTTAAGTTTAATTTTTAGATTTTTAACAATTTTTTTATCAGAGATATTCAATATCTTATTTTTGTATATTTGTTTTTCTTCGTGTCCCTTGCCTGCAATTAATATTATTTCGTCAGGTGTTGCACTTAATATTGCTTTTTTAATAGCTGATTTTCTATTTCCAATGTTAAATACTTTTTTATTTGATATATGCTTTATTAAGCTACTTCTTATTTTTTTTGGATCTTCGTTTCTTGGATTATCATCAGTTATAAAAATTTTTTTGCAGTTTTTATTTGCTATCTTTGCCATAGCAGGCCTCTTTTTTTTATCTCTATCCCCTCCACAACCAAAAACTAAAGAGATATTATTTCCGTAATCATTCTTTAAAGATTTAATTGTTTTTAATAATGCGTCAGGTGTGTGAGCATAATCTATGAAAACTTTAATGTTATTTTGAAATTTTTTAACTAATTCATATCTACCGTTTACATCTTTTAATTTTTGAATTTTATTATAAATTAATCTTTCTTTGAGCCCACAAAGTTTTAATGCCTTAATTGCCATTGCTAAGTTTTTAATTTTGAATTCATTAATTTTTTTTGGAAAAAAATTTTTAATCTTTTTAACCTCTTCACCAATTTCTTGAAGTTTAAGATTTTTTTTAATTGCTATTTTCTTTAATGTTGGAAAAGGTAAAATTTCTTTATCCGAAATAATAGTAGTTTTTTTATTTATGATTTCTTTAAATAATATTAATTTTGCCTTTAAATAAGAATTCATAGATTTGTGGTAATCTAAATGATCTTGAGTGAAATTTGTAAAAATTGCCCCTTTAAATTTTATATGATGTAATCTTTTTTGATGTAACCCATGGCTTGAGG
>MDTG01375432.1_pt1 | contig 13487 bp, 10 predicted proteins | sample 811421 | NCBI WGS metagenome assembly MDTG01 (sample SAMN05326645, study PRJNA326480) | marine metagenome | isolation source: seawater | place: Pacific Ocean: South East | collected 2011 | reverse complement strand
CCCCTGGAATTAATTTGTGTATTTCAGATTTATATAAGTTAGAATTTTCTCTTTTCATTGGTTTAAATTTATTTTAAATAATTTCTCAGCAATAATCCAGTCTTCATAATCATCAATATCAATCGCGCCTCCTTTATCTATCACATATGGAATAATGTTATTGTCAGACCCGTTATAATCAGCATTTAAAATATATTCTTCTGAGTAAATGTAGAACATTCCTGCATCATAATATTTTTTATCAAGATCCTGTGATCTAATTTTAAAAGCCCCTTCATTCATTGGTTTTAAATTTCCTTTTTTGTCTTTTTTGAATGCCCATTCTACAGGAACTGGATATTCAGTAACTGACATTAATGAATTTGAAATCTCTTTTTTATTAAATAAAATGGATGCCTGAATTAAATCACTAGATTTTAAAAGTGGTGAACATGGTAAAATAACCCATACCTCATTATAGGTTTGATTCATTTTTTTATATCTATCAATAACATATTTAACAACTGGTATAATAGTTGTGAAGTCATCAGATAAACTCTTGGGCCTGTAAAAATCAACATTAACTCCCAATTTATCAACAACTTTGACTACTTTTTTATCATCAGTTGAAACGTGTATTTTATCAAAAAGTTTGCTTTCAATAATGGCTTTAATTGGGTAACTTATAATTGGCTTCCCACAAAAATTTTTAATGTTTTTATTCTTTATCCTTTTTGAGCCTCCTCTAGCAGGAATTATTACAATCCTTTTCATGTAGCATTCTTTTATTTTATAAAGTCCATATATTTTAAAGTTTTTAAAATGTTTATCATTTGTAAGATTGATATATTATTTAAAAGTTTGAGTTGAAAAAAATATTTATTTACCATAAATTAGGGTTTACTAATTCTAAATCACGTGATTTAAGCTTTGCTGGAGCCTGAATCTTGTTTTTATTAGTTGCATTAATTATTTCTTTAAGCTGATTGATGTGTTCTATTCCTACTACTATTTTTGAGATTTCTTTAACTGTCAAAACGTGTCCTAAACATCCTTCAACAGGTGAAAGCTTATTAGACTTTAGCCAATCATGGTAAAGTTGCCATAATAACTTCCATTTTAAAAATTTAGAATTTTTCATCAAATTAAAATTTAATAATAATCCCTGCAAAAAAACAGATCTTACGTGAATTTCAACATTTAAATCATTTAATCTTTCAAAATATACTTCAAACCGTCTGTCAATAATGTTATAAGGAAGTTGAACAATGTCAGGAATAAAATTTAAGTCAAATAGTTGATCTAATTCTTCAGGATGATAAAGAGAATAACCTATTTTATTTATTTTACCCTGATATTTAGCTTCATTTAAATCTTCCCATATTATTGGATTATTAATGAGTTTTTTTGCATCATGAAATAAACATCCATAAACTGATTTTAATTTTAATCTTTCAAGGGACAGTTTTATCTGATTTTTTATATTTTCCTCCCTATTAAGTAATCCAATTTTTGTAACAATTTTAAAGTTTGCATTTGGCATATTTCCAATCCTTGTCTCCGCATCTCCATAAGCTGAAGCAGTATCCAGTAACTTTATTCCACTTTTATAAGCAAAGGAAAGTATTCTGCTTAATTCATCTTCTGATGGTATTCCTTTTTTATTTGAAATACCATAATCTAAACCCCACTGTACTGACCCCAAAGCTATTTTCATCAATCTAAATTTGATCCATTAATGGTATATTAAAAACTTCATTTTTAAGAATATTACTCATAATCTTTTTATCCAAGAGGGTTTTAAATTTCTCTTCGTTATTACTTACCCTAATCATGTGTCCACCATACCAACATTTTCTAATGCTAAAAGTATGATCAAAATTGTCGACGAAATTTGCAAGAGGGTGATTAAAACTTGCGTGAATATTTACACTTTTTGATTCTCTATCCTTCAAAAGGTTATTTATTACACATGGATAATAATTCTTTTTGCTGAGGGCAATTTCAAAAATATCATTCCCTTTAGAACAAATGTAACCAATGGTTAAACCATTATTATCTTTTATTATATTTAAAATTACACCTATTGATTTAGCCTTTTTAATTATAAATTGCCAATTAATGAGGTCCCTGTAAAAAGACCCCGGAAGGTGTTTATAAGTATCATTATAAATATCTATTATTTGATTGACGATTGATTTTTTAAGTTTTAAAAAATAAATATCTTTTTCAACAATTGTTGAATCCCTTTTAATTAAGATTTTAGGATAATTAGAGAATCCATAGAAGGAAAACTTTGTATAGTAATAATCGGCATCTTTACGAGCAATAACAAAACTTAGTTTTTCTCCATTTTTTTCAGACAATTTAATAGCAAAATCCATGAGTTCTTTAGAAAAACCTCGACCCCTCATTTTTTTCTCTACACAGATATAACAAAGAAATGAAGCTGGAATTTTTTCTCCCTTATAATTAAATAAGCGTTTATGCATAAAGCAGGTGGCAATAACAATATTATCATTTTTAATTACTATGATGTTTTTTTCTTTCAAACTCTCCTGAGGAAAAATAAAATTGTCCTTTTTACTATTGTCATCAAATACATTCTTGACTAAATCAATCGCAGAATCTATGTCATCTTTATTTTTAGCTATCCCAATATATTTATTTCTCATTTTCAAATAGATTATTTATGGATGATATACTAACGTCTTGATGTATAGGTAGTGGAAATACTTTTTCTAGAGTGGTATCAGTAAGAAAGTGTCTTATTCCAGTTGAAAAACCTAATTTATTTAGCTTCTGTTCACTCATATTAGTTTTTATTGGTAAACAAGATGGTAGGCGTCCACTTAAGTTTTTATCTTCTAAAATGCTATATTTTTTAAAAAGATTAAGTTTCTTTTTTCGGTTTTTGACTAATTTATCCCATAACTTAATTTGATTACAAATTTCATTTATTTGCAATCTAGAAAGTCCTTTATATCCCTTTTCGGTGCCTTCCCACAAGGAATAAAAAAAAGGAAGTTTATGACTTAAAAGTCTTAAGATCCAAGAAAAAAAAATTCCTTTTTTATTATTAATCTTTGACCTAATTAAAATCGCATCTTTCTCTTTTCTACACCATAAAATACCACCAGAGGAAGTTCCTAATATTTTTGGTAAAGACCATATTTCAAATTTACCTCCTCCTTTAAACAAAGATGTGTTTCTTTCATACAAACTATCAACGCTATCTTCAATTAATGGAGTATAATTACAATTAAAAGGTATTCCCCATTGATGATAAATAACATCTGTTTGACTTTTAGTTTTATAAGGATATGGATTTGTCAATCTTCCAACTGTACTTAACACACAGTGACTAGCAAACGGAAATAATCTAAATTTTTTAGTCCTATCGTAACTAGTTTCACTAATAGCTATGAAAAGGGCAACCCTTCCACTTGAACAAATAACAGGAAATCCGCTAGGAAACATCTTATGTAATTGATTTTCCAATTCTTCTTTTGTTCGAATTCCAAAAAAACTTGAAACTTTAATGGATACTTTCGGCCACAAAAAATGATTTGAAGAAGTTTTCATAATTTAAAATCAGAAAATCTAAATGTAGCTACAATATCAGTTGAGAAACCTGACTTAAACTTTGCGATCTGGATTTCTTTTTCGGTTGGTTTATCAAAATCCGAATTTCTATAAAATCTTCCCAAACGGTACCATTTTAAGTCAGTTTTTATTAAATCCCTTATAATGTAATCCTGAAGCATGTGCCCTATTGGTAAATTAAATAATTCTCTATTATAAGCTGCTATTGCATATAAAGCCTCAAATTTGTTTTTCATTATTAATGATCCCCCAACCATAGAATTGTCAGTTCCCCTGCAATAATAAAAATTGGATTTTTGTTTATTTAAATCCTCATATAAAAGATCCCAGCTTTGTTCTGATCTGGTCTTTTTTCCTGCAGATTTAAAGTGGAGTTTCTTAAACTCATTCCATACATCTGAATTTAATTCCTGGAATTTATACTTGTATGGTTTAAAAATTTTATAACCTTTGGATATAAGAGATTTATAACTTTTCCTATAATTAGCTCTGATTTGTTTATACTCAAGTTCCAAATTAACAAATGACTCCCTTAACACATTACATTTTTCTGTATACTCCAAAACTGTTTTGTGCCATATACTTAGATTATTTGTAGGATATAGTTGATCTATTATGAGAATATCGTTTGACTTCAATTCGCGGTTTAATAGTTTTAATTTTTCAACTAATATGCTTGAAATTTCTTTTTCCAATTTTTGAGAGATATTATTTATAAAAATTGGAGGAGATATTGCGTCCTCCAAAAAACTTATTTTATTTTTTTTACTTTTTGGGAAATAAAAAAGTGGAATTAGGGCAACGATTTCTTTGTTTAATTCAACACCAAATGAAAAATCTTTACATTCAACACTATTCCCAATAAAACATTCGATTCGAAAGTCTATGTAATTTGAACTGTAGTAAACTAATTTAGTTTTACATTTCTCATAAGCATTATCCCAATCAAATTTTTTTCTCGGTAAGAAACGAAACTTATTGTTTGAAAAAGTGGACAAAATTTTATCTATCTGGGTTTTAACTTTCATTAGAATAAATTTTGGAACCCCATTGGTTCTTTAATTATTGAAACAACCTTGTCTTGTTCTTCTGTAGTTAAAGTTGGGAAAATTGGAATGCTAATTGCTTCCTTATAATACATTTCGGATTCATCAAACCCTTTTTTATTAAAACCTAGTGATCTATAATAGGGTTGGCGGTAAATAGGAATATAATGAATATTAACCAATATACCGGCTGCACGAAACTGATCAAAAAGCTGCTTATGTGTTATATGATTATTTTTTTTTAGGCGTATTATATACAAGTGAAAAGAAGATCTAGTATCATTATGCTGTAATGGTATGTTTACAATAGAGTTTCTAAGCAATTCGTCATATCGCTTTGCAATAGCTCTACGTTTATCAATAAATTCATCCAGACGATCCATTTGACTCAAACCTAAAGCAGCTTGGACATCATTCATTCGATAATTTAGCCCTAAATTCAACTGCTCATAGTACCAAGCTCCGTCTGGAGTTTTACTCATTTCTGAAGCATGCCTTGTAATACCATGACTTCGAAAACGGCCTAATAAAGTTGATATTTCAGGGTCGTTTGTTAAACACATTCCTCCTTCACAGGTCGTTATAATTTTTACCGGATGGAAACTAAATACAGTTATGTCACTGTACATACAATTTCCTACGGGTTCACCTTTATAACTAGCTCCTATAGAATGAGAAGCATCCTCAATAATTTTAAATCCGTATTTTTTCGATAGCTTGTTGATTTTCTCCATTTCACAACTTTGACCAGATAAATGCACAGGGATTACAACTTTTGGTAATTTCCCTCTTTTTTTTGCAACAATTAGTTTACTTTCAAGTTTATCGGCAGACATGTTATAGGATTTTGGATCAATGTCAACAAAATCCACCTCTGCATTGCAGTATAATGCACAATTAGAAGATGCAACAAATGAGATAGGACTTGTCCAAACCAAATCTCCTTTGCTAACTCCCAAAGATAAACAGGCTATATGTAATGCACTAGTAGCACTATTACAGGCATAAGAAAATTTTGCATTGCAATACTCAGCCACTCTTTTTTCAAATCTTTGAATTATGGGCCCTTGGGTAACAAAATCTGATCTTAAAACGTTGACAACTTTCTTGATATCAATTTCAGAGATATCCTGTCTCCCGTAGGGTATAACATGCCTTTTTTTATTTTTAAACTGATCTTGTTTTAATTCACTAATTTGTTCTTTTATTGATGGAAAAAATAGTCCTAAATGATTACATAATTTATAATTACTTAAACTCATATCTTTGGGGCGTGTAGTCAAATTTGGAACTTCATTTATACTTATTGGTTTGATTAAGCTTGTTGAATATCCATAAGTTTTAGCTAGTAAAAGCCCAAATTGAAATTTTGTTAATCTTTCATTTGAGCATACATTGAAAACACCTTCCCCATTCTTATTTAATAATGTGGTCACCATTTTTCTTAGAGTACTTACAGAAACAGGTGTATAATGAACATCATCAAACAAATTACTAGTTACACCAGAATCAAGATTCTCAAGAATTTTATCTGAAAATGAAGCTTTATAACTTGGTCCATAACCAAAAAAGTTTGTACGGATAATCAATGCTCGTGGATTTACTTCTAAAACTACTTTCTCACCTTGTGCCTTTGTGACACCATAAACATTTAGTGGGTTACAAGAAAACGTTTCACTATAATATGAAGAATTACCATCGAAAAGATGATCTGTTGAAATTTGTACGAATTTTATTTTACAATCAAAACTAGCCCTAGCTATACTTTGAGGAATATCTATATTCACTTTCTCTGCCAACTCAGGGTTTTTTTCACAATCTTCAACATTTGTTAAACCAATACAGTTTATTATTACATCTACATTGAGTTTATTTATTTGCTCTTTTATTTTATCTACAGAATCGTATTGAATGAATATTGTTTTAAATTTATTTTGGCGGGGGGCTCTCTTGTGTAGCCCTAAAATATAATTAAATTCGGGATCATTTTCTTTAATCCAAGTTTGCGCTAGAAGACTTGATCCTCCTGTAAATAGAATAGTCTTCACTATTAAATTAATCCTATTTTAGTTTTATTCTCCTCTAACCATTTAGATAGTTCATTTTTGGTCATCCAGCTTTTGTTGCTATCTGAACTATATAAAAAGTTGTCTTTTACAGGTTTCCCGTTCTTAATACGTTTTGAGTCTTTTGCCCAATTATGAATTGCTGGTAAAATTTTGTAGTGCTCAGCATACTCAAAAGTGAGTGGAGAGTCTTCAATTCCAATCATTTGCTCATGTAACTTTTCACCAGGACGAATTCCAATAATTTTTAATTTTGCCTCTGGAGCAACTACTTTTGCTATATCAGTTATTTTAATTGACGGGATTTTTTTCACATATATTTCTCCACCGAGCATGTCTTCAAATGCATGCCAAACAAGTTTTACTCCTTCGTCCAATGTTATCATAAAACGTGTCATTCTGTTATCTGTAATAGGTAGAACTCCACTTTCTTTTTTCTTTAAAAAAAATGGAATTACAGAGCCCCTTGAACCCATTACATTTCCATAGCGAACAACAGAAAATTGAGTTTTGCCAATACTCAGGTGAGAGCTCCCCGCTACAAATAGCTTGTCAGAAGCCAATTTGGTAGCTCCATATAGGTTTATTGGATTACTAGCTTTGTCAGTCGAAAGAGCAACTACTTTTTTGATTTTTTTGTCAATGCATGCATCTATAAGATTCATAGCTCCATTGATGTTTGTCTTTACACATTCAAAAGGGTTGTATTCAGCTGTAGGAACAATTTTAGTAGCAGCTGCATGTACTACAAAATCGACACCATCTAATGATCTTGAAAGTCTGTCTCGGTCTCTAACGTCGCCAATAATAAATTTTACTCTTGAATCTTTTATATAATTTTGGGCCATATCCCATTGTTTCATCTCATCTCTTGAAAAAACAATGATTCTTTTTGGATTGTATTTTTTCAAAGTCATACTAACAAACTTCTTACCAAAAGAACCTGTTCCACCAGTAATCAATATTGTACTATTTTCTAACATTTTAAAAATTTACCTTTGATATAATAAAATTGAATTTTGATCTGTAGCTTTTCTATTACTAATGATGAACTGAACTTTTCTTTCTATCAACTTTTCAATCTTTTGTTCTAGATTGGCTATGTAATCAGTATTTAGTTTGTCTCCAATTAATAAGACTTCAATAAGGCCAGTATCTAGGCCTTTAGCATAATCACTAATTAGATGTATTTCCATGACATCACCCATTTGGGCAAGAACGTGATCAACAATATCTTCAAGTCCTAAATGTTTAAAAACTACCTTTTGTAGTATTTCAAACATAGGATGATTAACGTTAGCCTTGTAGCCAACTTTATTGTTATCTCTGTATTTTTCTAAATATCCAGCATCAGATAAATGGTTGAGCTCTTTTCTAATTGAGTTTGTAGATTCTTTAAATTCAGTGGCTAAACCATTTAAATACCCCCGGTTGGCCTGACTGATAAAAAATTTTATCAACAGACGCAACCTTGTTTTGGAGGTAATTAATTTGTTAAGCACTATTAACTATTATTATCTAGGATAAATATACAAAAAAAATCTAAAACCAAGTACTTTTATTACTTTTTTTTACTCACCTATAGTGTATAGCTTATGATTTGATTTATTTTGAATTATATTTCTACCGTCAAAAACTATTGGATATTGTTTTTGATTCGTAAGGATTTTGTTCCAATTAATCGCTTTAAACTCATCCCATTCTGTCATAATTGCAATTCCCTTTGTATTTAAAAAACTTTCATTTAATCTGTTTGTACAGTGCACATTATCGAGTAATTTATTTACTTGTTTATTATTTATATTTCTTTTTTCCAAAACCATTTTTAAATCCATCATTATTCTTTCTTTTTTTACCATTGGATCGTATATATTTAAAACGGCTCCCTTTTCTAATAAATCTGATGAAATATAAATGGATGCGGATTCACGGCTATCATTAGTGTTTTTCTTGTAAGCCCACCCTAACACAGAAATTGAAATACCTGAAATTTTATTGTCGAAAGCATCTAAAACTCTTTTAGTAAATCTTTTTTTTTGAAAATCATTAATTTTTACAATTTGGTGCCAAAATTCTGCGACTTCATTTAAACCATATACCTTGCATAAATACACTAAATTTAAAATGTCTTTTTGGAAGCAACTTCCACCAAAGCCAACCGATGAATTTAAAAATTTATTGCCAATTCTCTTATCTGCTCCAATAGCTTTAGATAACTCGCTAATAGAGGCACCGGTTTTCTCACATAGAGCAGATAGACTGTTTATAGAAGATATTCTCTGCGCCAGCATTGCATTAGAAGCTAATTTAGAAAGCTCAGAGGACCACACATTTGTTTTTAGTATCTTTCTCTGGGGTATCCACCTTTTATAAATATTTACAAGCAATTTTACTGCATTACGACCAGAAACACTATCTTCTCCTCCAATCAAAACTCTGTCGGATTTATAAAGGTTTTCAATAGCTGTTCCCTCAGCTAGAAACTCTGGATTTGAGATAACTTCGAATTTTATTTTTCTATTATTTGATGTTAAAACAGTTTTTATTTTTTCAGCGGTTTTTACAGGCAATGTTGATTTTTCAACAATTATTTTTTTAGATTTTGAGAGCTTTGCTATTCTTTTAGCACATTTTTCAACATTACTTAAGTCTGCAGCAAAACCCTTTCCTTCTCCTTTAGTTTTAGTGGGAGTATTAACAGCTAAAAATATCATTTGAGATTCACAAATTGCTTTATCTGTATCTTCTGAAAAAAATAAATTTTTACCTCTAGTCTTTTTTACAATTTCACTAAGACCCGGTTCATAAATGGGTAATTCATTTAAATTTTTTGAATTCCATGCTTCAATTTTTTTTTTGTCATCATCTACAACTTGTACAACAATATCTGGACACTCATGAGCAATTACTGCCATTGTAGGACCTCCCACATATCCAGCTCCTATACAACAAATACGACTAATTTTCATATGTTAATTTCCCCTGCAATACTTATTAAACTCCTGCTGGTACATTCTTCTTGGGAACCTGTTCAATAGTTTGATAAATTCAGCACAACCTTCCTTTCTATTTCCCAAATTAATTAAGCAGAGAGCCTTAAACCTAGATCCTTTTTCAGAGACTTCATCTTTCTTTGATTGTATTGACATGTTAAAATATTTCAATGCACTTGCGAAATCTTTTAAGTTAAAAAAACTAAATGCTGCATTTAGAGCAATTGAATATCTTAAGGGGTCTTTATCAAATGCTTTGACATAAAGTTCAGCAGCCTGAGAATACTCTCCCTTATCAAATAGGGCTTTTGCATTATTTGAAAAATTGTCAGCCTCAGCAATCCTATTTTGCCCGTAGGTTAGAATTCTATATAGTTGAAAAATATTTTCATCATTTGGGTATAAATTAAAGGCTTCCTGCGATTTAGCCATAGAAAAAGGATCACCAATACTTCTTGTTAAAGCTAATGTTCTGAGATATATAGTCCAAATTGATTTTGTATCACCACCAACCTTTCTAACCTTTTCGAAAGCAGAATTAATTGCCTGAGCATCTCTTTTAAAAGCAAGAGTTCTCATGTATAAATCATAATGAGGCATATTGTTGGGTAATCCATCAAAAGCTTTCTTTGCATAATAATAAGCACTGTCAATTTTATTCTCTTGAAGAAAAAAGGTCGCCTTCAAATTATTCCCAAAATGAATTTTTGGGTTATCCTTTACACCTTTTAAAGCCATCTCGTGAGCTTCTTGCTTTTTCCCAGCCAGATAATAATACCGTGCTTTCATGGCTTTTATAGGCATGGCGGTTTCTGTCAAATTTGGAAAATCATGAGATATTTTATCTAGCTCTTCTCTTTTGTATGTATACTGCGCATTGTTAAATTCGTATAGTAGTCTACCCTGCTGTGTTAGTGATTTGTATGAAATAATATGAATTGTCAATCCAGGAATTAATAATAATAATATCAATACAAAAGAAGCCTTGACCATAATTTTCTGTTTTTCTTTAATTAAATCATAATCATCACCTAGATAAATAGCCAGTACCAACCCAACGTAAATAGCGAAAGAAGACTGCATTAAGGGTCTTGCAACTGGGAAATTAAGAAGAGCGTCAACCCCATAAACAATAATAGGTAGGCATAGGATAAAATCCTTTAAATTAATTGAACCCGAATAATAACCTCTCTTAAGAATTCTATATAAATAGAAAATCAATAGTATGAAAAGACCCAAATATGAAATCCCTCCAAGAATTCCTGTTTCAGCAAATACGTGAATGAAATCGTTATGTGCATGATAAGGAACTGTGTATCCGGATATATGATCTTTTCCTTTATCTATAGACTCAATTTTCCAATTTCCTAAACCTGATGCAAAAATTGGGTTTTCTTTTATGTAACGATAAGCATCACCCCAATAGTTGAATCTTCCATTCGAAGATTGCTCTGTAAAAGATATATTACCAATTGTGTCGGTGATTGCAACTTTTCTGTACTTATCATTAGCAAAGCTTGTGGCTAAAATGTTTATAACAAACGCAATGAGGTAAGGAGTTATAACACTTAATATTTTAATAGAAAAATTTTTTAGATCTGATTTTTCAAAAATGAGTTTGTATATATAAAAATTTACTAAAATTAATAAAACGATAATGGTACTTAGAATTGCTGCACTTGGCTTAATAAGAGACACGGCTAAAATACCTGCTATTAGAGTTATATAAGGAGTTATAACACTTAATATTTTAATAGAAAATTTTTTTAGATCTGATTTTTCAAAAATGAGTTTGTATAAATAAAAATTTACTAAAATTAATAAAACGATAATGGTACTTAGAATTGCTGCCCTTGCCTCAATAAGAGACACGGCTAAAATACCTGCTATTAGAGTTATAAATGAAACTATTCTAAAAAAAAGTTTTTTAGAGTTTAAATAAAGGTAAATAGCTAAAGGAATTTTGAAGGCAATAGAAGCGGCTGTAATATTTTTATTTCCTGCAAATCCCTTTATAGCAATAACCCTAAGACCCTCTTTTGGATAAACCTCTGACAAATCATAATAATATGATATCATTTCAGCTAATAAAAAGAGAAAGAAGATTGAATATATAAAATTATGTTTGTTAGAAACTTTAGAAATGAGCAAATAACAAAATAAAATAGCAAAAAAGGTATTCCCAATTCTTGGTAAATTAATTAAAGTTTCTACTGGATTTACAGCGTAGAAATACGAAAGACAGTTCCAAAAAAAATAAAAAGTATATACATAGATATAGAAGGAACTAAATAGTTTTAAAAAAGAGTTAGAGTAATAATCTGAGGAAAAGAATAAAATATACAGACAAGATAATATATTTACAGTTCCAAAATAAACCCATTGCGGTGCTAGTATATCAATAGCACCAAAATTTGGTAGTGAACCTGTTAAAAGGTACAGAATAACTAGAGCATAGTTTGGTATATCAGAACTTTTTAAATTTGTCTTACTCACACCTTTTTAAAGTAAAATTACTCCATTAAAAATATAAAAAAACCCTCGCTTTTGCGAGGGTTTTTAAATAATTAGTTATCTAAATTATTCTGCAGATACGTGAGCAAAATCCTCATCACTAACTGGCGTAGTAATCGCTGAAGCAGCATTACGGAAACCACCAAGATCAGAAAGAACATTTGCTAAGCTTCGAGTAGATGTAGATGAAGTTCCAGGATTACCATCAGCATCAAATACTCTAGTAGATACACTAGATATAACGTCTCCCTCGAATGCGTAAGTCACAACAGCCGATGCAGCAGATAGTGTCATTAATGGCTTTAAAGTCATTAAATCGTCAGAATAAATCTTATCTGTGTAAGCTGCAGTAGTAGTTGTAGCTTCCGTTGCAATACCGTAAGACCCACTTAAACCAGTAGCACTTATAGTCAGTGTGTAAGTTCCAAGAATTGGAAGAGTGACCATACTACCTAAGTTTAGTGATGTCATTGCGGGAAGGCTTGTAAGCGTTACATGACCTACTTCGTCTAATGCTGTAGGAGCTAAAGTAGTTAACTTAGTAGCACCTGATATTCTTAGAGAAGCAGCATCAGAACCTTCGATATGATCGTGACCCATATCAACAGTTGTTATGATTGAAGCTCCAAGCAGTTGAAAATCTCTGATGTAACCAGAAGTCGTTAATGCAGTTAACTTTGCAGCACCGTGTAGTCTAACAGCGTCTAATTGTCCAGCGACTGTTAATGTTGTTAAAACATCTGAAGTAACTGAAACTGCATTAGTTTGAGTTGTGATATAAGGACCAGACGTAGCAGCTTTTCCAGTAACATCCAAATTAACAAGTGCAGGAAGTACAGTAGCAGATTTATCGAATACAATACTATTTGTTCTAGAAAGAGCAGAAATAGTCAAGTTCTTAGCAGCTAAAGCGTATATAGCACCAGGTTGGGCAGCCGAACCAGTTATAGTACTAATATCACTAACAGTAATGTCAGTGGCAGCAACTACAGAAACTACTCCTGAAATATCTAATTTAGGCGCGCTAAAGTTTGTTATAGCAGACAATATGATAGGACTTCCACCACCATCAGCTTGAGTAGCAAGTGAACTAAGATCCATAACCTTAGCTGCAGATGTCATAGTAGTAGTAGAGGTCAACTTCGGTAAATGTAACTCAGCTAATTTACCAGTTGAAATTTCGCCAACTCCTAGAGTTGTAAGGTCAGGAAATTTAACAACTGTAGTATCAGTTGCAGTAACATTTAAATCACCATTTAAAGTTTTTCCACCAACATCTATTG
>MDTG01150353.1_pt1 | contig 13487 bp, 20 predicted proteins | sample 811421 | NCBI WGS metagenome assembly MDTG01 (sample SAMN05326645, study PRJNA326480) | marine metagenome | isolation source: seawater | place: Pacific Ocean: South East | collected 2011 | reverse complement strand
TATCCTGGTGCATATGTAAAAGATCCACAAACTGGTATGCATGAGTGGGTATGTTCTTTTGACTTGAACTCTCTTTATCCTAATATCATTGTACAATACAATATGTCACCTGAAACTATCATTGAAGGTAAGGTTCCTAATGTAGATGTAGACAAGATGTTAGCTAATACTAACTCTACTAATGATTTAGATTCTACTATGGCTGCATCTGGTATTAGATTCCGTAGAGATGATGAAGGTATTATTCCTAAGGTGATTAAACAATATTATGATGAACGTAGAGTTATCAAGAATCGTATGTTGGAGGCAACACAAGAGTATCAAACAGCTAAGACTAAGAAACTAGAAAATGAGATAGTTACACTTGAGAATAATCAGATGGCTATTAAGATTCTTATGAATAGTTTGTATGGTGCTCTAGGTAATAACTTCTTTAGATACTTTGATCATAGAGTTGCAGAAGCTATTACTACGTCAGGACAACTGTCTATTCGTTGGGCAGAAAGAGCTATCAACGATGAAATGAACTCAATGTTAGATACTCTTGGAGAAGATTATGTCATAGCTATTGACACAGATTCATTATATGTTAATATGAAAGGTGTTGTGGATAAATTCAATCCTAAGAATCCTGTTAAGTTCTTAGATAAGATCTGCTCTCAACATATGGAACCTATTCTAACTAAAGCATATGCAACTCTTGCTAAGAAAGTCAATGCATATGAGAATCGTATGGAGATGGCACGTGAGGTGATTGCAGATAAGGCTGTGTGGATTGCTAAGAAGAGATATTTTATGAATGTACACAATAATGAAGGTGTACAGTATGCTGAACCTAAACTCAAGGTAATGGGTGTTGAAGCTGTAAAGTCTTCTACTCCTCAAGTGTGTAGAGATAAGTTCAAAGAGATATTCAAAATTATTCTATTGGAAGGTGAACAAGCAACTCAACAATTCCTTAGAGAGTTTAAGAAACATTTCTCATCTCTTCCTCCAGAAGAGGTTTCTTTTCCTAGAGGTGTATCTGATATAGACAAGTGGTATGATCGTAAGACAATCTATAAAAAAGCTTGTCCCATACATGTCCGTGGAGCTTTATTATATAACAATCAAGTTACTAAGAAAGGATTGGATAAGTCTTATGAGACTATTAAGAATGGTGAGAAGATCAAGTTTGTATATCTGAAGACACCCAATCCAATCAAAGAGAATATTATATCATACTCTCTCAATCTTCCTAAAGAGCTTGACTTACATAGGTTTATAGACTATAATAAGATGTATGAGAAATCTTTTGTCGAACCTGTTCGAAGCATTCTTGATGTTGTTGGATGGGACGATGAACCTAAAGCTACTTTGGAGGCATTTTTTTGATGGAAACATACTTACTAATAGAAAGTTATCTTTGGCATGCAATTGGTATTGTAGGCTTGATAGGTGTTCTGATACTTTTTCAAAAGTGGTTCTAAGGATTAACGTCTTTGACTTATGCACTAACTATATTCAAGAATCAATATGATAACAAGACTCATAGAAAACTCGACTTTGATACATGGGATAAGTTTGTCAAGTTTCTATATAAATTATCAGAGATACCATTAGGAGGAAAGAAAGATGCGCAACTTATTTCACCGGCTGTATATGAAACTGGTACTACAAGATCCAACAAGAATGTACTTGCTTGGGAGTCTTGGTGTGCTGTTGATGTTGATGATATTGAGATACAAGGGAACATAGAAGAGTATGTCAGGGCTCGTTTTAGTCATTGGAATTTTGTCTGCTATAGTACTGCAAGCAGTAAGTTGGATGCGCCAAAGTTCCGATTGGTATTTCCTCTTATCGAAAGAGTTGAAGCAGCTAGAATCAAACACTTCTGGTTCGCTCTCAACACGGAAATGGAGGCAATCGGAGATAGACAAACTAAAGACTTATCTCGCATGTATTTCATTCCTGCACGTTATTCTGAATCTTTTAATTTTATTTTCGATAACAGACATGGTGAAAGTATTGATCCTGATGCTCTAATGAGTAAACATGCTTATAATGAAAAGCTAAATAGTGTAAACTTCTTAGATAGATTACCTCCTGCTTGGAGAGAGCAAGTAATCGAACACCGCAAAGGTAAGCTAAGTAATACAGAATATACATGGACAGGATATAGTGATTGTCCATTCTGGCCAAAGAAACTTGCAGCAGAATACATGACGATTAGTGGCGAAGGCTGGTATCGTAAAATGTATGCTATTATGATTAGTACAGCAGGTAATGCTGTATTCAGAGGATACCCAATTACAGCTAAACAGATAGTTGATTTGTGTATGGAGTTTGATCGTAGTACCGGTAACTGGTATGAGAATAGACCAATGGAGGTTGAAGCAAATAACGCATTAGAATATGTTTATGCTAATAATGTTATAGGAGAAGCAAATGGGCTCAATTGATCAAAAATTACATTGGACCACAGTATACAGTGAGAAGACATTACTAGCTGTTATAGGTATTTTAACTATGATAGCTGCTGGAGAACAGATATGGGATATGTGGTGTCAAAGATCAGTACAGCTTGCAGACTTGTTTATGTTATTCATCTACACAGAGGTTCTTGGTATGGTGGGTTCTTTTTTTGTAAGTAGAAAGATACCTATTGTTCTTCCAATCATAATTGCAATGACTGCTATGTGTAGATTAATAATTTTACAAGGAAAAGAAAGTGATCCATTGACATTAGCAGTTGAAGCTGGAGCTATATTGATACTTGCAGCTGCTGCATATATTTGGAAAGCTAGTGAAAAAGTAACTATTGAAAAAGACATAATGAAAGAAAAGAAATGAGAATAATAGCTGGACCTTGTCAACATGAAAGTATTGAACAGTCACTAGAGATAGCTTTACATTGTAGAGACGTATGTAAAAAGTATGAGTTAGATTATTATTTCAAAGCAAGTTATGATAAAGCCAATAGATTTCACAATGACTCTAAACGAGGTTTAGGTCTTCATCCTACAATGATAGACTTCAATATAATGAAAATGGAATATAAAGATTTAAAAATAGTTTCTGATGTGCATGAAACTGATCAACTTCCTTATGTTGTTGGATACTTAGATGTTATTCAGATTCCAGCTTTTCTTTGTAGACAAACTGATCTAATCAAAGCAGCTTGCAAAACAGGACTTCCTGTTATGATAAAGAAGGGTCAGTTCTTAGCTCCATGGGATGTTCCAGGAATTATAAGTAAATGTGAAGAAGCGTCTGAAGTCTGGATTGTTGAAAGAGGTACAAGTTTTGGATATAATAATCTCGTGGTTGATTATACCGGCATTAATTGGATGCTCGATAATTTACCTACGCCACTTGTTATGGATTGCACCCACTCGACTCAAAGACCAGGGGGACTGGGTACTGGTAGTGGGGGCAATCGTGATTATGTTCCTGGCTTGGCTCGTGCTGCTAGTGCTATGGGCGTACGCAACTTTTTCTTAGAAGTACATCCTGATCCTGATACATCTGGAAGTGATGGACCAAGTATGATTTACTTGGATAATTTTGAAGAAGTTATTGATCAGATAGTGGAGTATAATTATGATAGCAGGTAAGGTGTGGGGAAATACTGAACTTATAGAAGCAAATGGAGCTCTTGAGTTTCATAGAATTGAAATGAACAAAGGTGGTGTGTGCTCAAAGCATTTGCACGAGTTCAAATGGAATGGCTTCTATGTAGAAAGCGGACGACTACTCATTCGTGTATGGCAGAACGATTACGACTTAGTGGATGAGACAATACTAGAGCCAGGAGACTATACTAAAGTTAAACCTGGAGTCTATCACCAATTTGAATGTATCGAAGACGGTGTCGCATTTGAATTGTATTGGGCTGAGTTTAATCATAACGACATTGTCAGAGAAACGGTAGGACATGCATGATACGTGCATTGATATTATTACTGCTGCTAGCATTTCCAGTAGCAGCAGACGAACATCTTCCTTTAGGTGGAGGTGTTACAACTTGGGTACCTTTTACAGCTCCTTGTGGACCATCTAAAGGTTTATTTGAACTACTAGCTCAACGAGAAGAGTATCTTTTATTCACAGGAACAGGTGCTGTGTTTGGAACAGATGGAAGACCATATGGAGGTGGAATGTTAATATTTGCAAATCAATCTTCAGGTACATGGACTGTAGTGCAACAACTAACAAGTGATTTTGCTTGTATGATTACATCTGGTGAAAACTTTAGACCTTATACAGGACCTATACCAAACATGACTGATGATGATACATGAAAATAGGATTTACTTGTTCTACATTTGATCTCTTACATGCAGGTCACATTGCTATGCTTAGAGAAGCTAAAGAGCAATGTGACTATCTCATTTGTGGTATTCAAACTGATCCTACTATAGATAGACCTGAGAAGAACAAACCTATTCAAACACTAGTTGAAAGATGGACACAACTTCAAGGTGTCAAATATGTTGATGAGATTATACCATATCAAACAGAACAGGATCTTGAGGATATTCTTAAACTATTTCATATAGATGTAAGAATCATTGGTGAAGAATATAAAGATGGTAAATTTACTGGTCGAGCCACTTGTGCTGCACGAGGAATTGAGATATACTTTAATAAAAGAGATCATAGATTCTCTTCAAGTGATTTAAGAAAAAGAGTAATAGATGGAAGTAAATCTTAAATTTGTAACTTGTGAAAAAAGACAAAAGGTTTCTACTTTTCCGTTTCAGTTTGGTATTGAAAATAAACCAAGCTGGTTTTCTACTATTGGTCAACAGGAACGAAAAAGTATTCACGAAAAACGTGTAGATATAAAAACCAAATTAGATAGTAGACAAAGAAATATGGATCTAAGAGTTTGTCCAGCTTTTATAGATCTTTTAAAGACAACTATAGTAATTCCATGTCCACATGATATGGAAATAATAACAGAAGGGGAACATATCTCTGTAAACATTGTTGAGAAAACACAAGAAGAAGTTTTTGATATAGCTGAACAACATTCACCAGAACAGTTTGGAAAAGGATTAGCAGACTCTCATCATATAAAAATAGATGTTAGATGGCAAGGAGTATCTGATAAGTCTTTAGATTTCTTAATGCATGAACCAGTATGGCATAAAACTAATCATTACAATTTTATCGTTTTGCCTGGTAGGATAAACTTTTTTACTCAACATGGAGTCCGTATCAATATGATAGTACCTAAGACTAGAGACAAAAGAGTTATTATGATAGAAGCAGGAGATATTTTAGCATATCTAACTCCATTAGAAAATGCTACTGTAAATTTAAGTAATGAATGGGTTACACAAGAAGAATATTATTCTTACAATATTAATCCATTTTCTTGGACAAATTTATATCCTAAAGTAAAAAAGTTTTTAGGAGTAAAGTAATGGATGAAGAAGTAATTCTTTTATTAGCTTTGATGGCATTAGTTTTTGGCGGGACAATTTTAGTTAATGCTATTTTTTGGGGATTAGTACAATGAAAATATTAATTGTGGGTCATGGTTTTGTAGGTCAAGCTGTACATTATGGATTCAGTAACCAACAAGTAACAATTGTAGATCCTAAGTATAGTGGACTAAATCGTAAGTATCTTTGCGAGATGCCTGAAGACACTTGCTATTATGATCTTATATTTGTATGTGTTCCAACTCCTATGGGAGCAGATGGTGATTGTAATGTTTCAATTCTAGATCAGGTAATGGGTAATATAAGACCTTGTCCCAACAATCCAGAACAACTTATAGTAATTAAGTCTACAATTCCTCCTCGTAAGATTGCAAAGTATAATAGAAGTAATGTAGTTTACAATCCTGAGTTCTTAACTGAAAGATCAGCAGCTGAACAATTTGTAGATCCTCAGTTTCATGTTATTGGAGGTTATGAAGATAAATGTAAACGACTTGAACAATACTATAATGATTTCAGCTTGTGCAATCCTTGTCCCGTACACATTATGGGATTAGAGGAAGCCAGCTTTACTAAGTATGCTATCAATTCTTTTCTTGCTATGAAGATCACATTCTTTAATCAACTATATGATGTTACTCAAGGTTTTAACTTTGAGCAAATAATTAAAGCTGTAGGAAGTGATAAACGGATTGGTCAGTCGCATACTAAAGTACCAGGGTTTGATATGAAGAGAGGATACGGTGGGGCATGTTTTCCAAAAGATACAGCTGCTTTGATAAAAGAATATCCAGAGTTGACTTTGATTGAAAAATGTGTTATGATTAACAATCAATACCGTAGTGAATATTCATTAGATGAAAGGGAAAAAGTACAAAATGTCAATTATGGACAAACTCAAGAAGAACAGCAAGATTTCCACAACCCAAGTCCTAGCTGATTCTAAATTCTTTACAGAGAAAGATCAGACACCAACAGATGTACCAATGGTTAATGTTGCTTTGTCAGGATCCATAGATGGAGGCTTGTCATCAGGTCTTACTGTATTAGCAGGTCCATCTAAACACTTCAAAACATCCTTTGCACTTATGATGGCTTCTTCATATCTAAAAGCTCATCCAGAGGCTGTAATGTTATTTTATGATTCAGAGTTTGGTTCGCCACAATCATACTTTCAAACTTTTGACATTGATCTTAATAGAGTGTTACACACACCCATTACTAACGTAGAGGAGCTCAAGTTTGATCTGGTTGGTCAGCTAGAAGGTTTAGATCGAGATGATAAAGTTATAGTTGTTATTGACTCTATTGGTAATATGGCTTCTAAGAAAGAATTAGAAGATGCTATCAATGAGAAAGCTGTTGCTGATATGTCAAGAGCAAAAGCTCTTAAAGGTCTGTTCAGAATGACTACACCTTATTTAACTATGAAAAATGTTCCTGTAATAGCTGTTAACCATACATACAAAGAGATAGGATTGTTCCCTAAAGATGTAGTTGGTGGTGGTACTGGTATCTACTACTCAGCAGATAACATTTGGATCATAGGTCGGCAACAAGATAAAAAAGGTACTGAGATTCAAGGATACCATTTTGTAATCAATGTGGAGAAATCAAGATATGTTAAAGAAAAGTCTAAAATACCTATTACTGTTAGTTGGGATGGTGGGGTTCGTAACTATAGTGGTCTCCTTGATGTCGCTCTCGCAGGCTCTTATATCGTTAAACCATCAAACGGCTGGTATGCACGAGCAGGTAAAGGAACTGATGATATTGGTCCAAAAGTTAGATACGATGCAACCTTAGAGAAAGAATTCTGGACTCCAATCTTTGCAGAGACTGACTTCAAAGACTTTGTCAAGAAACAATATTCAATAGGATACAAGTCATTAGTAGATATGGATGAGATAGTAGAAAGTGCTGATTAAAGAACCCTGGCCTCACTTGTTGGTAGACGATTTCTTCACTCCGGGTGAGTTTAGTTTCTTATGTGAAGAAGCTAAAAAGTTAGTTGAAGATATTCAACCTGACGAAAAAATTATACTTCAAGACTTTTGGAAATGGAAAAGAAAAAAACCAAGTGATGAAAGAACTGTAACAGAAAAAGAAGAAAAGACTGCTAAAGCAGAAAAAATTCTAAATCATTTTACTAAAAAGTATACTCCTATTTGTATGAAGTACTTAGATCAACTAGCACCTCATAAGTTAATGTTGTTTGACAGATTTTCAACAAAACTACAAGCTATAGGAGGAGACGAAGAAAAAAGTTCTAAACAAATTCATACTGACACAATTGATAAGCTACTTACAATTGTAGTATATGTTTATCCTGAACATCACGTTGGAACTTGTATAGGAACTAAAGAATCAACATCTCCTGTGGAGTGGAAACAAAACAGAGCTTTGATTTTTACAAGAGAGGACTATACTCATCATAACTTTCCTACTCTTGGACATGGACCTAGAGTTACGTATAATGTTCACATTTATGGGAAACGTAATGATAGTTAAAGATCCTTGGCCTCATATAATAGAAGATAATTTTTTGGAGCCAGAAATGTATAAGTTTCTGGTTAGTCTTATTAAGTATGACAAAAAAAGATATAAAACTATATGGTGTGCTGAAAAACATAAAAAAGATTATTATGAAAAATTAGCATCTAAACAACGATATGATGGCTACAATCATTTTGATGGGGAAATTTATAGTGTGTATGCAAAATATAGTATTCCATATTCAAAAGAGATTATGGATATATTATGTTATGCACAAGACAAGTTAGTTGAGCGAATGATGATGTTGATGCCTGAAAGATTAGATAATGTAAAAACAATTGCTCTACATATTCAAACATTGCAGTCAACTAAACTAAAAGGAACTACAAATGATTTTCATACAGATCCTCCTACAAGACTTATTTCTAGTGTAGTTTATACTGATAAAAATAATCATGGAACATTCTTAGGATATCCTAAACAAGAAATAAAGCCTGAAGAAAATAGAGCTCTTACTTTTTGTTCAGTAAAAGATAAAACATGGCATGCGTATGTTAGTAATTCTGATAAACCTAGAACAACTTTTAATTTTATTCTGAAAGGAAAACCAGATGGTGATTGATATAAACAAACTGTCAGAAGGTGTTGACTACCAACTCATTCCTTCAACTACTGAAAATGAACAAGCATGGTGGGTACGACTTTTAAGTGGACCTTATGTGGAAACTGTGGTATCATTTGGTAATCTAAGAGTTAATGGTAAAGAAGAACAAATACATTTTAACTTTACTATTATTGAAACTCCAATAGATGGTTTATCTCCAGATGATGTAGATTTCCAAAACTATGTTGGATCTGTACTACATGATGTATTAGATAATGCTATTGCAAAGAAAGAAGTAGTGATGACAGATGTTGAATTAGAAAAAACCACCCACCCATGAATAACATAAACATTGAACAGACTATTATTCGTAATGTTATTTGTAATGAAGAATACATGCGAAAGGTACTTCCGTTTCTGAAGGTAGAATACTTTCAGGATATCCATAAACTATTGTTTAAGGAAATTGGAATATATGTAGCCAAGTATAATAAACTTCCTACTATGGAAAGTTTTAAGATTGAGATAGATCAATCTGATAAGTTTAATGAACAACAATATTCTCAAGCTATAGATGTACTTCCTGATCTTTTCAATAGAGATGTTGTTGATGATAAATGGTTATTAGATACAACAGAGAAGTGGTGTCAGGATCGAGCTGTATACAACGCTGTTATGGAATCTATAACTATTATAGATGGTAAACATAAAAAGCTAACTAAGAATGCAATACCAGAAGTATTACAGGATGCATTAGCTGTATCTTTCGACACCAACATTGGTCACGACTATATTGAAGATGTTGAAAGTAGATATGACTTTTATCATATGCAAGAAGAGAGGATAGAGTTTGATCTGGAATACTTTAATAGAATCACTAAAGGTGGTATACCCAACAAAACTCTCAACATTGCTCTTGCAGGTACTGGTGTTGGAAAGTCTTTGTTTATGTGCCATGTGGCTGCTTCTGCACTAACCCAAGGTCGTAATGTTCTATATATTACATTGGAAATGGCAGAAGAAAGGATTGCTGAACGGATTGATGCTAACCTACTAAATATACCTATAGACCAGCTAGAGAACCTTTCTAAGCCGTTATTAACCGGCAAAGTTCAGGACATGGCTGTAAAGACTAATGGTAAACTTATTATAAAAGAATATCCTACTGCACAGGCTAATGCATCACACTTTAGAGCATTGCTTAATGAACTGAAGTTAAAAAAGAGCTTTGTACCTGAGATTATCTTTATAGATTACCTAAATATATGTGCATCAAGTAGAATGAAAGGTATGGGCGGTGCAATCAATTCATACAGCTACATTAAAGCAATTGCTGAAGAGATACGTGGACTTGCGGTCGAATTCGACGTTCCGATCTTCTCTGCAACGCAGACGAATCGTTCGGGTTATACTAGCTCGGATCCTGGGCTTGAAGATACGTCCGAGTCTTTTGGATTACCCGCTACAGCAGATTTAATGTTTGCTTTAGTTTCTTCAGAAGAGTTGGAAGGACTGAATCAGATAATGGTAAAGCAATTGAAGAATAGATATAACGATCCTAACAAACATAAGAGGTTTGTCTTAGGTGTGGATAGATCAAAGATGCGTTTATATGATGTAGATATGTCAGAGCAGAACTTAGTAGAGGATACACCTGTTTTTGACAACACAAATACAAACGAAAGATTTAAAGACTTTAAGATAGACTAGGAGGAAAAATGTATACGAACGATAAGTTCAGGACAGTAGTTTTTGAGAGTTTTAGAAGTGGAGACACTGTAACTCCAAAAATAGATTTTAAGTTAAGAGAAAAAGTATCTCATTGGAGTTCTGCTCAAGGACAAGACTATTTTACTCAAACTGTGTTAGATGGAAAAAAACAAGGTTATTTTGTTGAATTAGGAAGCAAACATCCTTTCTATAAAAATAATACATTTGTAATGGAAAAAATTTATGATTGGAGAGGTCTTCCAATTGATTGGGATATCAGATATAAAAAAGTTTGGAACAGAACTCGAACTGATGGACAAGTAGTAGAAGATGCTACCAAATTAGATTATACTCAATATATTCCAAAAGATATAAAAGTTGTTGACTATCTCAGCGCTGACTTAGAAAATTTTGCTACTTTACCTGCTGTAAAAAAATTCCATGAAGATGGTTACTTAGCTAAAGTAGTAACATATGAACATGACTTTGACTTAGAAGAAAGTAGAGAACATTTTAGGTTCAAAGGATATCATTTAATGATGATAGTAGATGAAGGATGTGAAATTGAAGATTGGTGGGTCCATCCAGATCATATAGACAATGAGAGATTTGAATTAATGAAAAGTAAGTTTAACCAAGAACCTAAAAGAGCTGATGGTGGTATATTTAATGAATTCTTTGAGTAATGCGTGTTAAACTTGTCTCCTATTCGCAACCGCCCTATGACCTGGAAACCAATCGAGAAACACTCGACAGAACAGATGATCTCATCGCGTATTGCGCCCGTGTTTCCAACCCACAGAACCAAACCAACAAAGAAACAAATGGACGTCTACTTAGATATCTCATCAAAAACAAACACTGGTCACCATTCGAAATGTGCTCAGCGTGTCTCGAAATCACAACGACAAGAGACATTGCGAGGCAACTACTCAGACATAGATCATTCTCATTCCAGGAATTCAGTCAACGTTATTCCGATGTTAATGCTCTTGATGATAGCTTTCTTCTTAGGGATGCTCGCCTCCAAGATCTAACTAATAGACAAAACAGTATCGATAATACTGACACTGCTTTAGACGTGTGGTGGCATCAACAACAAACTTGGATAATAGAAAATGTCAAAAGAATATACAAAGAAGCCTTGGAACGAGGAATCGCTAAAGAACAAGCACGAGCAATTTTGCCAGAAGGTAACACCATTAGCAAGCTGTATGTTAATGGCACCATTCGTAGCTGGATACATTATATCGAGTTACGTTCTGCAAATGGGACACAGCGCGAACATATGGAATTGGCAAGATCCATTGCAAAAGTAATTGATGAAATCTTTAGTCCATAATTATTCTGATAATAAAAGAAATAAAGTATTTAAAGAATCAGGTAAGTGTTTAAAGGATTTACATACACATAACTGTCCTATTTGGAATGAAGTGTATGAATTTATACCAACACTTAATCACCCTATAATTCCTCAAGTATATTCTTGTGATAAAAATGGGTATGAAATGGAATGGGTAGAAGGAGAAGCATTAAACTTATATCATTTTAATAAAAGATCTAATACAATTACTACTCAAGATAATAATTTTGTTTTACAAACAGTTTCTATAGTAGCTGACTTTTTTTCTTATTGTCAATCTATTACAAAAACAATCAAAGGTAAGCAATGTTATTTAGTTCCAACTGATTGTACTCCTCAAAATATGGTGGTTACACAAGATAAAAAAGTATACTTAATTGACTTGGATCAGCTACAATTCTTTTCTGCACCTAAAAATTCTCTGAAATATTACAAACATTTTTTAAAAGAGTATTTAAGAATAACTTGATTTACTGTTGACTTTTGTTATCAAATAGTGTATAAAGATATGATAATTATGAGGTTAGTGAAATGAAAAAGTTAATCAGTGCGGTACTTATCAATACTATTATAGCATCTTCTGTAGCTTTTGCTGGAGTAGACGCTATCAAAAAGAATAAAGAAGCAGAACAGTTAAATTGCCTGGCTCTTAATATTTACTTTGAAACTAGAGCATCTTCATTAGCTGACGCAATGTCAGTATCTGATGTTGTAATAAACAGAGTCTATAGTACTAAGTTTCCAAACAGTGTTTGTGATGTTGTATATCAAGGCATTGAAAAAGGCAGGCATAAGTGTCAGTTTAGTTGGTATTGTGATGGTAAATCAGATGTACCAAAAAATAAGACAGCTTGGGAAAAATCTCGTAAGTATGCTAGAGATATCTACATACATGGAAGATATATAGGTATAACTGAAGGAGCAACTCACTATCACGCTAACTATGTTAAACCTTATTGGGCGCCAACGCTCGATCGCATAACACGTATCGGAAGTCATATATTTTACAGAATGAAATGAAGAAATATATAGGTAGAGTCTGTATAGCACTTAGTATTTTAACGAATACAATATTTGGTGGAAAGAATAATCAAACAGTAAGTGCTAGACAATGGTATAGAAAAAATAAAGGCCAGTGGAATTTCTGCTGGCTTATTAACTTTTTATTTGCTAATTCAAGGCATTGTGAGATGTCTTGGACAAAATGGGAAATAATAAATTCGTCTATTAGACATTATGATGGTATGACAAAAGTAGTTGACATACCTAAGAAAGTAGAAGATAATGTAAGTCTTATCGACAAAGCAAGGAGGGCAGGTTTATGATTAGTAGAGATGACATTGTAGCTATGATCGATACAGAGGAACAAATGGAATTTTGGAAGGTACCAAGAGATATGAAATATCAATCGACTAAAACGTATGGCCACAATATTGGTCTTAGTGCTTGCTTTAGACAACCTAATGCACATAGCCATTGTAAGTTCTTACATGGATATAGTTTACAATTTAAGTTTACATTTCAAGCTAGAGAATTGGATGAGAGAAATTGGGTTGTAGACTTTGGAGGATTGAAACCTTTGAAAGCATGGTTAGAAGAAACCTTTGATCATAAAGTTGTCTTAGATACAAAAGATCCTTACATGGATACATTTAAAGATCTGCAACAGAAAGGTTTAGCTGAACTTACAGTATTAGATGGTGTAGGTGTTGAGAAGTTTGCAGAGCATGCGTTTAGATTTGCTAATGCCTTAGTTGATAAGATGACTGATGGTAGATGCTGGGTTGAAAGTGTTGAATGTGCAGAGCATGGAGCAAATAGTGCAATCTACTCAAGGTAAGCCTATAGGTTTATTCTTTGGATCGACTACAGCTAATTC
>MDTG01403255.1_pt1 | contig 13488 bp, 11 predicted proteins | sample 811421 | NCBI WGS metagenome assembly MDTG01 (sample SAMN05326645, study PRJNA326480) | marine metagenome | isolation source: seawater | place: Pacific Ocean: South East | collected 2011 | reverse complement strand
GGTCTTGATCCGGCTCCGTGGATCACCGCATTCTCCACAAAAGGCTGTAATAACATAACCGGAATACTAATTTCCTCTGGCGAAATCAAAGGGTCGCAGTTAATCGAAAATGAAAAATCGGCTGCAATAGCATTCTCCTGTAAACTTAAATAATGTGCTAGCATGGCAACCTCATCACTAAGTTTAATAAAATCGCAATCTGAATATTCCAAAACCGATCGTATAAGCTTCCCAAACTGATCCAGATATTGCATAGATGTTTCACGCTCATTGCGATAAATATAAAACTGGACTTGTTGTAAAGCATTAAATAAAAAATGTGGATTAAGCTGTAATCGTAAAAATTTGCTTCTTAATCGGGATTGCTCTAGTTTTTGACGCACTTTTAAGTGCTTCATTCTAAAATAACCTCCAATCCCTAACAATAGCAATAGAAAAACACCCGCAGCTACAACCCAGAATAACTCTCTTTTCCGAATTTTATTCTCTGCTTCCAGTAAGATTATTTTTTTCTCTTTCTCGGCAGTCTCGTAAGCCGCCCGAATATCTGCTATTTTTTGTTCATAATTCTTACTGGCGGCTATATCCTTTACACTATCATATCGATCATAATATTGTATTGCTTTTTGATACTCTCCCGCTGCTATATTCGCGCTTCGTAAATTGTATAAAATCTGGATCTTTTCGGATAGATTAGCATACTCAAGTGCCTTTTTATAATTCTTGATTCCTTCATTAATAGTCCCGCTATTGACTAATGCATAACCAAGATTATTCAGCGTTATTACAGAAACCGGCATTTTTAAAGAATCTCTGATAGATAAGCTTCTATTCGCACTCTCTATTGCGCTTTGCCAGGAATGCTTTTTTAGATAATAATTACTAAGATTGGTATAAATTATTGCTTCGACGCCAGCTTCTTTTAGTTTTTTAGCTATTTCCAGTGCTTCAGCATAAATAAAAGGCACCTGTTCCTTACCGGCTTCCATTGATACCCCGCCAAGGTTCACAAGAATCTTTAAACGATTTATATCTTGCTGAGCGTATTGTAAAGCATGCTTAAAATTAGAAATCGCATCGTCAAAATTCTGAGACTTAGAATATACTACTCCTATTCCTGAAAACAAATTAGCTTTATCTTCAGCATCAAGGTATTTTAAAAATTCCCGAGCTTCAAAATATTCAGAAAGTGCAAGATCCAGATTTCCAGTTAATAACTCTATTTTCCCAAGGTATAAATGAGCTTTTGCACTTATACTATCGGGAATTTGCTCTTCGGTAAGCCAAGCTGCTTTACTTTTAGCCTGTGCATATTTTTTGACAGCCATTAAAGAATCTATCATCGAAAATTCTTCTGAATGTTGAGTCTGACAGAAAAAATTAAGCGAAAAAAAAATGCTTAAAAGCACTACTATCTTCCTTAAATATATTGTCATGCTAATTTTTTATGCGGTTTACAAAATTATTAAAATTTTAGTCCAAACCTTTAGAAAATGCATAAAACCCTACCGATTATATTATTGATATTGGGGGTCTGCATATTTATTATTCTTTCTATTTTTACTGAAAATTTTGAATCTATGAATTGGTTTCTCCTAATAATCGCAGGCTTGTTTGAAATGCTTTTTGCCATATGTCTGGGTAAAGCAAATCAAACTGAAGGTATCGCGTCAAAACTTTGGTTTGGTGGGTTTTTACTATGCCTTGTGTTTAGTATGAGCTTACTGATAAAAGTAACCAAGGCTTTGCCTATTGGAACTGCTTATGCAGTATGGACGGGTATAGGCGCAGCAGGAACCGTATTATTGGGAATTATTGTTTTTAAAGAACCGGCCACTTTTTGGAGATTATTTTTTATCACCACCCTTATCGGCTCTATCATTGGTCTAAAATTAGTGTCCCATTGAGGAACAGCTTTAAGCTAATCGCTAATTTATGAACCCTGAAATATTGGTGCCGGAACTAACCAGGACAGTAACAGAATACTTAAAATGGCAATTAGCGCAAGAATAAAAAGAAATTTTAATCGTGACAAAATATACATTTTTAATACTTAATTTTTTCGCTCTGATAATCGCTTATATATGCTCTTTTTTAATAAATGATGTTTTTCAACAATCCTTAGATAGCGCATGCGATGCCTTTCATATAAATTAATATGCTGGTCTCCATATTCACTTTTTCCGTATTCTAGCTCTTTCTTTAGTTCCTGCTCAAACTTGCATAATCCTGCCGTACATAAGATAACCTCTCTACGCATTCCCTGTAAAGTACCAGCTAACCTGGCATCATTTATCATTAATTTTTCTAGTTTTAAAAGGCTCCCTAAATCTTCATTTATATCCTCAAGAAAAAGTTCCCACATCGCTACTTCTCTTAAATCCTTTTTAATACAGAGCTCTCGATATGAATACACCTGTTTAAAAAAATTGATCTCCAATTGCTATTTTCAAAGATTAAACACGCATTCATAAAGACAAAGCCTGTACCGATCTATACAAATATTTCTCGAGCATTTCACACATCACTGATTAACAGCTATTTAATCAGAAACATATTTTAGAAAAAAATAATACTTTTGGGTAATAATGTATCACCGGGTCAAAAAACCCCACTTAAATAACAACACCATAAAAATTATAACATTGATTATCAACACCTTACGTTTTTATTCGGAATTTTAATCCAGGTATTGCCCGATTATGGTAGTTGTGTTGTAGAGAAATTGTAAAAATGAACAAAGAATTTACATTAGAAGATCGTCTAAAAGAAAGGGTAAAGGAATTAACATGCCTTTATAGTATCTCGAGTGTTTTAAGAAAGCATTCCAACAATATTCAGGAAACCTTAAAAGAAGTTTGTGAAATCACCAAAAACGCCTGGCGACACCCTAAAGCTACTATTGTAGAATTACAGTATACTGATTTTCAAATTAACACCGCCCCTATTCCAAATAAGCATGTGTTTCAGGAAAGTAAACTATCAGACCATCAGGAAAATTCTGGAAAAATAAGGGTATATTATGATGCTGAAAACTATGACAAAACTGATTTCTTAGAAGAAGAACAACAATTATTAAATCAAATAGCGATAGAAATCAGTGACTTTTTTCAAAGAGAAAGCATTAAAGAACGAGAAGAATTAGTACGCCGAAAAGCTGAACATAACGACCGTTTGGCTATTTTAGGTGAAATAACCGCTGGTATCGCACACGAATTAAATACTCCTTTAGGCAACATTCTGGGATTTGCTGAACTTATACAGGAAAATAATAAGGATGAGCAGACTAAAAATGATCTGGATAAAATAATTAAAGCCAGTATATATTCCAGAGAAATCGTAAAAAAACTAATGTTTTTTGCCTGTGAAATGCCACATCAAAAGCAACCACAACAAATAAAACCTATTATAGAACAAGCTTTATCTCTGTTGGGGCCCAATCTTAAAAAAGCAGGGGTTACCTGTAGTTTTGAAATTGATGAAGATAATTTGGTTTTTCCGCTGGATATGATACAATTTACGCAAATCATTTTTAACCTGGTTATTAATGCTATTTATGTATCTCCTCCCAAAAGTAAGATTCAAATTTCGGTCAGCCATTCTAAAAATCATATCCTTATGGAAATTAAAGACCAGGGGCCCGGAGTTCCAAAAGCGCTTCGGAAAAAAGTCTTCCATCCATTTTATAGTACAAAACCCCTTGGAGAAGGTTCAGGATTAGGATTAAGCGTGGTGCACGGCATTGTAAAAGCACATCAGGGAGAAATTAAAATAAAAGAGAATATACCTAACGGAAGTAACTTTCAGATTCTATTACCGCTATAACTTTAATTATGACCTATAAAAAAGCAAATATATTAATAGTAGATGATGATTTTGATATGTTGGAATTGCTTCAGCGACAACTACAAGATCAGAACTTTCATGCCTATAAAGCTTCCAGTGTTCTGGAAGCCATAAATATTCTAAAATATAGTCGTATCGATTTACTGGTTACAGATTTGCAAATGCCTCAAGTCGATGGAAGGGAATTAATAAAATACGCCTCCGATCATTATCCTGCTCTTCCTACGCTGGTCATCACAGGATTTCCGTCTATCGATGGTGCTTTGGAAGCTATGAGATCTGGCGCAATAGATTATCTTATTAAGCCATTTACCAAAGAGGAATTAAAAAATGCGGTAGTCAAAGCTTTGCCTCAAAATCTACAGGAAACGCCTCAGCAATCTGCCGCTAATACCAGCATTTCTTATGCTGGTATTATTGGAAACTCTGATCCTATGCAAAAGCTTATCGATCTTATCGAAAGAGTTAAAGACAACAAAGCAACGGTTCTAATCCAGGGAGAAAGTGGCACCGGAAAAGAACTTATTGCAAGAGCTATTCATTATAAAGGAAGATTTGCCGCTCAACCTTTTATTGCTGTAAATTGCGGTGGAATACCTGAGGAGCTGCTTGAAGCCGAATTATTTGGATATACTAAAGGTGCATTTACCGGGGCTTTAGAGAACCGTCAGGGATTTTTTCAGGCCGCAGATAAAGGCACTATATTTTTAGACGAGATAGGAAATGCTCCCATGAAGGTACAAACCAGACTGCTAAGAGTCCTTCAGGAAAAAGAAATACAACGTATTGGAGAGCAGGAAGCTAAGAAAATTGACATTCGTATCATTGCGGCTACCAATAGTGATCTTTTTAAAATGGTGCAACACGGTAAATTTCGTGAAGATCTTTATTATCGTTTAAATGTGGTGAATATAAGTACTCCTCCCCTGCGTTCGCATAAAAGTGATATTCCTTTTCTAGCAAATAATTTTTTAAGAAAATACGGATCGGAATATGGAAAACGTGCAAAGCTTAGCGAAAAAGCATTAGAATTATTACAGAATTACGACTGGCCAGGAAATGTTAGAGAACTTGAGAATATTATTCAGCGTGCATTAATTTTAAGCGATGATGACATAAGCATTGCTCAGCTTCCAGATCATTTTAAATACAATATTAATACTAGTGATGCCGCGTTTAAATCTTTAGCTGAAATTGAAAAAGAATATATTCTTAAAGTTCTGGCCTATACCGATCAAAACAAAACGCAGGCTGCCGAGATTCTCAAAATAGATCGCAAAACCCTGCGTAATAAACTAAAGTAACAAGTGGTACATTATTCCTCACCCGGGTTATAATGCCCGCTTAAAAGCAATAAAATAAAAATTTCAAAAAACATAATAATCTGATTTTCATTACACTACATAAAACAAAATAAATCGTTCTTTTTTGGGTATAGCCTTTGACTTTTAAGATATAGACGAACATCATTATTATGAAAACAAATCATATCAATAAAAAGTCAGCTTTAAAAAGTTCTTTAGGCAGTCTCTTACCCCAGGAGATGCTTAAGGGACTTTGCTTTAATTGTGATCATCAAAAAAACTGTACGTGGAAGGACCACCGAAAGTTGTTTTGTGAACATTTTAAATAATACTCATGAAAAAGGAAAAAACAAAAAAACAATCAATGCATGCTACGGTAATGAGCCAGTTTAATAAAACGGCAGACCGTATGGATCTAAATGTTAATATAAGAAAGATCCTTTCAATTTCAAACAGTGAAATTATCGTTCACTTTCCGGTTAAGATGGACGACGGAAGTGTAGAAGTCTTTACCGGTTATCGTGTACAGCATAACAATGCCCTGGGGCCATACAAAGGTGGTTTGCGTTATCATGACACGGTAGATATTGATGCTACCAGAGCTTTGGCGATGTGGATGACCTGGAAAACTTCTCTTGCAGGACTGCCATTTGGGGGCGCTAAAGGCGGGATAGAAATAGATCCCAGAAAATATTCTATTGGAGAACTAGAGCGAATAACCCGTAGATTCACCTATGCACTGGGAGAAAATATAGGGCCAGAACATGATATTCCTGCTCCAGATATTAATACCAACGCTCAAACGATGGCATGGATTGCAGACACTTATATGTCTACCATCCCCACTTCAGAGCGTTCGCATAACCGGCATATCGTTACAGGTAAACCATTGGGTGTAGGCGGACTGGAAGGTCGGGATCGTGCTACCGGCTATGGCGTATTTCTATCAGCAAAACTTTATTTAGAAAATAAAGGAGAACGTTTAGAGGATAAAACATTTATTGTTCAGGGATTTGGAAATGTTGGCTATTGGGCTTCTCACTTTCTGGTAAAAGAAGGAGCTCGTTTGCTGGCGGTTCAGGATGCTCACGCTACATTGTACAAAAAAGAAGGTATAGATGTAGAAGGATTAGCGGTACATTCTAATCCCAGAAAAGGATCGATTGCAGATTATCCGGATGCGGTTACTATTCCTCCTGAAGATTTCTTTGGTTTAGAATGTGATATCATTATTCCCGCAGCACTGGGAAATCAAATTACGGCCGTGGTCGCTGAAAAAATAAAAGCACCACTTATATTAGAAGGTGCCAATGGTCCAACGGATAAAGAAGGTGAAGACATTTTATTAAGAAACAATGCGACTATTATTCCAGATATTTTTTGCAATTCAGGCGGAGTGATTTCAAGTTATTTTGAATGGTTACAAAACCGTAACGGAGAGTTATGGGATTTGGAAGAAAGTATGGGAAAACTTCAGAAAAAACTTACTGAAAACTTTAAACGTATTCAGCGTGAAGTCGAAGAAAAAAATATCGATTGGAGAACCGCGGCATATATGCTGGCTATATCCCGAATTGAAACGGCATACCAACAAAGAGGTATTTTTCCATAAACGCACTGAAGGAAAGCGCATAAGCTATTTCTTAGAAAGTTATTTTTTATTTCTAGGCGAGCCTGGTAGCATTTAATCCCGATTATCCAGGAAAAAATAATAATGCTGAAAAATGAACTAATGAAAAACGGTACTCAAAATTTTCTCATGGAATATGAACAAACAAATACTGGTAAAAATACAATATCGGTAATTGAAGGGAATGCTCATGATTGGTTTCAAAAGCTTGAGATCATCGATTTTGAACTTCTACTCTATAAATCATATTTACAGGATTATTATTCTGGAAAAATGCGATGTGAAAAAAGCACCATAAATTCATTCTTATCATATATCTGTCGGCATATTGAACAAAACAAGTTTCACCTTCGTACCTGTTTGTATTATAAAAACAGGATCTCGAAGATCAGGGAGTGTGATGATATGGAATGCGAACAAATTTATATGGAAGCACACTCCCTGTTTAAAAAACGACTTCAGGATCATTTTATTAAAATAAAGCGGCTGAAGCATCAAATTATTTCTAAAACTTTAGTGTATTCCGAACTAAAAATTGATTAAACAATTTTCGGAGACTTGAACAAGAATTCTCAGGAAGAAACCGAATTTTAAGAATGACGCTGAACTGTTTGTTTGGATGTTTTTTCCGAGGCCGGACGCCTGCTGAAATTATAGATTTTAGGATTTATACTTTCAATGCAAGGTGTTCGGCTATTTTTTAGGCTTATCGTAGATCTCGCAAAAGGAATAACGCCTTAAACGATCCTTTTGGCTTCGATTTTAGACATCTACGTTATTTGATATTTTGAATTTAAACAGTGCTGATATAATTTGCTGTAAAACAATTTCAGGCTTTTCAAAAACTCAATGAATACAGGTTTTTTAAGGATTATTTATAATAAATAACAATACTGAATTTTCTATAAGTCGTATTTTTGAACGCTCTAAAAAGGTCTATTGTATGTCCTTCCAAAGGCTGGTATATTTTTTATTTTTCTTCTTCATACTCATTCAGGCACATGCACAGGATAAGTATTCCCATTTTAAAGCTTTTCCTAAAATTCCCAATGAGGTAGATACTTACCTTTATAAAAATTTAGATAAGGCAAGAAGCACAAAAGAACGCCTGGCCTATCTGGATACCATCGCTCAGGTTTTTGATAAAACAGATTTAGCCGACTCGATACTGGTATATGGTGAGCGTATTCAAAAAACGATTACAGCATTACCTAAGACTAGTCGGGACTACGAATATTATAAATACCGCGGAATTTATTACGAAGCCCTGGCCAAAAGAAAGTTGGGGTTATTGGATGAAGCTATTGCCAGTTATATAAATGGACTGGAAAGTTTACACGCAGCTAAACCTATCGCTATATATTTAAGATTAGGCTTAGCTGAAACTTATTTACAAAAGGAAGAATTACAGAAAGCGAAAGAAATAATAGAAGAGCTTTTGAAGTTAGCACATAATAATGAAAATTTAAATGCATTAGTACTTACTGCTCTTGCCGATTTTCAGTACAGGAATAAAGAATGGGAACACGCAATAGCTACGTACACTAAAGTATTAGAATTACCGGCCATTAAAAAACTGGATAAACTTTCGTATCGCATACGATTAAACCTTGCTAAACTTCAATCAAAAAACTATACCTCACTACAGTCTCTAGAGCAATTTCAGCACATAAAAAAAGAATGCCTGGCAAAAGGTTATTATGGCTATTACATCCAGGCGGTTCTAAATGAAGGTTATATTTATTTAAAACAGCAAAATTATGAAGCGGCAGAAATCGCCCTAAGCACCGCCTATATAAATACGGTATCCTGGAATCGACTGGAATTGCAAAAGAAAGTTAATCGCTCACTTGTGGATCTTTATGTGACTAAAGAAGATTATAAAAATGCCTTCAATTTAATGACACAATATGAAGCGGTCAATAAAACAATAGCATCACAGCAAAATGCACGTCAGGTTAGAGAGTTAGAAGAAAAATATAAAAGTTTAGAGAAGGAGCGGGAAATAATGAAGCTCCAGGAATCCAAGCTAAAAGATCAAATAGAAATTGATAAACAACGTACGATTAAAAACGCAGTATTAATTGGTTTTTTGATCATTCTAATCCCTATTATCTTATTGCTGGTAGTTTACTACCAAAAATTGCAGGCCCAAAGTGAACTAAACAGGCAACAAGAAGATTTAAATCGTAAAGAAATGCAAAGCCTGCAACAGGAACAGGAATTAAAAATGGCCAGAACTTCCATGAAAATACAAACCAGAGAGCGTGAACGTATTGCTCAGGAACTTCACGACAGTATTGGCGGAAATCTTGCAGCGATCAAACTTCAAATGAATAAGCTCGATCTAACAACAGAAAACGCCTTTAATGTAAAAAAACAACTAGACAATACTTATCGTCAGGTAAGGGAAATTTCCCATAGTTTATTACCCAAAGAGTTTAAAGAGCAGTCTTTTGTGCCTATCGTCCAAAATTATATGGACCAATTTAACGAGCCTGAAAATCAAAGTTATTTTTTTAATGCCTATCCTGAAGAGGCTATTAATCAACTGCCTAAAAAACTTCAGGTAGCTTTATTTAATATGATTAAAGAATTAACCACCAATGCATACAAACACGCCAAAGCCAATCAGGTGATGATTCAATTAAATGATATCCCCGAAGAGAAAAGCCTTTCCCTAATGTACGAAGATGACGGGATAGGTTTTGTACCAAATCATTCAGAAGGCATAGGATTAAAAAACCTGAAAAGTAGAATAGATGAACTTCAGGGGAATTTAGCCATTGATAGTAATCCTGGTAAGGGAACGGTAATTAGCATTCATATTCCTATCGCGCAGTGAGTAATAAAAAACCTTAAGACAAGTCTTTGAGGTAATTTTAGAAAATAATTTTTAATTCGAGGCCTCCCGATCCCAGCTAGCTATGGGTATAACATTGGAGTATTAAACCTCGATTATCGACTAAAAAAATGAAAACAGTCTATAACATCATTATTGCCGACGACCATAAAATGTTTGTGGACGGGCTACGAAGCATTTTAGAACAGGAAGATGATTTACATATTGTACATACAACATCTACCGGGGAAGAAGTTTTAAAGTATCTAAAAATCAATCAAAATGAGCAAATCGATTTGCTTATAACCGATCTTAACATGCCCGGAATGGACGGTATTGCACTGAATAAAAATGTCAAAAAAGATTTTCCGGGAATTAAAACCCTGGTGATCAGTATGCTTGAAGACGGGGCCAAGATTAAATCCTTAACCGAAGATGAAGTTAATGGCTATCTTTCTAAAAATGCTGAGCAAAAAGAACTGCTAAAGGCCATCAGGCAAATCCTTTTAGGAGAAAATTACTTTTCTACCCATATTCAATCCATTTTAATCCAATCCTTAACCAATAGCCGAAAAGCTTCTGAAATTAGATTAACCCAGCGAGAAAAAGAAGTGTTACAGTTAATCGCTAAAGAACATACTACCCAGGAAATAGCAGATATGCTATTTTTAAGTAAACATACCATTGAAAGTTATCGTAAAAACCTAATTAACAAACTAGAAGTACGAAATTTAGCAGGGTTAACACGCTATGCTATAGAACATAATATGGTTTAACCCCTGTTTTCAGGGATAAAGATTTCACTGCTTTCAGGCTAATATAGGCGCAGCTTACATTAGATATTTGTTCCCAGTTAATCTTTAAATATTCATGTTATGATTTATGGAATTTCATTAATTCTACTCAGCATTATTGCTGTGCCATCCTTAATTCTTTCCAAGAAACCCAATGCCCAGGAATTACTGGATAAGGTAGCACCTTACCAGGGATGGATAGGACTGGTTTTTTCAATTTTTGGGATATGGGGAATAATTTCAAGTTTGCTTAGCTTAGAAGTATTAAGTAGCGCTCCCATTTGGTGGATTACATTATTTGCTGGAAGCATCGTCGAAGCCACACTTGGTTTTCTTTTGGGCTTCCCGGTGATCAGTAAAATACTTTCTAAAAATGCTCCAGATTACCAACAAAAAAGTATAAAAATAAGAGAAAAACTTGTTCCTCTTCAGGGAAAACTTGGAATTCTAGGAGTGATTTCAGGAATATGGATCATTACAGCTTCCTTTCTTTTTACAGTATAATTAAAATAAAATATAAGTTATGAAATGGTATTTAAAAGCCTTCCGTCAGTATTCAGATTTTAAAGGTAGAGCAAGAAGAAAAGAGTATTTTATGTTTGGGGTGATCAATGCGGTATTTTCCATTGGTTGTATGCTCTTAAGTTTTGGATTGAGTAACTGGTTAGAAGCTCCGGCCTTTATTAGTATTTACGTTTTGTATATGTTGGTTTCTTTACTCCCATCACTTGCAGTATCGGTAAGGCGTATGCATGATATTGGTAAAAGCGGATGGATGTTATTGGTAGGCTGTATCCCATTGGTGGGACCAATATGGATGTTAGTTTTATTAATTACAGACAGTGATGCGCAAAACAATGAATATGGAGCAAATCCAAAGGAAGAATTCCTGTTAGAAGATATTTAAAAGTTGTAGAGTATAGTTATGATTATATCGAGAGGTTGGGGCTTGTTGGGCCTATTGTTGCCCATCGCCGTAGTACTTTTAGGAATCTATTTTTTTAGTCCTGATGGGAATACCAGAAAACCCATACTTGCGTTTGGATTCGTAATTTCTGGAATCCTCACTGCTGTAATCGGAGTCATCTTCCAGAAAAAAAGTAACAATAAAAATGATCTATTTTTTATGCCCCTAAGCATATGGGGCATAATATGGATCGTTCTGGGTGTATTTATTTATAGTATGATATAAAAAATAGCAGCTTATAATTTCTAAAAAGCTTCTCCAATACTGATATAGAAGTTGCTATCATCCCTGGTAAAAGCATAATCAAAACGCAGATACACATCTTTTTGTTGAAAAATTAAAAATCGTGCCCCTGCCCCGGCAGACCATTTTACATTATTCAACTGTAATTCATCCCATTGGTTAAACACCTCTCCTATTCCCGTAAAAATGGTAGCCCCTAAACGATCTGTAAAGCCTAATTTTAAAGGTAAAAATCGATATTCTACCTGCGCAGCAATCTGGTTACGGTCCCGATATCGACCTTTAAAATAACCACGCATAAGACTTTCTCCTCCCATATAAGATAATTGATTAAAGGGGACTTCACCGCCAAAATTAAACTCCCCATAAACCTGTGCTGCCAAAACATCATTATCACCTACTTTTTTAAAAAGACGGTTATCGAGGGTGATCAGTTGATATTCTACATTGCTTTTCCAAAAAGGATTATAATTAAGATAGGCAAACTCACTAAAAAAAGCATCTCTTTCATTTAATACATTATGGCGTTCATCATATACAAAGCCTACTCCAACTCCAAAATTGGTGGTTCCTTCAGCTCCAAAAGGCAATTCAAAATTGATTTCTTCATTATCTTCGGAAGGCTCAAAAGAAACATTACTTAAACTTCTAAAATCGGTTTCAAGACCTATGTAAAAATTATCCAGTACCTTACGTAAAACCCGTTCTTTAATTCTAATTTGAGTGGCATCCACCAGTGCGATATTACTTGTAGGAACGTCGCTCCCGATACCATAATATTTTAGAGGAAACTGTTCAAAATCTATATCTCCAAGAAAAAACCAGGTATCTTTATCTGAATATAAGGCATGACTTATTCTAATACCATACTGCCCATTAAGCGTAAAAAAACTATAGGCTTTCATTTCGCTAAGCCGATTGTTTACATCTTCATTAGCGTAATAAATGTATAAGGGAGTTAAACCGAATTCTACACCTGTTTCAGGACGATAGCCAACGGTAGGAAAAACAAAAAATTGCGAGCGTTCCTTAGAAACCGTATCCTTTAAAACAGTATTGATATACCTGGATATAAAACTTTTACTGGCTTTATTATCTTTTGTTTCCTGAGCGTAAACGGAAGATTGTAAAATAAATACGAAGCAAAAAATAAATAAAGTAAGATAGTTATTTCTAATCATAGTTGGGTTTGATCACAAAAATAAACTTTTCAGTTACTAAGTCTTCCTATTTCACTTTTAGCTAACAATAAATTGGGAAGAAATCTAAAAAATTATCAATCGCCAAAACTTTGAAAATATCACTACCCAACTCAAAATTAAAGTATATAACTTCAAATTATAGTAGCAATCAGCTTAGAAATCTGGATATGATCAAAGTGGCTCACCAGGACTAGCCAGTAAAATTAATTATAAAAATGTCACATATTTGAGAAATATAGATATCTTTGCTTATGATGACGGCTACCAAAAAACGAATCATAGAATCTGCTATTCAAGTTTTCAATGAAGACTTATCTGCTCCTTTGCAGAAAGTAGCAGATAATGCAGCGGTAACACGCCGAACTTTACACCGGTATTTTAAAGATCGTAATGACCTGGTAGAGATTTGTAGACAAGCTATAGAAATAAGCTGTAAAAAAGCAATGATTGCGGCGATACAAAGCAGTGATGAGCCGCTTATTCAGTTAGAAAAGATGCTTTACGCCGGCATTGATTGTGGTGCAAAATATGCAACGTTTTATAGCATGCATCGAAATCCAGATCATATCCATACCCGGCAAAATAAAAATTGTGCTGATTATGATTACATCTATTCAACATTTCAACAGATCATTCTTAAATTACAGAAAACCGGGAAAT
>MDTG01369648.1_pt1 | contig 13488 bp, 12 predicted proteins | sample 811421 | NCBI WGS metagenome assembly MDTG01 (sample SAMN05326645, study PRJNA326480) | marine metagenome | isolation source: seawater | place: Pacific Ocean: South East | collected 2011 | reverse complement strand
TCTAAAGTTTTAATGTTTTGCGATGATAACTGTTGCGGCAGGAAAAATACAAGTGACAATATTTCCTTTTTGCATTTCCATTTTTTTACAAATATCTACAGGCACAGCCGCATGAATAAAACTTCCAGTTTCATTTCCATCAGCGTCTGTTTGCTCTACAGCTACTTGAGAATAACTTGTTCCATGAATTACCGATGTAATTTTACCTTTAATTTGATTTTTTGCACTTATTTCCATTTTATACTCCTTAGTTAAAACTCTAATTTATTTATTTTTCCATAAATAAACAAGTCCAACTGCTGAAATATTATGCCACAAACTAAAAAGTGCAGATGGCAATGCAACTAACTTATCAAAATGGATTATTGATAAAGCCATTCCTAAGCCAGAGTTTTGCATACCAACTTCTATTGCTATGGTCCTTCTTTCTTTAATTGGAAATCTGAAAAATGTTGCAAATAAATAACCTATTAATAAGCCCAACAAGTTATGAAAAAGAATACAAATAAAAAGTTTAAGAGACAATTCCTTGATTTGACCAATATTTACTGAAAAAATTATGCCAATTATCAAAGCAATAAAAATTTCTGATAACTTTGGTAAAAAAGAAATATTTATTTTACTTGAAAAAATTAATCGGAAAAAAATCCCAGCAACTACAGGAAAAAAAACAATTAGAAAAGCTGACCTCATTATTTCATAAACATTAATTTCTATATTTTCATTTGATAGAAAAAAAATTAATGTAGGTGTTAATACCACAGCAATTAATGTGGATAAAAACGTTGAAACTATTGAAAGAGCTACATTGCCGTTACTCAAATAAGTAACAAGATTTGATGCCGTTCCACCTGGACAACAACCTAAAATAATAATTCCCAAAGCTAACTCATCATTTAACTGAAATGCCTTAACAATGATAATTGATATTATCGGCATAGTGGTAAATTGAAGAATAACTGTAACTACTACCCAAGATGGTTGTTTTATTATTTGCTTTAAATTTGAAACATTAAGAGTTAAACCCATAAAAAACATTACCAAACCCAAAAAAAATGGAATAGCAGGTTTTAGGGAGTTTAATAAAAGAGGAAAATTTATACTTATAAGTAAAAAAAAAATTATAAAGATTAGAAAACTAGATTTTGTAAGATTCATGTTTTATTAATCGTAATCCCTTAGCATTTTTTTAATTTCAATGCTATGCATCTCCTCTGTTTTAATCATTTCTCTAGAATATTCCTCAATATAGAGACTTTTGTTTTCAGAACATTCCAGCAATTCTTTGTATAATGATATGGCTTTATCTTCATGGATTAAACTTTCTGATAATAAATCTTTTACAGAATGTTTATGAGTTTCTTCTATATTAGGAATCACTTGAGAGGGATGGCCACCCAAACCAGTAAGCAATTCTCCAGCTTGTTGAGCATGAAGCAATGATTCTTCAGACTGAGATTTAAAAAATTTATCAAGAATTAATCTATTAGGTCCTGTAACCATAAGAGCAAAATGTGTATATTTTACAACTCCAGCAAGTTCGTATTTCATAATTTCATTTAAAATATTCTGCGTTCTATTTATATCGAGATCTTTCATTAATTTTCCTTACAATTAAAGTTGTTAATGTTTATATATGAGGTATGAAGAGCAAATTACCATTTTCTATATTATACAAAAATAAAAATTTAGACTTTTTTTTTGAATTACACCCTAACACAGTAAATCAAGACAAGGTAGGAGAAATTGCCAGCATTCTTTTAAATAAACTTGATATAGAGTTAAAAAATGGTGAGCCCACATCTGATGGGGACTTAATTCAAGCATTAGCACTTTTCGTTGCTGCAAGAATTGAAGTAAGTAATGCGGATAATAATAAAATTTCAAATTTTTTTTCTGATACCTTATCATCAGCGCTTAAAAATATAAATTCTGGTAAAGTTACAAAAATAGGTAATAGCTAAGTTTTTTAAGCATCTTAATATTAGCTGAATGGCACGTTGTTTGCAGTTGATAAGCCATTAAAAGCTAAGAAAGAGAGTAAAAATGGGAATAAACGCAATGCACGTTGCTAAGACTGGATTAAATGCTCAACAAACAAGAATGCAAATAATCTCCAATAATTTAGCAAATGTAAACACTAATGGATTTAAAAGAGATAGAGCTAACTTTGAATCACTCCTTTACCAAATTATTAGGGGAAGTGGAGCTCAAACCTCTGTAGACACACGTTTGACTTCAGGATTCTCAATTGGTACTGGAGTAAATATCGTAAATTCTCAGAAACTTCATTCACAAGGTAGTATAGTTTCAACTGATAATTCTCTTGACTTAGCTATTGATGGAGGAGGATTTTTTCAAGTCTTACTTCCTGATGGTCAGATTGTTTACACGAGAAACGGAGCATTCTCTAGAAACCAGGAAGGAATTTTAACCACAAACAGTGGATTTATTATTCAGCCAGAGATTGCAATTCCTGCCGAAGCTACAAAAATAAATGTTTCCTCTGATGGAATTTTGTCTGTTCAAATTCCAGGACAGGTTGATGCACAGGAAATAGGTCAGTTACAGCTAGCTGATTTTCAGAATAGAAGAGGGTTACAACCAATTGGTGAAAATTTTTATGTTGAATCAACTGCAAGTGGACCACCTATTTTAGATGTGCCATTTAACGCTGGTTTTGGTAAAATCGTTCAAGGTGCTCTTGAAGCATCAAACGTCAATGTGGTTCAGGAGCTTGTTGATATGATTGAGACTCAAAGAGCTTACGAGGTTAACTCAAAGGCAATAACCTCAGTCGATGAAATGTTAAGATTTGTTAACAGCAACTTATAGAGGTTAATATGAAAAGATTTTTAATTTTTTTATCAATTTTTCCTATTGCCAGTTGCTCAACCTATATGGAGAACAAGATCGGAGAGGAATTTAAAAGTATTCAGCCAAACTTTACAAATGTAATGACTGAAAATGTTTCATTAGAGGGTGCGGTTTACGATGGTGGAGGCGGACTTTTTGCCTCAGATCGAAGAGCTAACAATGTTGGTGATATAATCACAGTTACTCTCGAAGAATCGATGACTGCTGCTAATTCTGGAACAGAAACAACTTCAAAAAAGGATAGCTATACTTTTGATTTACCAGAAGCATTATTTGGACCCTCATCACTTATTGGAAAACTTTTATTTTCTGGGGGAGTAGATGAATCAAGATTACAAGGTGGCACCGAACAATCATTTCAAGGAAGTGGTAGTGCAAATCAAGCTAATAGTTTGACAGGTACTATTTCAGTAACTGTTGTAAGAGTTTTTCCTAACGGTAACTTAGAAATTAAGGGTGAAAGAAAGTTAATGTATAATAGTGGTACTGAATATATCAGAGTAGCTGGTGTTGTAAGACCAGAAGATATTTCATCATCAAATACTGTATCATCTACGAAGGTAGCAGATGCTAAAATTTCGTACACAGGTACAGGTGACATGAACGATAGTGTAACAAAAGGTTGGTTAAGTAGGTACTTTGCTTACGTTTCACCATTTTAGAAAATGAAAAAAATAATTACTTTAATACTATTAATTACAGTTTTTTGGGGTTTGAACTCAAAAGCTGACAGAATAAAAGATATGGCCTCCATTGCAGGGGTTAGAACTAACCAATTAGTTGGCTATGGCCTTGTAATTGGCTTAGCAAAAACAGGCGACGGTAGTGTAGAATTAACTAAACAGAGTATTGCTTCAATGATTTCCCAATTTGGTGTAATAGCAAAAACAGCTGACATTAATGCATCAAATGCAGCTAATGTTATGGTTACTGCAACACTTCCACCTTTTGCAAAACCTGGTCAAACTATTGATGTTACTGTCTCAACAATTGGTAAAGCTAAATCATTAAAAGGAGGAACTTTGTTAATGACTGCGTTAAAGGGTGCCAATGGACAAGTATACGCAATTGCTCAAGGTAATTTAGTTGTTGGAGGACTAGGTATTGAAGGAGCAGATGGATCTAGCACAATTCAGGGAACTCCGACTGTTGGAAGAATTCCATCAGGAGCAACTGTTGAAAAAATGATTCCAACTACGTTTTTAGAAAAAGACAATATTGTTCTGAATCTTCATCAAGCAGATTTTTCTCAGGCTGACAGAATTGCAGAGACAATTAATGATACTTTTGGACCTGAAGTTGCGACACCATTAGATTCAACCTCAATAAAAGTAAGAACACCTGAAAGACCGTCTCAGAAAGTTTCTTTCATAGGATTACTTGAGAATTTAAATTTTGAACCTGTAAGCCCAAAAGCAAAAGTTGTAGTAAATTCAAGGACTGGGACAGTCGTAATTGGAGGTGATGTAAGAATATCACCAGCAGCAGTTGCACACGGGAGCTTGTCTGTAAAAATTCAAGAGGATACTAAGCTTCTTTCAGAGGGAACTGGTACTGTTGTTGGAACGTCTGCTACTGTTGCAGGAACAACTGCAACTACAGCACAGGATACTGAAATTGAAGTAGACGAACAACCTGCTCGAGCTTTTGTTTTTGATCCTGGAATTGAACTTCAAACTTTGGTTGACGCCCTAAATGAAACGGGAACTACTGCGACTGATATGGTAGCTATCCTTGAAGCTTTAAGGGAGGCAGGTGCTTTAAGAGCAGAATTAATAATCATTTAGGAACATAAAATGAAAAACAGTCCAATAAGCAACGTAAAACTAAACCTTGAAGATAAAGTTTACCAAACTACCAAAAAAATTAATAAAGAATCCTCTCTAGAGGATGTCGCTCAAGAGTTTGAATCCCTGTTTGTTTTTCAAATGTTAAAAAATGCAAGACGCGCAAAACTTGCTGACAACGTTCTAACCAACAAAGGAACTGAAACTTACGAATCACTTCTTGACCAAGAGTTTTCTAAAATAATTTCAAGTGGACAGAACTTTGGAATTGCTGATGCCTTGGTAAGACAATTTGGAAAAAATTGGAGTCCTAAATAATGCCAAGTCTATTTGATATAGGAAAAAGTGGTTTACAAGCTTACAGACAATCATTAGCTGTAACCGGTCAAAACATTGCCAATATCAATACTGATGGTTACAAAAAAAGAGAAGCATCATTAGAGGAAGTAACAGGTGCCGGTGGAGGTGTAACAGAAATCTCTGATCAAACTGGTCTTGGTGTAAGAGTTGAAAATATTAAAAGAGCTTTCGATGAATTTTTGATTGATAAAGTTAGACAAACCTCAGCGCTTCATCAAAAAGCAGATAGTTATTTAGACGAAGTTAAATCTCTTGAGAATCTTCTTCTTCCAAGTGATGCAAATCTTAGTAATTCAATTGGAGAGTTTTTTGGATCATTACAGCAAATAGCTGCAGCTCCAGATGATCAGGCTCCAAGGATAATTGCAATTGAAAAAGGAAAAGACTTAGCTGGTCAGTTTAATTTATATTCAGATAGAATAGAAAGACTTAAAGATCAGATATTTAAAAAATCTGAGAATGCCGTAACATCAGTTAACCTTCTTTCTCAACAAATATCTGCTATTAATGCAAAACTTCTGGCATCTGGAGGGGCTGGTGACAGCTCAAACGCACTCCTTGACCAAAGAGACTTACTAATTGATCAATTATCAGAGGTGAGTCAAATAACAGTTACCTACATAAATAAAGGTGCTGCTGAAATTAGACTTGGAAATACAGGGTCAGGTCCGGTAATTGTTGAAGCTGATTCCTCTCCAACAAAAGGCTCAATTGGTACTGTGCCAATAGATGTAATAAAGCAAGGTCCGAGACTCCAACCAGTTGTGGGGTCAGGAAATATAGCAACAAATCAAATACAAGCAGGGATTATTGCTGGTTTAGTTGACGCTTACGCACTGGCAGATGATACTCTTAAAGAAATAGATAATCTTGCTGAATTGTTATCGAATGAATTCAATAAAGTCAATATGGCTGGTCTAAATCTTGATGGAAAAAAAGGAAGTCAAATGTTCTCTGTTTCAAGTTTACAAGCTGTTGAGAATCCTACAAATAGGTCAAATGTTGGTGTTGCAGTTTTTGTAACTGATCCCTCAAAAATCCAAAGTGATAACTATAATGTCATCTATGATGAAAACCAAAATCTTTGGACTTTAACAGCGGATTCATTAAAACAGCCTGTTACAGGTTCAAGTTCAATAGAAATAGAGGGCTTCAAATTATCTTTTTTTGGTACAGCATTAAATGGAGACGAGTTCAGTATTATTCCGACAAGCTCATCAAAAGGAATGAATTTTCTTTTATCTAGACCACAGGATATTGCTGCTGCTGCAACCACATTAGTTAGTTCAAGTTCAAGCAACACAGGTTCTGCCAAACTTGAGGAAATAGCATTAATCAGTTCAGAGGATAAAACAAAAATATTGAATCTTAATTCGGTTTTTTCTAATGGCTTAAGTCCAGTTACTGCTTCATCTTTTTCAACAGATGGAGGAGCAGCAATTATTCCATCTGGTACGTCTTCAATAAATCTTAGCTCGTATAAAAATCAACCAAACGTTCAGTTTGGATTATCTTCATCTGATGCTACTAAAGCTACAAGTATAACTATTACTATGGCGGATGCGTCAAGTGTTACTGTGGATTTAACAGGTGTTTCAACCGTTGAGGAAATTGCAGATGTTTTAAATAGAAGTAGAGATGTTAATGGAAATGCTCACAGTTTTAGGACTATGGGGTTGTTTGCATCTGGTGGTGGTTCAACTTTAACAATTGCAAGTAATGATAAACAATTTTCTACGGGAGCGATAAGTGCAGGATCCTCAATCAATGGCAATGTGAACAATCCTACAGTGACAGATGCAAGTCAAATTCAAATTTTTACACGGGAAGGACGTCATTTAGCGGGAACAGTTTTATCATCATCTGAGATTGCTGAATTTCTTACTGTTGAAAATGGATTTAATCCATCATTTGAATATAGAGCTGACTATCTAAATGGAACAAGCACGGAAAAATATAGAAATATTGAAATTGAAAGATCCACAACATCGGGGAATTTTGTTATAAGTTATGGTGCAAATGGAGCTGCAGCTAGTGCACAAAGAGCAGCAACAACCGTACCTGCAAGTCATGTAACTGCTGCTTACAATTTGACTATTAACTCAACATCTACAAATAAATCTGAAACTGTATCTGTTCCTATTACCTCTTCTGCAGGTTATGTAGCGGGACTTATCAATGCTAAAGCTAATTCTCTTGGAGTTGAAGCTAGAGCTGTAACAAGGGTGAAATTCCCCTCCTCTACAGCTAACGGAGATATATCTTTTACCTTGAAAAGTAAAACAGGAGTTAATAATAGTGCAAATATTTCTGCTTCCATACTCTCAAATAATCTTACAAACTTAGTTAATTCAATTAATAATTTTTCTGGTCGAACTGGAGTGACTGCTAATTTATCAAGTGACAAAAAACACGTTATCTTAGAAAATTTAAATGGTGATGATATTGAAATTTCAAATTTTTCAGGACCTAATACTCTTACAAAAGATACATCTTCTCTTGGTGCCTCAGCAGGAACAACCGTTTCATTTACTAATCATGGATTAAAGACTGGAGATAAAGTAATCTATACTGCTGGAGGGACAGCATTAAATAATCTCACAAGTGGCCAAACTTATTTTGCCATAAAAGTTAATGATAATAGTTTTAGGCTTGCTAACTCTGCTTCCAATGCGTCAGGCGGAACAGCTTTAACAATTGGTGGTAGTGGTGGAAGCACAACTGATAAGTTTACTCCGCCATTTACTATGGAAGTAATAAAAAATGATTTTTTAGGATTCTCATCACCTGTAAGTATTGATCTTGACGGTAATAGTTTTAAAGCAGCGAGATTCGGTGGTGAATTGTTAATTGAATCGTCCGCTGCAATTAGTACATCTAACGATGGTGGCTCAACCACTGTTACTGGAACACAAGATGCTTTCAAAGATGGTTTTTTAAATATTTCCTCATCATCAACAGGAGAAGTAAAAACAATTAAACCTCTTGTTTTAGATGGAGATTTTTCTGCAGGTCATCCAGATGGTCTTTCTGCATCAAGTGCAGTTATATCTTATGGATTGTCAATTCCAGCAACTGGATCTGGAACCGCTTTTTCAGGAACACTTGATATTGCTGAACTTGATAACCTTACATCAGCGGAAGTTGCAAAAGAACTAGCTGAGGAACTTAGAACCCCCAGTCCTTCTATAGAAATTTTAGGAAAGTCACTTGTTAATGTTCCAGAAGATGGCTCCAGTTTTAGAATTAATCATGATGGATTAACATACACACTAACTATGGAAAATGGTGAAGTTATTATATCTGGAGGAGAAAAAGATCTTTTAACTGCCTACTTTGAAGATGCTGATCCTATTACAGTTAATACAACTGCATTAAATGGTGCCCAAACAATTACTTCAACAGAGCATGGTTTAGAAACTGGTGATGCTGTAACTTATAATGCTGCCGAGAAAGTTTCAGTCGATACGACACAATTTAATTCTACTGTCACAATTACTGCTGAAAATCATGGCTTCTCTACTGCTGATCCAATTGTCTATAAGGCAGGAGGTAGTCTACCTATATCAGGACTTACTGACGGCACAACATACTTTGCAATTAGAGTTGATGCTAATAATTTTAAACTTGCCACCACAGGCGGAAATGCCAGTGGGGGAACAGCATTGACAATTACAGGTGGAACCGGAGGTAGCGTCTCTGACACTTTCTCAAGTCCACGAGCCGGGTTGACAGATGGTCAAACATATTTTGCCATCAAAGTTGATGATCATAATTTTAAAATTGCATCTACATATTCACTTGCCACTAATTCCTCACCATCCCCTATTACAATTGGAACAGGAAATATTGGAGGTAACAGTGCTGACACATTTGATCCTGGAAAAAATTTATATGTATCTGCAGGAAAAACTATTTCTGCATCGCAATTTTCTTTTGCTACTGATTCAGCAAATGATGCCAATGCACTTAAATTTGGAATGGAGCCTTCGAAAGTTGAGACAACAATAACTGGTTCAGAAATTACAACCCCTTCAGGAAGTGACTCCACACATTTCCATATTACAATAGATGGAAACACTGCACCCATCGGTGTTTTTGTTAGATCTAACTCAAAAACAATTAACACTTCGAGTGTTGGGGGCTCATCAACAACATTAACATCAACAAATCATGGTTTTAAAACTGGTGACAAAATACTCTATACCGCGGGTGGGGTTGCACTAAATGGTTTAACTAACGGCACTTCCTATTTTGCTAAAGTAGTTGATGCAAACACTTTTAGCCTTGCGTCAACATTTGTTAATGCAACAGAATCACCAGAGACATTGCTAACCTTCGGTGGTGGCAATGGTCATGCTGGGGATACCTTTGCAACTGTATATGCGCAAGCTTATCTTAACGATACTTTTGGTACTCCAGCTACATCAATTGGAATTTCAGCAGAAATTAACCAAGTAGATGATACAAAAGCACAAATTTCAATTATAAAAGAAGCAGACAAAAATAATGTAACAATTAATACTATAAGTTTTGGTGATGGAGCAACGGCTGAAAACTTTGGTTTTAAAACTAATCAAGTCAACTTAAATGTTTTAGATGACGAAATAAGAGTTCAATCTTTTAGTACAGATTATAACGATTCATCTGCAGTAAGTATTGGAGTTCCAACGAATAGTATTAAATCACTAGTTGGAAATAATTTATCTATATCAAATTTACCTCCAGAGGAGGATTTAATTATATTAATGACTGGTAATGGGTCTCGAAAAGTTGCAGCAAGTTACGGTGAAATTATTCCATCTCCATCAACCTCTGAATACAAACTTGTTATCGATTCCACCAATAATAAAAAAGTTGAAATTCTTGATGCTGAAACAAATCATTCTATTGCTACTAGGTTAATCCCTGATGATGGAATAATTACTGCTGTCGGAAAATCATTAAAATTTACTGGAGAAGCTAATGTAAAAGATTCATTTTCAGTATCAAATAATGATGAAGGAATCGGCGATAATAGAAATATCTTAAGAATGATTGAACTGCAAGAATCTGATGTCAATGGTTTAAACTCTGGGAGTTTCCAAGATATATTTAACGCTACTGCAGCTGAAATAGGTTCAACCGTTCGAAGCGGACAGCTTTCACTTGAAGATGCTCAGGCTTCAAAAGATGAAGCAAAAGCATTAGAAGATGAAAGAGCTGGAGTATCTTTGGATGAAGAAGCCGCAGCTTTAATTCAATTTCAACAAGCTTTCTCTGCAAATGCCCGAATTATTCAGACTGCAAGAGAGCTTTTTGATTCCTTGATGATGGTTGTATCTAAATAGGTTTTTTATGAGTTATTTTAGAACCAGAAATCAAGAAATATCAATTAAAATTCGACCAACAGAAGCTTCATCTGATATTTTGTTTAATCGCTCTGAAGATTTTTATAAAGAAATTACTTCTTTTTTAATGCAAAAGTATCCTGAACAGTTCAAAACATTCCTTCAAGAAAAAGTTGGGATCGATTTCTTTACAAAAAAAATACTTTTTAATGAAAATTTTTCATTCGTTAAATTTGGAGACGGAGAATTAATTTGTATGATTGGTGCAATAGGAAAAAATTGTGATGATCATCCTTACTCAAAGAGACTGGGGCGCCTTTTAGAGGAGTCATTCGTGAAACTTTTAAAACTTTATAACGATACATATCTCGCTGAGTGGATAGATAATTTAGTAAAAACAAGGGAAAATTACATCAACGCAAATGGACTAAAACCAAAATTTGCAGATTATGAATGTTTTCTTACATTAGACGAAAATTTAAAGGATAAAAAACTATTAAATTTTTATAAATTAATCAAAAATTCAAAAAGGAATAAAATTTTCGTCGGACCAAAAAAACTTCGACCCGTTGTTGAAATGCTAAATATAGATAAATTTGTTGAAGTTCCAATTATAGATGCTTTTTCTAGTTATGATTCTGTTCTAAAAGATTTAATTAACTACGAAGTTAAAAATGATAATATTTATATTTTTTGTTGTTCAATGATGTCATGTGTTTTATGTAGCGACTTAAAAGAAATTAATCAAAATATTACTCTTTTAGATATTGGAAGTGGTTTTGATCCAATATTTTCAGAAAAAACACGTCCAAAACAACCAACCATAGAAAAATGCTTGGAATATTACAAAGATATAATTCCAAGTTCTTTTAAAGTAAAAAAAACAAAAAGTGCTGTAGGAAAATTAAATAAATCTCTATCAAAATTGATGAACTAGGCATAAATTTTGCTATCTCTTACTTATGAAAATAAGTAATCGATTATTTAACGATCAGCAAGTAAGACAATTCTCAAAAACAATGGAGGATATCCAAGGGATTCAGTCACGAATTTCGTCGGGAAAAAATATTGTTTTTGCTTCCGATGATCCAGTTGGCGCAGTCGAGCTCTCGGGACTAAACGATGTTACAACTAGAATTGACCAATTTTTAAAAAATTCAGATTTAGCAATGGATAGGCTTAAATTAATGGATTCATCTTTAGAAGGTATTAAAGATATATTCATAAGATGTAATGAGTTAGCTGTTCAGGCTTCCAATGATATAATGGGAGTAGGAGATAGAGAAGCAATTGCATTAGAATTTGATGAATTAAAAAAAGAATTGTTATCTTTAGCTAACATTCAAGATTCAGGAGGAAGTTTTATTTACTCTGGTTTTAAATCCCAAACACAACCATTTTTAATAAATTCCGACGGTTTAATTGAGTATAAAGGTGATAGAGGTATTCTAAATTTACAACTTTCAGAAAGTAGACTTGTAGAATCAACAATTGATGGTGCGACTGTTTTTCAAGACATTGTAACAAGCACAGGAGTCAGCACAGATTTATTTGGAGCAATTGATAATGTAAGCAGATCAATCAGAACTGCAACAGGTGGTGTTGAAGCAGCAAAATCAGATACTGGAATGGCAAAAATTACATTAAATAATCAGAACCCAGGAACATATAAATTTACTGTAACTTCTGGTCCAAAAACAGCTGATTTTTCCATTGATATTACTGGAGATGATCTTTCAGATGTAGCAACACAAATTAATGCTGCAAACTTAGATATAACAGCAACCTTACAGGACTCAAATAAAACCTTAAAACTTGTTAGCACCTTTGCACACGACATTGAACTAAAAAATGTTGAAATACCAAACATAGATAAATCACAAGAGGCACCAACTTCTTCATTTGCATTTCAACCGATTGATTCAGCAGAGAGTGCCATAGGCAACCCTCAACAAGTCTATGACTTTGATCAAACCATCGCGAGCAGACTTGATGAATTAGTGGTGATTCAAAATCATATCGCAAATCAAAGAGCTAAAGTTGGTGCGAGAATGAATTCTGTAGAACGTCAAGAAGAAATCATGATTGAAAGAAAAACTTTAGTTGAAAAAGATGTTAGTGATTTAGCTGATGCAGATCTTTCTGAATTAGTCACAGAACTTCAATCAATGATGACATCTCAACAAGCATCACAAAAAGCATTTGTTAGAATATCTCAATTAAATCTTTTTGATATGATTTCTTAAAAAACTTCATCTAGTTTTATATCTTTATGAACTATTTCACCGAGTTGCTTAAGCTCCTCTTTATCCTCAACTTTGATTGTCCAACCAGCAGGAGCCTTTTCTACAGTTCCATTTTTAAGTGCAAAAATAAATGCTTTAAAACTTTTAACTGTTTTTTCTGACGAGTATTTTTTTGTTTTATCACCGGAAAAAGCGTTGCTGAAGATTCCACTTAATTTTCTAGAGCCTTTTATACCGTCAAATTTTAATCTATTATAAACAAAAAAATTAGCTATTTCGTGAGCCTCAAACTTTAAGTTTTTTTGTTCGGAAATAAACCTCACAATTTCCTCAGCTGGAAAGCTCATTTCCTCCTCCACAACATCTTTATAAGACTTTGTTAACAATATACTGTAATGTTTTCCTATTGCGTGAAGTACTAATTCTTTACATAGAAAATCGTGAACGCACAATCCTACGCAGATATCGAAAACAAATTCAGGAGTAAATAGTTTGTCATCAGCCATGATAAGATAATAAAGTTTTTAAATAATATCGTTTTTTTTGTTTTAATCAAACATTAAGCCGTTTCAGTTTCTATTCTTTTTTATAATACTACGTTTCATAGGATTAAACTAAACATATTTTCAATATGTCGTTATACATTATAACCTTTTGGTTTTTGGAAAAACTAAATGGTTAATGGATACGAACTGTAAGTTAATGATTAAACAAAGGAGATAACATGCCTTCAGTTTCTAATATTGCCGTTGGTGCTGCTATGGCTGGCGCTGCTGCCTCTAAGGCACGTCACCAGATGAATGAATCAATTGCAAGATTATCCACTGGTATCAGGTCGATGTATGGCGGTGATGCAGCTGGTCAATCAATTGCAAATTCATTGGGAGC
>MDTG01169103.1_pt1 | contig 13488 bp, 19 predicted proteins | sample 811421 | NCBI WGS metagenome assembly MDTG01 (sample SAMN05326645, study PRJNA326480) | marine metagenome | isolation source: seawater | place: Pacific Ocean: South East | collected 2011 | reverse complement strand
TAAGAAACCACGTGGATATACTGGTGCCCAGAGTGATTTCTTTTTTAATGAAGTAGAACGTTTTGAAGATAGAGTAAGAAAAGAAGGATTTCATCAGGGCTATGGCCCTTAATTTGAGGAGAATAAAATGATTGAAATTATGTATCAGCCACGTATGGACGATGAAGTATGTGTAGCACGTTTTGAAACAATGGGCGAGGCAGAAGCATATATGGAAGTTATTAAGAGCAAAAGTCCTAAGGCATATGAACATCACCGCATCAAACAAGATGTAGAACATGGTGGCCCAAAAGGGTTAGAACCAACAAGATTCAATACTTGGGAAGCCAAGGGTAGAGAAATAGATTTTTAGGAGGGAGATATAATGGATTTTTTAATTTGGCACGGAGTTGCAATGATGGCAGTAGTAGCAATTAGTTTTATTATGGGCTATTCCACTGCGGTTATGATACAGCAAAAAAATAATAGAAAAAAGTGAAAAAAGTTGCATTTTTAGGTTGACAAAAGTAAGATGTCTTGCTATAGTATGAGTATAGTTAGAAACAAGGAGTTAACAAATGCAAGCACAGATCGACACTTTACTAGACAACATTAAAGCAGACTACATTAACTGGTCTACTCATAATGGTACTAAAGAATTAAGCTCTTATTGTAAGGGTGTAGTCGACAACTTTGACGAAAATGTTGAAGTTAAGCACGGTAAGAAATACATCAAGATTGTTGGTGGTGTTTCTAGTGGTGTTTGGGGCTTTATTGTTGCTACTGATAATCATCCAAAATTCAAGAAGGGTGATATCCTAAAGGCCGCTGGTTATAATGCACCAGCAACAAATGCGGCACGTGGAAACGTGTTTGAGAATTACACAGTACGTTGGACTGGTCCACTTTACTTAAACTAATCCCCCAGTGCTTGGTACCTACAAAGGCGGGCCGTGTTGCCCACATAAGGGTAGGCTAAGTTACTAGATTAAAACAGTTGCATGCCGAGATCTAGAAGCCATTCAAACAAAAACCCTAGCAGAAATGCTAGGGTTTTATTTTATTAAATTGTTGCTAAGTACTCAGGCCAGGCGTCTTCACCCTCAGGTAAGTTGCCCTTTTCTGCTTTAATTTGATTTACTAATGTCAGCTGATTACTATTACACCAATTGATAAAAGCAACTTTTGGCTCATTTTCCTCAAATTCTATACATGCCCAATATTTTCCTCCCGGTGTTACTCCAGTGGTGAGCTCTCCACCCCAAGTATTACCAGGATCTCCGTGCATTGTTTGAATATTTTGGAAGAATGAATGGGCTCTAAATTCTGCATCATTTGCAAAGTCTTGCGAACCTGTATACAACAGCCAAATTCTAATTCCATTATATGGATATGGCATAATATTCTCCTCGAATAGTTTATAAACGTTTATGTACTATCTGTACCTACTATTTATGCAAAACTAGACCTGGATAAGTATAAGATAATGGATATAAATGGATTTTGGTTTTTAATATGTTTGATATGTTATATTGTACTCCACGTTGGAGCCGCACATGCATGGTGGCCTCATGTCCTATGCAAGTTCATACTAGGTAAGGAGGATAAATACTCGTATGAGAAGCATGCCGATAGATTCTCTGGAGATTGAACTTACCTCAAAATGTACGTTAGCATGTCCTGGATGCAGTAGAGAAAACACAAAGCATCTTAAAGCTGAATGGGATCACGGACACTTACCATTTGAACTAGTAGAAGAAATTATTAAAAGTAGTAACTTCAAATTTTATCTTCTAATAGGATGCTACGGAGATTCTATATATTATCCACATTTTTGGGAGGTTATTAAAGTCTTACAGGCGGAGCAAAAGCACTGGATGGTTCACACCAACGGCAGTAGTAGAAGTCGTAAATGGTGGGAGCAATCCTATGACATAGAGTTTCATAATGATGGCAGAAATAAGTTTTTCTTTGCTATTGATGGTTTAGCAGATACAAATCATAATTATAGAATTAACACAAAATGGAAAACAATAGAAACTGCATTAGATGTTATGACTAATCACCCTAGTAGACCTAAACTATTTTGGCGTTGGTTAGATTTTAACTACAATAGACATCAAATAGACGAGGCAAGAAAATTTGCTGAAAGCATGGATATAGAATTTGAAGTTCACAAATCATTTAGATCACAGGATCAATACAAACATGACAACCCAGAAATCTTTACTTCCTAGATGTTTTAATAGGGCTAAGTTTAACACACCAACACCCGTTACTCTTAGTTCTTCAGGGCTTTTAAAACCATGCAACTTTTATGCGGCCAGTTTGCACTTTCGCGATCTTAAGGAATGGGCTGAAAACTTAGGACTTGATTGGGAAAATGATTTAAATGTGAGGAATGGAATTCACAAAGTTTATGAAAGCAAAACTTGGTTACGATTACAGGAAGAACTAGCATCAGGAGAGTGGAATATACCTGAAACATGTAAAGAAATGTGTACAGTGGAGTATGGGCCAAATGACTAGTAAGTTCTTTGATATACCTGATGATCAAAAGCAAATTAGGCGTAATAAAGTTAGAGAGTGGTTAATGCAACCAAACAATAACTTTTGTAGTTTACCCTATGCACACATGGCAATAGAAGCAAATGGTGCAATTCGCCCTTGTTGTATGGGAAAGCCACTTGATGTTAATGTAAGTGGAGGCACTATTGCAGATGCATTTACAAGCAAAGTAAGATCTGAATTTGTTGATAGTTTTGATAGAAATGAACAACATGTATCTTGTAAGACATGTTGGCAAGACCCTTTAAACAAGTTCAATTCAAGAGTAAAATTTTCTAGTACAGATGAAATGATGCCCATTACAGAAGCAGTAATGAATGGAGAAAAACCCAAGCGTAAACTACGTTGGTTAGAAGTAAAACCTGGCAATAGATGTAATTTAAAATGTCGTATTTGTGGTGTCCATAATTCAAGTATGTGGACAAAAGATTATCATGCAATGACTGAGTTTATGCGACACGAAATAGAAGGATTTAGTCCTACAAAATTCAAAGATAGTACAGAATTTAAATATACGCAATCATGTGAATGGATTGATCAACCTCAGATATGGACTGATATTGAAGAATTAGAAGAAATAAGTATGATTCACTTTATGGGAGGTGAGCCTTTTATGGTTCCTGAACATTTAGATTTTTTACAGAATCTTGTGGATAATCCAGCTATTGATACATCTAATATTTTTATAAGATACAACACAAATGGTACATATAGACCAACTGAAGAAAATATTAAGTTATGGCATAACTTTCATAGAATACAATTTTTGGTAAGCATTGACGACTTTGGTCCTAGATTTGAATACCAAAGAAAACTTGCAATTTGGGAAGAAGCAAAGTCAAATTTACAGTATTTTAAGCAACTAGCAAAAACTAGTTTTATTAAAGAAAAAGATGTTTGGCAATTTAGTGCAATTATAGATGTTACAGTAAGCATTTATAATATTTGGAATGTTGGTGAAATAGCAGATTATTTTGGAGAGCTTGGACACCCATTAGGCACTGATATGAACCATTTTGTAACTGGAGGTTGGAACGATTGTAGAATACTACCTCCAAGCATTAAAGAAGTAATAACAAATAACCATAAAGATCACCCAAACGAATGGGTGCAACAAGCCATTAGATATATGAATCAAAAACCACTACCAAATAAAGTACATGACATAACTTTGTTTTACAAAAATATGATGTTTATGGATGCAAGGCGTAAGGAAAAGTTTGTAGATTTATGGCCCGAATTATATCATTTGATTACATCATATATTGACTGGAATAAAGTGAATCAATGGAAAGAATTAAAGGAAACAAAATATGAACAGAAAAATACTTAACAATTTAAGAGGTCACATTCTTGAAACATTTGGAGTGAATATTCAAAACACTCAAATACAAACATTAAAGGAACTTATTGACTATATTGATGATGAAGTTACTGGAAGATATTTTTCAGATACAGGCACACCAAATAGTGCTTACTGGAAGCCTGATAATAACTGGCATGTGAAAATGTCAGGTAAGGTTTTAGTAGATAGAATGAAAGAAGAAACTTGGGAAACTTGGTTAGATGTTGGTTGTGGAGATAACAAATATAAACCGTATTTTGGTGATAAAGTAACTGGTATTGATCCATATAATGATCATGCAGATATCAAAGTAAGTTGTCTAGATTTTGAACCTACTCATCAGTATGATATTGTTACTGCAATGGGTAGTATAAATTTTGGAGATAGATCTAAGATACAAGCAGAAGTGGAAAAATGTGTAAGTTTCTGTAAACCTGGAGGCAAGTTATTCTGGAGATTCAATCCAGGTATTACACATGAAGATCCACAAAATATGGCTTATTGGGTCGACTTTTTTGAATGGTCAGAAGCAATTTGTCGTGAATTTGCAGAAATTTATAATTGTACTGTAGATGATTTTGGTTGGGATAATCCAGAAACACATCCTACTAGAATAAGATATGGCCCAAGACATTACAGTGAATGGACTAAAAAGTGACACTATGCAAAATGCCCTGGCACAGCATTTGCCTAAGTGCAAATGGAGATATTAAACCCTGTTGTCAGTTTACAAATAAAGGCAGGCCGCCAAACACAGAACATCCAACTATAATGGAAAACTGGAACAGCCAGCGTATGCAAGATTTACGCCAGGCATTTCTGAATGGTGAAAAACCAGCAGATTGTAATAGCTGTTGGGAACGTGAAGCACAGATAGGACACAGTAGACGTACCTGGTTTGACGAGAAGTTCGGAAAATATATTACAAAGCCTACTACTGATTTAGTAGTAGAAGAGCCCCAGATAGTGCAGGCAGATATAAACCTATCAAACGTTTGCAACCTAAAATGTCGCATGTGTGGGAGCTGGGCAAGCAATAGTTGGTTCGAGGAAGAGGTTGCACTTGCAGAGAAGGACAGGCGATATCAGAAAAATCGCAAGATGCAGAGTGTCCGTAACGTCACTGTAGACGACATTCAGAATATCCTACCGCACGTAAAGGACGTAAAGCGGATAGACTTCAAAGGTGGCGAACCGATGCTTGCCAAACATCATGATAACTTTTTGCAGTGGATGATAGATGAGGGCATGACAGATGTGCATCTATTATACACTACAAATGGTACTGTTCAAAACTGGCGTATACTTAACCTACTTGCACAGTTTAAAAATGTAAGTCTAGTGTTTAGTATTGAAGGCACAGGAAGTCGTTATCGTTACATCAGAGGATGGAAATTTCCTATTGAACAAATTGAAAAGAATATGGCACGTTACAATGAGCTTGATAATGTTAAAATTAACTTCAATGTTACAGTGCAAAATTACAATCTAATGAACCTAGTAGAACTATATAATTTATTGCATCAATGGGAGAAAAAATATTCCAGAGTTGATGCTAATAGTGCCTTTACAACAATTTGTAATCAACCTAATTATTTGAGTCCTCTTAACGTACCTGATAATATGAGAGATTCTGCATTAGAACAACTGAAAGGTATTGAAGATTTTAAAACACTATCACGAAGTTTATCCAAGCGTATATTTAAGCCCGATTTGTGGCAAACATTTATTGATTATACAAGAGATTTAGACAAAATGCGTAATGATAATATACTTGACCATTGCCCTGAATTTGCGGAGTATTTTAGTGATTAAACGTGTTGTTGCATATGGGTGTAGCCATGCATATGGTACAGAAATGTCAGGGCGACATGATAGCAACGGATCAAGAGAATTTGTTTGGGGGAATCTTGTTGCAAAACACTATAATGTGCCATTTCATAGAGTAGCACAACCTGGTAATAGTAACGAAGGAATATTGCATAATGCTATTGAACACTGTCAAGATGGAGACCTTTCCATCTTTAGTAATACACAATTAAGAAGAGCAGTCTATACGCCAATAGAAGATGGTGATATAATAGAACCTGAGAATATTACTAAGTTTGAAGTAGGCATGATTCTTGACGAATACAATATTGCACCTAAGTGGTTAGATATGGACAAAATTAAAAATAGAAGAGTAAAGGCATTAAAAGAAGCTGGATTTAACAATACAATACACATGAATAAAAATACACCACATTTAAAGTCTATTGCAGAATACTATGTAGGGTATAAATGGAACTTTTTACCTATGTTTATTGATTACTTGAGTTACTATGCAAGTTGGAATGCTATTGCAAAAAGTAGAGGTGCATATCGAATTAATTTTATCTTTGACGAAGATGAAAAATTACTAAACAAAATGTTTAATTTAGACACTGTAGGTCCACATTTTAAAAACTCGTACACACCTAAAGAGTTTGTACATGAACGCATGCCACATACAGTAAATACTAGTAAGCATTATAATGATTGGTTAAATGATGAAACTCGAATTTGTAAAGGTGAATTATCGTTAATGAAATGGGTACTAAAACAACAGGATTTACCATTGGATGAATTTCCGGATAATAGATTTGCACATGTTGGTAAAGAACAACAACCAGTTATTGCAAGTGAGATTATTAAGAGGTGTGAGCAATTAGGCTATGAGTAGAATAGTTGGTATAGAGGATAATCATGCACCTAAGGATGAGCTGTTTCGTGTGGAATGGAACTTAGGAAAACGCTGTAACTATAATTGTAGTTACTGTGGTAATGAGCTTCACGACAAAACAAGTGATCATATGCCTTGGGAGATATTTACTAATACTATTGATGAAATAAAACGTGGCACAGATAAAAAAATTAAAATTAGTTTTACAGGTGGAGAACCTTTTGTGAACCCTAAATTTGTAGATATGCTTAAATATGCAAAAGAGAACGGTGTACATAGATGCTCTGTTACAACAAACGGATCGCCTCCAATTAAAATTTATAAGAAGGCTTTGCCATATTTGCATTACGTAGTTATCAGTTATCACTTTGAGTTTGCATATCATGAAAAAGTTATTAACAACATTGTTGCAATTAACAAAATGATTGAAGAATATAAAGCAAATGGTGAATATAAAGGTATGCATGTACACCTTATGTTTTTGCCTGGAAAACTAAACGAATGTATTGAGATAATTGATGAACTACAAGCAAATAATATAACCTATACAATACGTAGGATTCGTCCTAGAGTAAACATGGATAGGACAGGGTGGCATAGACCATTTGAAGATGGCATGTTAGGGCAACATCCAAAGTTTAAAGAAATAGCAATATTTGAAAAACAAAACCCATATTATAGTAAAGAGGAATTAGCGTGGATTTCAGAAAACACTTAGGTGATCTAGAACTTGAAATATCTAGTCGTTGTACAATAGGTTGTTGTGCATGTCCACGAAACTATCAACCTAAAGACACTTGGCATAGTGGTTTTATGGATATTGACGTGTTAAAAGATATTGTTGAAAATAGTGATTTTAGGAAATACGTATTTTGTGGTGGTTATGGTGATGCAATTTATCATCCAAAAGTATTAGAAATATGTGAATACATGTTAAGCACAGATAAGTTTTGGTTGTTAGAAACAAATGGAGCTCATAAGCCCAAACGTTTCTGGGATCAATTAGTTGATCTACCTTGGAGAAGACGTTGTGGATTTATTTTTAGTATAGATGGTTTACAGGATACTAATCACATTTATAGGAAAAATAGTGACTGGGATAGTATAATGTATGGTGTTAGTAAAATTCTAAGTAAACCAAGAAAACAGCGTATGCGTATGAAGTGGAAATATCTAGTATTTCCATACAATGAGCATCAAGTTGAAGATGCACGTAAGTATGCAATGGATTTAGGTTTTGAAGAATTTGAGCCTGTAAAAAGTATTAGAAAATATCATTATCTTAATGAAGAAGAGAAGCAGTTAATAGAATGGCAATAAATCCTAAATGTCTAAATGGAATGAGTTGTTTTGTAAGTGCAGATAATAAGTACTATCCTTGTTGTTTTGTGTATACAAATAAAGCACAAATAGAAGAATGGGCAGTGAGATCAGGAAACGATATTGACCAAATAGATATCAAAAAACATGGTTATACAAAGGTTATGAATAGTAAGTTTTTACAGGATTTTTACAATAGTTTTGATATAGAAACATGTCATAGAGAATGTGGAGATGACGGTTATAAAAGTGATAGAGATTATCATGCAAAGTGGGTGAGTTATGGCAAACAAAGTCTTAATATTGGGGTGTAGTTTTTCAATGGGATCATATGGAACTTTAGATGATAAAACTGATCAAGTTTTAAGCAATTACTGTTGGTATCATGAATTAAGTAAAGATTATGACTATGATGTATATACAACAGCAAGTGGCGGTTATTTAAATTATGCGGCACTGTTACAAAAACTTGACTTAGATCAGTACCATGCAATTATAATACAACAAACTTTAGACCCAAGATTTCTAGTATTAAATGAACCTGAATATATCTGCTATCATAGGAATAATAACATCAATGTATATAAACCACTTAAAAATATGAAAGTATATAGAAAAGGTATGTACAACCAGGAGAAAACGAACTGGCAAGAAAAATATAAAATTAAAATTAGCCCAGAATTGCAGTTCTTTTTTGACGATTTTGATTCATCACATACTATTGGACTAATTGCTAATGCAATGTATGATTATGTAGATGATTTATGTAAACAATCAGGAAAGCCAGCACTAGCGTTTTCTATGAATCAATGGTATTATAAAGCACCAATACACAAATATATAAAAGGGCTAAATGATGAGTTTAGAAAAGTAATATGGAGAAATCCCAAGTATCAAGTAAATCCACCCTTGGGACATTTCAATGAAGAAGGTAATAAACTAATTGGGAAAGACTTATGTCAGCAAATAACTTCACTAATATAATTGTTCACATGGAAGACGGAACAGAACGAGAGGACAATGTGAACGCCATCACTGCTCAAGAGCTCAATCGCTTTGAAGGTTGGGAATGTTGGGCAGGTGTACAACAAATAAGCATCAGTAATACAGGTGATGTATACCGTGCAATATGCAAAGTAGGTGGAAAAATTGGCAACATATATGAGGGTACATTTAACATGCCTGATAGTACTATTATATGTAATAAGCCAGATTGCATATGTGCGGCTGATGTGCAAATTAGTAAAGCATTACCAGAGCATGTGAATAGACTGAGAGTAGGCAAAGAATGAGTCATTATGACAATCTAAAACAACAGGCCGCGAATAACCTTGCTGAGTTTAGTAAGAAAGTAGGACATGAAATAAATCCTGATACGTTCTGCTTGTTGCCTTTTATTCACATAAGCACAATGCCACATGGAGAGATTAAACTCTGTTGTAGAGGGCAACCTCCTAAAGGTGGAACAAGTAAAGATAATCCACATGTACAGGATGAAGGATTTGATCTAAAAGAATACTGGCAAAGTGATTACATGAATGATATACGTGATAAGTTACTTTCAGGCGAACGTGTACATCAATGTAAAAATTGTTGGAAAATGGAGGACAGAGATATCCTTAGTTTACGACATAACAGAATGATAGATTATGGATATGAGCCACGTGAAAGTTATGTTGAAAATGTAAAGCAATACATGGATACTGGCAAAATACCATTTAATGTACCATTACTAGAATTAAAACTTACAAATCTATGTAACTTTAAGTGTAGAATGTGTTGGCCAAAAGATAGTAGCCTTTGGTGGCAAGACTGGTCAAAAGTTGAAAAGTATTATGATGATGACACTAAAAGTTATATATCAAAAACACGTGAAATTGTAGGTGGTAAAAACATGAGTAACGTGTATCAAACAAACGCAAATTTTGTAGATGATTTGTTACATTTAATGGAAAATGTAGAGGAAATAGAATTCGCTGGTGGCGAACCTATTCTTGATCCAATACATTTTAACATTCTGGATAGTGTAAAACATCCTGATCGTGTAACATTAAAGTATAGTACCAATTTAAGCACCCTTATTCTGAACAAAAAATATGATATTATTGGAATGTGGAAGAAGTTCAAGGACATTAAACTTACAATTAGTATAGACGGAAATAAGGACACAAATCATATTATTAGACGTGGTGCTGATTGGGAAACACTAAAACAAAATGTAGAAACTGTAAAACGTGAATTAAACAACATTGCGTTCATGAAGGGTTCAACCTGCATTTCAGCACACAATGCATTAACTCTTGACAAAACAGCAGAAGCTATTATAATGGAATTAGGAATAAAGTGGCACACGAGTCGCCTACAATATCCTGATTTTCAACATGCAAACATACATAAGCCAGATGAATTGCAAGCGAGTGTTGATCGTTTACAAGAAACTAAGGTAAAGTTAAAAGACTTTGGTGCAACCAAGTTTGATCTGTTACATGTAGACAACAGTATCAATTGGTTATTAGACTGTATTAAGAATAATGAATATGGTGAAAAGACACAAAGGTTTACAGACTTCAATACAACAATAGATGGATTATAGAGTATTTGTAACATACAACGGACTTACATGCCCACTTTGGATAGATGCTTATCTGAAAGAAAACTTTGGTGTTTGGGAAAAAGATTGGTGGTGCCAGTGTGTAACAGATAATTGGGATTGTAATACAAATTGTTATTATTTTAAAAGGAAAAGACAAGCTGATAGATTTGAATTTATCGCTAGATTGGCAAAAGAAGATGATGTTAGCATTCGTAGATAAGATAAGTACAAAAGCATATATTGAAACTCCAGGGAGATACAATGGCTGAAGATCTAAAATGGAGTGAATATGACTTTACAAAGACACCATATAAAGAATTGGTTCGCGTTGGTCAGCGTACTATGCTTTATCGGGACATGTTTACTGTTAGCTGGTTACTCGGAAGATTCTGCAACTATAGATGTTCCTACTGCTGGCCTTATGCCCGTTCAGACCGTAAAGACCACCGTCCTACCGAACTCAATCTTAAAACCATAGATGAAATAAAACGACAAGCTCGTGAGCGTGGTTTTAATAGTTTTCACTTTAGTTTAAGTGGAGGCGAACCAACATTTCATCCTGGGTATTTGGACATGATGGGGCATCTTGCAAAAGATGTAGAAAATACAAATTATACTAGTGTTCACATGACTAGTAACTGTAGTCGTCCTATGAAATGGTTTGAAACATATGTTGATTATGCAAGCAAATTTCACAGGGCAAGTATAACTGCAAGTTTGCATGTTGAGCATGTAAGTACACCTGAAAAAATGCAGGACTTTGCAGACAAATTAATATTTTGTCAGGAGCATGATGTTCAGATTACAATTAACCAAGTTATGGTTCCAGAGCATTTTGATAGAGATTGGGAAAATGCACTGTTCTTCCATAATCAGGGTATTAACGTTACCCTAAAACCACAAAGTGATCCAACAGCAAGTAAAATTGTTGATGGGTATACAGATGAAATGAAGAAGCGTTTGTGGAATGGAATGCCACAACGTAGTTACACAGAAGCAAAGTCTAAGCAAGCAAAACTAGTAGAGCGTCCTAAGCCAACATTTATTATGGATAGGGACAGTGAATTTCATAAGCAAAGTGCAAAGGTTCCTTGGCATATGCAGATTGAATTTAGAGATGGCCAGGGTAATCCTTGGTATATGGATCAAGCGGAGAGATTCAATGCATTTAACTTTAACAACTTTAATGGTTGGGAGTGTTCTAGCGGGTATCGCAGTATTATTATCCGTGAGCCTGATGGTAGTATTAAGCGATCCTATAGTTGTCATGACCAACCACTTGGAAATATTGAAACAGGATTCCGTTTATTTGACGGGCCTGTAAAATGTACAACAGGTGCTTGTGTATCAAGTGCTGATAGTAAAATCCCTAAACGAAAGTATGGCACTAAAATGCCACTTTGGCCTGGAGATAAAACTTTTGATACGAAAAGTTAGTACTAATACCCCTTTACGAACTTGGGATAAAAAATCATATAGAAGGTGGACTTTTCTACCCAAACGCATGACCAGTGGCACCATTGTTTGGTGGGACTGGTATTATTCTTTTCAAGAGCTAAGAAGTGTTGATCCTAGGCATCTGTGGATAAAAGAAATTACGTATACTGAAGAAGAATATTTTTTACAAAGATTGAGCGAATGAAATTTCACCATAATAAAAATTTTAAGTATCATGAACTATGGAATGGGCATCTGCATTTAGCAGGTGATTGCAATATTGATATAGATACGTTAGGTAAACTTTTTAGCGATCATTCAGTACCCACTTGCACAGGTAATTTTGCTATTGTATGGATAGGTAACGATGGTTGGAATTTTGCACAGACTGATCATCTTAATACATACCCTATCTGGTATAAAGAAGACGGTTCTGAACTATACAGTTTATGGAGTCAGGTAGAGAACATACAACGTGATGACGTGTTCTATGCAATGCGTGATTTACTATACGGACAAATGACTGTAGGTACACGTACTCCTTGTCAAACTGTAAAAAGACTGCAACCTGATCACTATTTGGATAACGGCACACAGTCAAGATATAGATGGAGTATTGAACCTCGTAGTGGCCCTCCAATGAGCGACTGGCAGGATATTTTAATTGACGTAATTGATAGAAATACAAATGATGGAGATGTATTGTTTTTGAGTGGAGGAAGAGATTCAACTACTATTGCTAATGTCGCACATCATTTAGGTAAAAAACTGCAATACGTGCATATTACAAGAGGAAAAGAAAATCCAGATACAACGGCATGTAAAGAGTTTGCAAAAAATATAGGAATAGAAGTAAATTATATTGATCCATGGCAAAAGACAAGCACATGGAATGAACATGATTATTGGCATGATAGTAGTTACAATCCAAAACGTACATGCCTTAATAAACTAAATTCAAAATCAGGCATAAGTGGAGAACTAGGAGTTAGTGAAAGTGGAAGCAAAAAGATCAATCCTATACTTCAAATGCCCAATATAAATATAGAACAACTTACAAATATTTGGTTAACAACATTAGAAGCAAGAAATGAAAGTGTTGCTTCACCACTTATTCATACAGATTATACAAAAGATCATAGATTTTATGAGTTTTACGAGCAAGCGTACAAAGAACTTATAGAATACTATGAAAGTCACTGGAAACATTACAGTGAAATAGAAGATACAAAATATCTTCTAAAATGTGCATTAATGATGCATCAACAGGATCACGAAAGTTATCGGTTGCATAATTACTCACAAGATGTTATAATGCAATGGAATCACCCACTAGCAGACTACAAGTGGTATGACTTAATTATGAACTGTGATATTAAACTTAAAGGAGTACATTATCATAAACGCTATCCTTATCTTGTCGCAAGTAGAACTTGGGACTGGTTTGATCAGACTGCATGGAATTATGGAGGCCCGAGAGGGTTAACACAATGATAAAGCGTCTTACCAAATCTGAATTAGAAGTTATTAAGGACGATCCAGTTC
>MDTG01124463.1_pt1 | contig 13488 bp, 8 predicted proteins | sample 811421 | NCBI WGS metagenome assembly MDTG01 (sample SAMN05326645, study PRJNA326480) | marine metagenome | isolation source: seawater | place: Pacific Ocean: South East | collected 2011 | reverse complement strand
GAAGGGGATCCGAAGCATGGTGCCGGAGACCAGGGTCTGCCACCGCGGGATCGCGTAGCTCCCGATCATCGGACACGCCTGCTTCGTCAGATCGAGACTCACCGTGCCACTGGTCGCGAGGGCGAGATCCGCCCAGGAGATGGCCGCGTCGAGCAGCTCGAGCTTCACGACCACGCCGGGGGGGATCGGGTCGGCCAGGCCGTGGACCTGCGCCGCGATGCGTTCGTTCGCGGCGAGCACCACGGCCGACGCTTCCGGATGTCGTGCACGGATCGCGGCGAAAGCCGCGAGCTGATGTGGGAGGTTCGCCTTGATCTCACCGCTCCGGCTCCCCGGCAGGATGAGGATCCGCGGGCCGCCGGAAGGGAGATCCCGGCGCTCCGCCTCGAGTACGGACGCTTCGAGTCGGCGGGCCAGCACCGGATGGCCGATGAAGGTCGCGTCCACGCCGTGGCGGCCGAACCATTCGGGCTCGAACGGGAGGTTGCAGAGCACGTGGTCGCTCCAGCGCCGCAGCTTTCGCACCCGCCAGTGCCCCCAGGCCCAGACCTTCGGGGCAATGAGGTGGACGGTGGCGGCCCCCCGCGCCCGGAGTCGCTTGCAGATCGGGAAGTTGGCCGAGGGGCTGTCCACCGGCACGTGGAGGTCGACCGGGTTCCCGGCCGCCCACCGGTCGATCCGGTCGATGGTTCGTTTCATCTCGACGACCTTCAGGAAGCCGCCCAGCCCCATCACCCCGTCCTCGCTGGTCCGCTCGACGATCTCGGCCCCGGCCGCCTCCATCCGCGGACCGCCCCATGCGGAGATCCGCAGCGTCGGATCCCGTTCCAGAAGGGCTCGAACCACCGGTGCGGCCTGGATGTCGGCGCTGGGCTCGAACGCGGTCATCAGGATCGTCCGCCGGGGCGTCGGCGGCTGAGGATTTCCGGGCGACTGGCTCATCCGGCGCAGGATACCGGGATCCGGGATTCCCCCGCCGTCGGCCATGGCGGTTCGGTACCATCCCGGATTCTCCGCATTCCCCGGTACCGATCGAGGCGAACTCGTCCATGCTCAAGCGCACCCACCACTGCAACGAACTTCGAATGGCCCACGAGGGCGACACCATCAACCTCGCGGGCTGGGTCAACACCTATCGCGAGCACTCGAAGTCCCTGGTCTTCATCGATCTCCGGGACCGCCACGGACTCACCCAGGTGGTCTTCGATCTCGCCGACTCCCCCGCGGACATCGTCGATGTCGCCCAGGGCCTTCGTCGCGAGGACGTGATCGCGGTGCGCGGACTCGTGCGGAAGCGCGGCGGCGGATCGAATCCGAAGCTCGACACCGGCGAGATCGAGGTCGTGGCCGCCGAACTCGAGGTGCTCAACAAGGCCGAGACCCCGCCCATCCTCCCCGACGACCAGGAAGCCGAGAAGATGGGCGAGGAGGTCCGACTGCGCAACCGCTACATCGATCTTCGCCGTCCGAAGATGCAGCGCATCCTCGAAACGCGTTCGAAGATCGCGCAGTTCACCCGCGCTCATTTCCACCAGCGCGACTTCCTCGAGATCGAGACGCCGCTGCTGATCAAGTCGACGCCCGAGGGCGCCCGCGACTTCGTGGTCCCGAGCCGGCTCGAGGCCGGTTCGTGGTACGCCCTGCCCCAGAGCCCGCAGCTCTTCAAGCAGATCCTCATGATCGCCGGCTGCGACCGGTACATCCAGATCCCGAAGTGCCTCCGGGACGAGGATCCGCGCGCCGACCGCCAGGCGGAGTTCACGCAGATCGATCTCGAGATGAGCTTCATCGACCAGGAGGACGTGCTCGACACCATGGGTGGGTTCGCCACCGAACTCTGGAAGGAGACGCTCGGGGTCGACATCGGCGAGATCCCCCGCATGACGTGGCACGAAGCGATGGAGACCTACGGCATCGACCGACCGGACCTCCGGTTCGGCCTCGAGATCTCCGACGTCAGCGATCTGGCGGCGAAGACCGACTTCAAGGTCTTCACGGGCGCGATGGAGAAGACCAGTCCGATGGGATCCGGCGTGGTGAAGGCGTTCCGGGTCCCCGGAGGGGCCGAAAGACTGACGCGAAAGATGACCGACGGCTATTCCGAATGGGTGAAGACCTTCGGGGCCGGCGGCGTGCCCACCACCAAGTGCACCGGCGACGGCTTCGAGTCCGGCGTCGGCCGCTTCGTCGAACCCATCGCCGCGGAACTGATCGAACGGCTCGGCTGCGAGAAGGGCGACACCGTCTTCTTCGCGGCGGACACCTGGGAGACCGCGACCCGGGCGATCGGCGAACTCCGGATCCGGATCGCCCACGACCTCGACATGATCGATCACGACGCGTGGAAGTTCGTCTGGGTCGTCGACTTCCCGATGTTCGAACTCGACGAGGAATCCAACCGCTGGGTCGCCCTCCACCATCCCTTCACCGCGCCCAAGCCGGGCCAGGAGGGGCTCCTCGAGACCGACCCCGGCAAGTGCATCAGCGCCGGCTACGACCTCGTCGTGAACGGCAGCGAGATCGGAGGCGGATCGATCCGCATCCATCGCCCCGACGTCCAGCAGAAGGTCTTCGACCTGATCGGGCTGAGCCCCGACGAGGCGGAGGCGAAGTTCGGATTCCTGCTCCGGGCCCTCCGGCACGGCGCCCCACCCCACGGCGGGATCGCCTTCGGACTCGATCGCCTGGTGATGCACATCGTCGGGACCGACAACATCCGCGACGTGATCGCGTTCCCCAAGACGCAGTCTGGCGGCGACCTGATGATCGATGCGCCATCCGCGATCGACGACGCCCAGCTCGTCGAGCTCAACGTCCGCTCGACGGCGCCGACGCCCAAGGCGTGATCCGGTCGAGCGTCGCGTCCGTCAGGCCGGCAGGGGTGGCGGTTCCTCGTCGTCGGGTGCCAGCCGGGTGATGATCCTGGCCCCGACCGCGTCGCCCCACACGTTGACCGTGGTGCGGCACATGTCGAGGATCCGGTCCACGCCGATGATCACCCCGATCGCCTCGAGCGGCAGCGGCTGGATCCCGCGGCCCGCGAGACTGGTGTTGACCGCGGTGACGACGATGACCATCGTCACCAGGCCGGCACTGGGGATGCCCGCGGCACCGACCGCGGCGAGCGTCGCGGTCACCACGACGATGACCAGTTCCCCGACCCCGAGTTCGATGCCCCAGAGCTGGAACATGAACACCACCGCGACCGCCTCGTAGAGCGCCGTGCCGTCCATGTTCACGGTCGCGCCGAGCGGGAGGACGAAGTTCGAACTCCGCTTGCTGCAACCACCCTCGTCGATCGCGGTCTCGATGGTGACCGGGAGCGTCGCCGAACTCGAGTCCGTCCCGAACGCGGTGAGCAGGGCCTTCCGCATCCGGAAGAAGAACGCGTAGGGATTCGTGCGGGTGAAGATCATCAGGACCAGCGGCAGGGTGACGAACGCGTGGATGGCGAGGCCGCCCAGCACCGTGAGCATGTAGGCGCCGAGCGGACCTGCGATCGCGCCCAGTCCGATCTTGGCCACCGTGCCGGTGACCAGCATGAACACCCCGATCGGCGTGAGCCACAGGATCCAGAGCACCAGCCGCATCACCGCTCCGAAGAGCGACTGGAACACCGCGACCGCCGGGGCGCCCGCGGATCCGCTCGCGGCGAGGGCCAGTCCCAGGAGCAGCGCGAAGACGATCACGCCCAGCGTCCGCCCGCCGGCGAGCTCCGCGAAGAAGTTCGTGGGGATCACCTGCTCGAGGATGTTCATCCAGGCCCCGGCGAGGCCCTTCTCGTTGGCCGTTCCCATCGCGTTGCGAAGTCCGCTGTTGGTCTCGTACGCGGCGGCCCCGTCGTCCTGGAGGCTCGCCACCGCCTCCGCGGGCAGCCCCACCCCCGGCGAGATCGCGGTCACCAGCACCGCACCGAGGATCACCGCGGCAAGCATGGTCGAGAAGTAGTAGAGGAGCGTGCTGCCCCCGATCACGCCGAGCCTCGACGGATCGCCGATCGAGGTGACGCCCACCACCACGGAAAGGAACACCAGGGGCAGGACGAGGAGCATCAGCGGACGGACGAGCACCAGCTTGCCCACCTCCATCCACTGGTTTCCGACGGCGGTCGGATCCGCGGAGGCCCCGTGAAGCCACTGGCCGAGAATCACCCCGCCGACGAGGCCGACGAGGATGAACGTGGTGATGAGTTTGTCTCTACGCATGCGGAGAGGGTAGGGAAATCACGGCGATCGCGGGGCCGGGCGTACGGGATCAGTGACCACCGAGCCATCGCTCCGCGTCGATCGCGGCCCGGCATCCCATGCCCGCCGCGGTGATCGCCTGGCGATAGACGTGGTCGGCGACGTCCCCGGCGGCGAAGACGCCCTCGAGATTCGTCTCGCTGGATCCACCGTCCGGAAGGGCGACGTAGCCGCTTTCGTCGAAGGCGATCCCGCTGTCCTGCAGGAAGGCGGTCGCCGGCGAATGGCCGATCGCGACGAAGAGGCCGCTGACCGGCAGTTCGCTCCGTTCCCCGGTGACCGTGTCCTCGAGCACGAGGCCGGTGATGAAGTCGTCCCCGAGGACGTCGACGACCTGGTTGTTCCAGTGCATCTCGACGTTGTCCGCGGAGAGCACGCGGTCCTGCATCGTCTTCGAGGCCCGAAGGGCGTCGCGACGGTGGATGATGTGCACGGTCGACGCGAACTTCGTGAGGTAGGCCGCCTCCTCCATCGCCGTGTCGCCGCCTCCGACGACCGCGAGCGGCTTGTCGCGGAAGACCGGCAGGGCGCCGGCGCAGACCGCGCAGGCCGAGACCCCCCCGCCGTTGGTGGCGAGCCGAAGCTCGTTGTCGAGACCGATCCAGTTCGCGGTCGCCCCGGTCGCGATGATCACCGACTTCGTCCTGACGACGTCCCCGTTGGAGAGGTGGAGCTCCATCGGCCGTTCGCCGAACCCGCACTTCTCGACGTCGGCGCCCAGCACCCGCGTCCCGAAGCGCTCGGCCTGCTTCTGGAACATCATCATCATCTCCGGACCGGTCACGCCGTCGGGGAAGCCCGGGTAGTTCTCGACGTCGGTGGTCAGCATCAGCTGGCCGCCGGGAAGCACCGGCGCCGGATTCTGCTTCGGCACGCCGACGATGCACAGCGGGTCGAGGTCGGCCCGCGCCGCGTAGATCGCCGCCGTCCATCCCGCCGGGCCGGAACCGATGATCACCACGTTCTCGATTCGTTCGTCCGCCTGCTGATCGCTCATGCCGTCGTGCTCCGATTCATCACCCGCCCCGGGGTCCGATGCGGGTTCGAGGAACGCTCCGACGACCCGCCACGTCCATCACTCGAAGATGTTCAGTCGAGCAGTCCCTGCTCGCGGGCGAGGGCCCGCAGCGGCGGCCAGACGATCATGTCCCCGGTCATCCCGTCGAGACTCGACTCCTTGAAGCCGGAGTCCTCGTGATCGTCGCCACGGGCGTAGACGATGCAGTTGGAGACGTCGATCCGGCCGTAGTCGGTCTCGACCGCCTGCTCCCGGTTCCCGAGGAAGTCGAAGAGCAGCCTTCCGTATCCCTTGTCGTAGGGATCGAAGTCGAATCGCTTGGGGATGAATCGGACGTAGGCCTTCTCGCGGTCCTCCGGCCACTTGCCGTATTCGACGCGGTATCCGCAGAGCCCGCAGCCGAGGACCGTGCCGTTGATCTCCACCGCGAGCTGGTTCCTCGCATCGAAGAGGGACCTCATGTCCGCGATCGACTCCGCGACGATCGCGTAGCGGACCTCGTTGAGCCGGGAGTACTCGCTCGGCAGGGCCTGGATGGGATCGTACGGCTTGATCTTCCAGCGTCGCCACCAGTCGTCGTAGACGTCGGTGAGCTTCTCCTTGGAGGCGTCGAGGCTTCCGTGGATCTCCGCGATCCGCTCCCAGCGCTTGCTCGCGCCGAAGCGGGTGAGGGGGTTGCCCTCGGACTGGATCACCCCGAACACCTCGGCGAGACGCTCCGGATTCGGGGCCCCGTTGTCGAGGAAGACCTCGTCGAGCACCGCTTCGAACACGAGCCGATCCCCCTCGGGAAGCTCGAGACGCTTCAGTCGCTCGGTGTCGGAGACCTTGAGGAACGGGAGTTCCTTGGTGGCGATCCTGCTGTAGACGTCGGCGGGGATGCGGTCGACGGAGGTGTACATCGCGTCGCGCATCACCGAGAGCGACTCGGCGAGGAGTCGCATCGCGGCCGACTTCTCGGCGAGCATCTGGCGGTCGCAGAGGTGTCGAAGGACGCGGGCGTTGGAGACCGCCGCGTCGAATCCGGCGTCGTACTCGCCGGCCTCGATCCGTGCGTAGAGGTTCGCGGCCGTCCACGTCGCGAAGGCGTCGAAGGCCTTCATGTAGGGGAACGCGACCTCGACCTCGCCGTCGGGTTCGAGTCGCACGACGGCGGAGAGCCCGGCGTCGCGGTATCGCGCGTCCACGGCGTCGTCGCCGTAGGGAAGCCCGATGATCACCTTGTCCGCCGCGGCGGACAGCGCCTCCACGACCTCCTCGTTGGTCTTGGCCCAGTCGCTGACCGCCGCCCAGTCGTCCATGCCGGGATGGATCGTGGTCTGGTTGAAGCCGGGACCGATCGCCATCGGGGGATCGGTCATGTCGAGGTAGGCGTCGAAGAGACCCTGCCAGGCGGTGCTCTCCGCCCGGGCCTGCTTCCGGATGTTGTCGTTGAGCTGCCTGGTGACCGCCGAGTCGGCGGCCGCGATCGGGGCGGTGAGGCAGAGACCGGAGGCGATGATGGTGAGCAGTCGGATCGACATGCGGACTCCCGATGGGGACGGACGTGGGGATTCAGGACCGGAGGGTCGTGGCGTCGGCCGGACCGAGTCCTCCGAATGAACTTCGAAATGTAGCAGATGGACCCCCTGTCGATCGCCTCGGCCGGGCCCCTCGGGCCGCTACACTTCGGAAATTCGTCCCTCGGAGGAGCCCCGGATGTCCGCCACGTCTCGACCGTCCATGCCCGAACGACTCAATGTCCTGCTCATCGGGGGCGGCGGACGCGAGCACGCCCTCGCCTGGCGGCTTTCCCGGTCCCCGAAGCTGGGCCGTCTCTGGGTCGACGCCACCGCGAACGCGGCACTGCTCGAGCTGGCGACGCCGTGCCCGGAGCCGATCGAGCGGAAGGCCCTCTTCCGGCTGAGCCGCTGGTGCGACAAGGAGGACATCGGCCTCGTGGTCATCGGACCGGAGGTCCCGCTGGCCGAGGGGTGGGCGGACGAACTCGCGAGCGACACCCGCCTCGTCTTCGGTCCCGGCCGGGCCGCGGCGCGGCTCGAGGCCGACAAGGCCTGGGCGAAGGAGATCATGCGGGCCGCCTCGATCCCGACGGCCGAGGGGCGCGCCTTCAAGGAGAAGGCGCCCGCCCTCGCCTATGCCGCCAGTCGCGAGGAGGGCTGCGTCGTGAAGGCGAGCGGACTCGCGGCCGGCAAGGGCGTCGTCGTCTGCCGGACGCCGGAGGAGGCGGTCGAAGCGGTGGACTCCATCATGGGTGATCGGGAGCGCCAGACCTCCGGAAGCTTCGGCGAGGCCGGGGACACGATCGTGATCGAGGAACTCCTCACCGGCCAGGAGATGAGCGTCCTCGCCTTCGTCGACGGTCGAAACATCTGGGTGCTCGACCCCTGTCAGGACCACAAGCAGGTCGGCGAGGGCGACACCGGCCCGAATACCGGTGGCATGGGCGCCTACTGCCCCACCCCGCTCGCCACGCCCGAAATGATGGCGAGGATCGAACGGGACGTGCTCGTCCCGACCATCGACGGCCTCCGACGGGAGGGAATCACCTTCCGCGGGGTCCTCTACGCGGGCCTCATGCTCACCACCACCGGACCGAAGGTCCTCGAATACAACTGTCGGTTCGGCGATCCGGAATGCCAGCCGCTGATGGCGAGGCTGGAGGGGGATCTGCTGGAAGTGCTCTGGGCGACCGCCGCAGGACGGCTGGGCGATCTCGAGACCGGGCTCGCCTTCGACCCTCGGACGGCGTGCTGCGTGGTCCTCTGCAGCGAGGGGTATCCCGGTTCGATCACCAAGGGCCACCCGATCAGTGGAATCGAGGCGGCGGAGGCCGAGGCCGGTCCGGATGAGTCGATCACGGTCTTCCAGGCCGGAACCACGGTCGACGACCATGGCCGGACCGTCACCTCGGGAGGCCGGGTCCTCGGCGTGACGGCCCTCGCCGCCGACCTCGAGGCCGCCCGGTCGCTGGCCAACCGAGCGGCCGACCGGATCGAGTTCGCCGGCGCCTTCTTCCGGAGGGACATCGGGGGCCGTGTCCTGTCCCCCAGCACCTGATCCCGGAAATTCCCGGAAACGGGAACCGGAGGTTCCGGAGTCGATCTCTGAACCGGCAGACCGAGTCCGGGCGGCCCGATCCTCGCTCACGACGTTGCAGGGTGGTTCCGGCCCGGGTTACAATGTTCATTCGGGCTCACCGCGCAGGATGCGCGGGAACCTCCCGTTTCTTCTTCCGTATGTCTCCCGAATTCCGATCCATCCGACGTATCGACCGGTGTGGATCATCGAACCCGGGACCAAGGCGGCCTGTCCGCCGGCTCGATGAGAGCTGATTTGGAGATCCGACGCATGATGCTGAGAACGTTTGCCGCCCTGGGACTCTGCTCCCTCGTCGCCGCCTCGGCCATCGCGAACACGACCGCGCCCGCGGTCGAGGCGCGAAAGACCGACGCCCGCGCAAGCGACGACACCCGGAAGGTCGGCATCAGCCCCGAGACCTTCGGCACGCCACTCCAGCTCCCACCCCTCATGGGTCGCCCGGCGATGAAGCGAACCATCCCGGCCGAGGTTCTTCCGGCGACGGTGGTCGCGAAGAAGCCCACCGATGCGCTCCGCATCCCCACCGAATCCAACGGCGCCAGCAACGCGACCGGACGACTCATCATCAAGTTCCACGACGACCTCAAGGCGAGAGCCTCGATGGAACCCGGCACGCGAGCGATCAGCCTCGCCGGCCAGGATCTCTCGACCGCCGAGACGGCGGTCACCCGCTTCGGCGGGACCATCCGCCAGCTGGTCGCCATGCCGCCGACGAAGATCGAGCAGATCCAGCGCAAGGCGTTCGAACGCAGCAACCGGATCCAGCCCGACCTCGCGTCGATGATGCTCGTGGAATTCAAGGACCGCCTCGACGACAAGCGACTTCTCGCGGCCGCCCGCGCATTGAACGACCTCGACGTGATCCAGTGGGTCGAGATCGAACAGCCCCTCAAGCGAGCCTCCGCGGGTCCCCCGCCCCAGGGCTGCGATCCCGGCAACGCGGTCATCTGCAACCGACCGAATCCGAATCCGGGCCAGGGCTGCTGGGACGGCCCCGGCACCGCCGCACCCTTCCTCGGTTTCTGCAATCCCGATCCGGGCAATGCGAATGATGCGGCCGAGTACGGTTGCGCCGACGTCGCCTGCTGCGACATCGTGAGCGGCCTCAACGAGAACTGCGGCGAGGAAGACGGCGCCGAAGGCTGGGACGTGTACTGCGCCGCCCTCGCGAACCTCTTCTGCCAGGGTTCCGTCTACGACACCTCGAACCCCGCCCTCGAGAGCCCCGACCGGTACGACGGCTGCCTTTCGAACTACGACCCGGACGGCGATCCGCTCGACCCGGCTGTCGCCGTTCTTCCGGAAGACGCGATCCCCAACATCGTCTTCGCGAACGTCGCGGGCGCGCTCCTCGGCCCCTGCGACGAGGCCCACCCCGCTCCGGGATGCAACCAGCCCGCATGCTGTGCGTCGGTCTGCGTGATCGATCCGACCTGCTGCACGGACGAATGGGACGAATCCTGCGTCGCCTTCACCGAAACCACGCCCAGCTGTGGATTCGAACCGACCCCCGGCATCGATCCGACGCCGGACTTCGCCTCCTACGCCATCAACGGTGGCCGACAGGCCGTCGGCCCCCAGGCCTACACGGTCTTCGCCCCCGCGGGCGTTCCCGGCGACCAGGCCGACCCTGCCGACAGCAGCACCTGGTTCCTCGCGAGCGGCTTCCTCGGCGGCGGGCACGATCTCGCCGGCATGGAGCGGTTCGTGGGTCAGGTCTGGCGGAACTACGGAAGTGCGGGTTCCGGCTCGAACGCCGGGTCTGCGGTCCTTCCCGAACCCGACAAGGTCTGGCTCTACGGCGCCCAGTACGAGGTCGTGGAGCAGTCGAAGGTGTCCGCGGAAGCGTGGAACGACGCCGTCGCGGGCGGCTTCTTCGCGAACCCGGACCTCTCGGTCCCCCCGGGACCGGACAACCCCTTCCCGAACTTCACCCAGTCCGATCCCAACTTCCCGTGGGACGAAGTTCGCTTCGTGCCGACCGGACGGACCAGCCAGGGCGCCGTGATCGAATTCAGCGCCTATGCGGGCATCCCCTCCGCATCCGGTGACATCATCTTCACCCACGAGGATCTGAAGGGAACCACGCTTCCCGGAAGCAGCACCGAGTGGGCCGCGACCAACGTCGAATCCGGTCAGACCCAGTTCCTCATCGACTCGGGCAACGCCCAGCACGGAACCGCCTGTCTCGGGGTGATCGGCAGTCGCAACAACGGCATCGGAACCCGTGGCATCGCCTCGGAGTGCGAACTGTGGTTCTTCCCGACCGTGAGCGTGGAGGAGGGCGAACGGCTCGTGAGTTCGATCCTCGCCGCGGCGAACACCCTCGACGAGGGCGCGGTGGTGAACTACTCCATCGGCTTCGGCACCCAGCCCATCACCACGGTCGCACCGGTCTACACCGCGCTCGCGGTGGCGACCGACGCCGGCCTCGTCAACGTCTGTGCCGCCGGCAACTCGGCGGTCGCGGTCGAGGCGCCTGCGGGCGAGCAGCCGGTGGCCATCGTCGTCGGGGCATGCGAGCCCGGCTTCGAGAACGCGGATCCCCGGCCGCCCTGCCCGGCCCCCGGACCGATCCGCCGGTCGAACTTCAGCAACTTCACCGGTGACGGCACCGTTCACGTGATGGCCTGGGGCAGCGCCGGAGCGACCACCGGATACGGTGATCTCTTCAACGGCGAGACCAGCACCGATCCGACCGACACCCCCCCACCGCTGCTGACCAACCAGCTCCGTACCTACACCGGGCCCCGCCCGGGCGGCTCCACGGTCCCGGATCCGAACGGCGGACCACCCATCGAGATCCCCGGTTTCGGTGGCGGCTTCAGCGGGACGAGTTTCGCCAGTCCGCAGATCGCCGGTGCGATGGTCTGGATCCAGGGCGTGTCCGAGATGTTCTACGGCACCAGCCTCTCGACCGAGCAGATCCTCGGCGGCAGTGCGGGCCCGTCGATCGTGTCGGGTGCGGAAAACTGCTACCAGTTCCCCGACGGCACTGAATTCGGCAATGACAATCCGAACGGCGGCGACTACTTCGCCGAGCAGGAAGGCCACAACATCGGGATCTTCCCGTATCTCCCCAGCTGTGCCCTCAACGTCCTCACGGTGATCGGCACCAACATCAGCGGGGACTTCGTGGTCTACCACGGTGACCTGATCAACGGCCGGGCGTTCTCCCTCGGGAACGACGACAACAACAAGGTCGTGATCCGGTCCGAGTTCGCCGGCCAGGGTTCCGCTGAAGGCGGGCTCGCCTATCTCGCGAACGGCCAGACCACCGATCTCGGCGTCAACTGGTTCACCGGCTACCAGACGCAGGACGTCCAGAGTTGCGAGCTCAACGTCCTTTCGCAGGCGACCGCCAGCGTGGTGGTCGAACTGGCCTGGGCCTACAACTTCCGCTCCTCGCGTTTCCAGCCGCTGGGCGCGACGGTGATGACGGCGTTCGAGCAGCAGAACAACTACGACATGGGTGCCTTCGGCACCCCGTCGGCGTTCTTCTCCGAGCCCGAAGGCGAGGTCTCGGTCCGGATCTATTCGGTCGGGCTTGGTTTCATCGGAACCTCGAACTACAAGACCCTCTACGACCAGGTCGCACTCAACATCAACGACCCGAACCAGCCGAACGATCCCTGATCGTCGGCCGGCCGTCGCGGAACGCGGCGGAGCACGTTGCCATTCCAGCCCCCGCCGACCTCCGGTCGGCGGGGGCTTTCATTGCGCCGCGGCAGGCTCGCCGGACCGGCATGAACGAGGGGCCGGGCCGTGGTCCCATATCCCACCGGACAGGCCGGCGAAAAACCGGGCTGAGAGATGCATGAACTTTCAATTACTTCTGAAATAGCCCCCCCTCCATCCGTCCTTTGGCTACTGTTTCCAAGAACCGGTCAAACCGTTCCAGCCCCATGAGCCTCTCACCAGCCAACACCCCGCACCACGGCCAGGACGACACCGTCTCCGAGGACTCCCTGACCCGGAGCAAGGAGTCGTTCATCGCCCACTGGGCGGACATGGGATCGAGCTGGGGCGTGCCGAGGTCGGTCGCCGAAGTCCATGCACTGCTCTTCATCGAGGGACGCGCCCTCTGTGCCGAGGAGATCATGGAGCGGCTGGAGGTGAGTCGGGGAAGCGTCTCGACGACGCTCCGGACCCTCGCCGACTGGGGCATCGTCACTCGCACCCGCCAGCGGGGCGAGCGGAAGGAGTTCTTCGAGGCCGAACAGGACGTCTGGAACCTGCTCAGCCTCATCGTCCGCGCCCGCAAGCGACGTGAACTGGAACCACTGCTCGCCGCCCTCGAGGAGACTCGATCCTCCGCGGAGCTCGAGTCGTCCGCGGACCCAGCCGCCGTGAAAGCCCATCTCGCCCGCCTCGACTCGATGCACGACGCACTGACACGACTCGATCGCCTCAGCGATCGGTTCATCGGTCGGGGCGGCAAGGGCCTCGATGTCGCCGTTCGTCTCCTGTCCTCGCTTCTCTGATCCTTCTCCCCAAGGCGCCGACACATGTCGATCCTGCCCGCCCGGACATCCCCCCACCGTTCGCTCGAAGAGACACCTCGCGAGGTGTCCGAGTCGCCCGCCGGACTCCCGATCATGGTGGAGATGGCCTGGAGGGCGCTGCGTCCGATCCCCACCGCCGCAGGAGACGATGCCCCGAACGGGGCGGTGGCCTACGCGCCATCGATGATCCGCGGCCGGCTCCATGCCGACGGGATCGAAGTCGAACTGCGCGATGAAGAGGAACCCACCGGGCTTCGGATGATCCCCTGCCGGACGTCCTCGGCGATCGTCGAACGAGACGGCCGCTGCATCCGGATCATCCGCTGGTCGACCGATGCCGATGAGTCGCTGGTCCGGATCGCGGTGGAGGCCGGGAGGCCGCCGGCGGTCCGCACGAAGCTCCCGACCCGCCTGGGTCTTCCCGGCGGGACCTACGACCTGCTCTCGGTCACGATCGAGGATTGACACCTCGGCATCGACCGCGACGCTGGTTCCGCTGCGCACTCCTGTTACAATCCGACCCCTCGGGACAGGTGGCCGAGCGGCTGAAGGCACCGGTTTGCTAAACCGGCGTACCGCGTCAGCGGTACCGCGGGTTCGAATCCCGCCCTGTCCGTTC
>MDTG01028020.1_pt1 | contig 13488 bp, 12 predicted proteins | sample 811421 | NCBI WGS metagenome assembly MDTG01 (sample SAMN05326645, study PRJNA326480) | marine metagenome | isolation source: seawater | place: Pacific Ocean: South East | collected 2011 | reverse complement strand
AGCTGACCAGTACTAATAGCTCAATTGGCTTGATTTATGCACTGAAAAAAATTTTAATAATTTAATTAGATATTTATTTTTTTTAAAACTTTCTTAATTTGAGATTTATAACTTTTATCAAAATTATTTTTTATTAACATATGTGACTTATATGGTTTAGGAAATTTTAAATTTAAACCTAATACATTACTACTTTTTAAATATATTTTCTTATTATCTCTTTTTTTAAGTAAGTTTAAATTTGATTTAATATAAATTTGAAAATATTTTTTAAAAATTGTTCTATTTTCTTTTTGCATTCTAGGAAACATAGATTGCATAGAAACAACAACGGTAAAATTTTTTTCCTCAAGATATTTGCACAATTTAACAGTAAGATTTCCACTAATTTTCCTGTCTTTTTTTGAGTATCCAAGTTTTTTAAAAAAATTTGCCCTTAATTCATCACCATCTATATGAAATTTCTTTCCCTTAATTTTTTTAAGTAATTCTTTTGCAAAGAAGGTTTTGCCAACACCGGAAATTCCCAATATCCAAATTACCATTTTATAAATCTATTCTTTCTATTTTCTTTTAACCAATTTAAATCTTAAAGTGTCAACTTCATACCAGCATTTTTTTATATTTATAACTATTAATAATATAATATTAAGTGTTATTAAATTTTTCTTGAATGATCTTGATCACAATCTCCTTTAAATATTCTAACTTTTTCCACTTTTTTTGAAATAAAGCCAACCTTTAAATCAACATTTTCTGAAATTAAAGGCTCAAAATAATTAGGAACAATTAAATTTTTAAATTTAAATCGATTTATAAAACCAGATTTTTCCAAAATCTTTTCCGGTATTCCAAAAGAATAAATATCAACAAATTCTGAGTTAAAAATTTTTAACAATTCAATAAGAGTATTTTTAATTATTGGAATATCTTCATTTCTGCCAAATAAATCAACAATTCGTAAAACATTAGAATTTTTTATATTTATTTTTCTTAATACAAGAATAATTTTTAATTTATTTTTATTTTTAAATATTCCAACAATAAAATATTTATAAAATGGATGATTAATATATCTGTTAATAATATATTTATCAGATTTAAGTGGAATTTGATAATTATAAATATGTTTTGTGTTAAGATTTATTAATTCTTTCTTTGTAAGGAATTTATAATTTAAATCTTTTCTTATCAATTTGATATTTGAATGTTTGTAGTTTCCAATTTTTAAAATATTAAATTTTTTAATTAATTTTGATATAATTAAATTATGACTCATTATTTTGACTTGGAATTTTTTTAGTTTTAAAAATGGTGTGAAATATGGGTTGACAGAACCTATAAAAGTTTTTTTATCTGATATAATGGAGTTGTATGTTAATGGGAAAATAGGGAAATTTAATTTTTTTTTCCCGATTAATAAACCTAAAAAAATCTCAGAATTTTTTAGCTTAGAGTCAAACTGACTTTGAGGTATGTATCCATGAATACCAACTATATTGTTCGCTTTTTTAATAATCTTAAAATTATAATATTTGGAATTTTTTTTTTTGAATAAGTAATCCATCATTCCCTTATTAAAAACAGATGATTTGTAGAATTTTTTTTTTACAATAATTTTATTTCTATAAAATTTTTTTACAAAAATTTTAAATTTTTTTAAATCTGATGTTTTTAGATTTTCAATTTTAATTTTATTTTTATTAAGCATAAAAAATAAATAAATCTGATAAATATTTATTTAAAATAAACCTTTTGCAGCTTCAGTTATTGATTTATCCTCTTTTTTCGGCCAAAAGGTTTCTAAAAATTCTTTCTTAAGTTCTTTGAATAATTTTTCATCTTCCTCTGCTTTTTTAATCTCTGACCATCTATCTTTTGGAAATTTTACATACATTGAAAAAACATTACTTAATTTAGCAACTTCTTTTTTGTTCCATTGTGGCATATCTAATACTCCTTCATCTGATGAGTTTGCTACAGAGCAAATTTTTTCAGAATTAATTAAACCTTGACTTTCTGCAAGCCTTCTTATTTCAGTACCCGCAAAAGGTATTAAGATCGAACATGTTGCATTATCAGATTTAAATTCTCGATTTAAATTTATAGTATCGAAAGCAAGCTCTCTGGTTTCACCTGGAAAACCAATGATATTATTGACAGTAAAAGTTATATCTAATTCAGTTGGTATTTTCATTAATTCTATTGCTTTTTTATTTGAGTAGTTTCTTTTAACAACTTCTCTTCTAAATTTTTCATTGCCATGCTCCATACCAAATGTAATTCTATCCAATCCAACATCTTTTAATTTCTTAAGTTTATATTCATTGATAGTTTCAATTCTTGTTTGACACCAAAATGGAAGCTTCACGTCTTTGTACATCTCGCAAAATTCATCAAATTCTTGTGGAGACCATGCTAAAAATGTATCAGCCCAAAAAAATACATATTCAATTCCCCAATTTTTAACATGATTTTCTATTTCTCTTTTTATTAGTTTCATACTTTTTTTTCTAAAAAAATGCCCTCCACTATTTTCATATAAAACATTCTGAGAAGGAGAATTACAGAAAGCACATGTATAAGGACAACCTCTGTGGGTTTCAACTGGCAAAACTTTTCTTATTCTTCCTCCTAATGGTCTGTAAAATCTTTGTTGATCAAAAAGACCGATATCAGTATCAACTGGCAAAGTATTTATATCGACTGGTTTTGAAATCGGATTTTTTTTAATTGATCCATCAGTTTTTTTTATCCATAAATTTGTTATATTTGAAATATCTTTTTTGTTAGCAAGACTATTTGCAAGTTCTATAAGAGCATTTTCTCCTTCTCCTACACATATACAATCTATCTCTTTAAATTTTATTGCAATTTGAGGAGCAAAAGTAGGAAATACGCCTCCAAAAATATTCTTTATATTCATGTCTCTAGTTTCCTTAATTAACTTTAAAGCTCTTGGAAATGTAGTTTCAGTGCAGCTTACTGCTAGCAAGTCCGGTTTGAAATCTTCTATTTTTTTTCTTAAATCTAAAGAAGGATTTATTTTTTTTTTTGTAATTTTTTTTTTATCATCATTTTCGTTAAGTGGTCTAACTTGCAATGTACTTTCTAAATTTTTATCTGCATTTTTTAGTGATATTTCATCTTCAAAATCATAAAAAGTAGTATCAAATAAATCAGTTTTGTGGCCATCATCTTTTAGTAGTTTTGACAATATTGCTATAGCCGGAGGAATTACACTCATTCCCCTCTCATTTGGGTATATAAATAAAACTTTTGATTTATTCATACTAATACAATATCATACTTTGTTCAATAGTTGAACATTAATATAATAATTTTTTTATTTCCTCATAAAATCGTTTTTTTGATTGACCTAGATACTTAATTTCATTTCTTAGAGGAATAATTGAATTTTCATATTTTTTATAATCTTTTTCAAGCATATTTATTTTATCAGCAGCTGTATTTACTTCATTTATAATTAAACCAATTTTGCCTCTATTATTAAAATAGTTTAAACTTCTATAATTGTAAGACTTTATTTTTTTTTGCTCAGAATTAATAAAATTTTCCAAATTTTTATTTGAATAAAATACTACAGGGCAGAGTGTTAAGAACGTAAACATATAGGCTATGTCTGAATGATCTGTTATCATACAAAAAGAGTTAGAGAATACATTTGTATAATCATCACTATCATCATAATTAAATTTTTTATTTTTTTTATAAAGATCAACAATTTTTAAAATTCTAGTATCAAATCTATTCATAGGGTGAGGTCTAAAAATTACATTAAAATTTGTTTTGTTAATTAAATTATCTAATAATTTTTCTATATCATTATACAAACTGAAATTGGGATCTTGATCAATATTAGTAGGAGATACAATAACATTTTTTTTTTGAACAACATTCAATTTATTTATTTTTTTTTGAATAACATCAAATCTTGGATAACCTATTTCTATTAATTTAGGCATATTAATATTTTCATTGGCTTCATATCTTTTAAATACATCCAGAAGAAGACTATCTATATTTTGAGATGCAGTAAAAATTATTTCATATGATGAGAGCCTTTCACACATTTTTTTTTCCTTTTCAGGACTGACCATTGGCGAGTCATATATATGATGATTGATGTATAATTTTTTGGACTTTTTTATAAATTGGTCACATAGAGCTGTGCTAATAAAGATATCAACACTCAAAATAAATTTTAAAAAATTTTCTTTAATGTAAACATAATTTCCATTTAATTTTAAATGATGTGCCTCATGACCAAAAATCACCGTAGAATTATTTTGATAGTCACTAAATAAGTCTTCTATGACATGTGTATGAATTCCAGTAACTAATTTTCTGGGATAATAAAAAAAAAAAAATCTTTTTATTTTTAAATTTAGAATAAACAACAAGTATATTTAAATAAACTACTGAAATAAGGCTCCTTAACGATAATATTAACCTTAAAATTTTTTTTTGTTTCATTTTAAAAGTATCTTTTATGACTTGCTTCTTTTTTAATCTGATAGTTCATAAATTGTTATAAGTATAGTAAAATAATTGGCGTTGTTCAATGGTTGAACAAAGCAATAAAAATGATTAAAATCAATTATAATTTACTTTGATTTAAAATTAAATTTGTTAAGAAGGTTATAATTAATTTAAAATATAATATTTTATGAATAATAAACTGACGATCGTGATGTACCATTATGTCAGAGAAATCAAAAAGAAAAATTTTCCAAGATTGAACGTTCTTAAAATTTTTGAATTTAGAAATCAATTAGATTATCTACAAAAAAATTATAATCTAATTAATTTTGATGAGTTTGAATATTGTGTTGCTAATAAAAAAGAATTACCAAAAAATTCATGTATGCTTACTTTTGATGATGGGTATAAAGATCATATAAAATATGTATTACCAGAACTATCAAAAAGAAAACTACAAGGCTTCTTTTTCCCTTCAGGAAAGGCAGTAGAAGAAAACGCTTTAATGGAAGTTGATTACATTCATCTAATTATTGCAAGTACATTAAATAAAAATAAATTAATAAAAAAATTAGATGCTTTGTGTATAGAAAATGGTTTTAGTGAAAATGAAATAAAAAAAAATTGGAAAAAGTTTGGAGTTGCAACAAGATTTGATACTAAAGAAGTAAGATATATTAAAGGTGTACTACAAAATATGCAGCCATTAAACATTAGACATAGAATTCAAAATGAACTTTTTAAACATTTTGTAAAATTAGACCCAAAAGTTGTAGCTAAAAAATTATATTTGTCTTTTGATGATATAAAAGTATTGTTAAATAATAATATGTATATTGGTGGACATGGATATAATCATTTATGGATGAGAAATGAAAAAAAAAATGTTCAAAAAAAAGAAATAGATAAAACATTAAAATTTCTTACAAAGATAGGCGCGGAAACAAAAAATTGGATAATGTGTTACCCTTTTGGTTCTTACAACTCTGATACAATTTCTATACTTAAAAGAAAAAAATGTATAGCAGGATTAACCATAAAATTAGGCGTAAATAAAATAACTACAAAAAGTTTATTTAAATTAACAAGATTTGATACAAATGATTTTCCTAAATAAATTAACCTAAAATGAGCTATAAGTTAACATTTTTATTAGATCCAAAAAATTTATGGATTGAAAAATACTTAAAAAATTATGATTTTAGAATTAATAAAAAATTTAAATATAAATTTTCAAAAAACTATTTAAATGTTAAAAATCAAGATATAGTAATAATTTTAAGTTATACAAAAATTCTTGGAAAAAGTTTTTTAAAAAAAAATAAGTTGAATATAATAGTTCATCCCAGCAAACTTCCTAAAAATAAAGGTTTTGCTCCAGTTGCATATGAAGTTTTAAAAAACAAAAATAAAATTTATATCTCACTTTTAAAAGCAAGCAATAAAGTGGACTCAGGCCCAGTTGCTTTTCAAGATCATTTTTATTTAGATGGTACAGAATTATCTGATGAAATAAGAAAAAAACAGGCAATTAACACAATTAAGATCGTAAAAAGATTTTTAAAAAAATATCCTAAAGTAAAGTTTAAAGATCAAGTCGGTAAATCAAACTTTAATAAAAAAAGAACTCCAAAGGATTCAGAACTAAACATAAGTAAATCAATTAAATCTCAATTTAACCTTTTAAGAATATGTAATAACGATATTTATCCTTGTTTTTTCAAATATAAAGGAAATACTTATTTACTTAAAATAAATAAAAAGAATTCTTAAAATAAATTTTTATAAGAATTAAAATATTTAAATAAAACTATCTTAAAGTACCACTTTGGGTAGCATAATTTAGCGTTTCATCATTTGTAATGTTTTTATCAACGAGATTTTTTTTAGATTTCTCTTGGTGTTTTGAATGTTGGTCCTCCCCGCCAGTTTTTAGTAATTTTGAACTATCTAAAGAATTTCCAAAAACTTTATTCAATCTTTGTAACCATTTTAAAACCTCATCTTTGAGTTCCTTTTCTTTCATGCTTGTCATGTTCAAACTAAAATCTTGTCTTTCTGTAATATCTGTTAAATATTTATCAATATCTTTTATAAAGTTATTCTCTATTGCGTAATTCCACATTCCTGTTTCAGGCAAAGGTAATAAAAATCCAGTACTAGGATAAACTCTCAATTTTTCGAGTTTAGTCATTGTTTCTTTTATAGTTTCTTTGGTTTCTTTAGGATAACCAACCACTAAACTAGTATTTGTAATTAATCCTGCTTCTCTACAAATTCCTACTTGTTCTTTAAAAAATTTTGACTCAACTTTTTTATTCATGTCTTTTAATATTTCATCGTTACCTGATTCTAACGAATACCCAGCAGACACACATCCAGCTTTGACGAATTTTTTTGCTAGACTTAATCTATCTCCTCTAGGTATTAGATTACCTTTTGCATCTTCATCTTTACCCATAAGATCTGCTCTAATTGCACATGTCCAATGTATTTTTAAATCAGCTTTTATTAATTCATCTACAAATTTATTTGCAGGGCCAAGTTTATGAAATGATAGCTCATCCCAAAAGTTAAAAAAATTTGCATTATATTTTTTTTGGTTTTGTTTAATTTCAGCAATTACGTTTTCTGGAGATCTATGTCGGTAAGGATCGTGCCAAAAAACATAATGACAAAAAGTACATTTAAAGACACAGCCTCGTGCAGTATTAACTGGCATTATAATTGCTTCATTTGGTTTATAGTGCCAAGAATGAGATGCTCCAAAATTTTGACCAATTTTAAGGTAAGTCTCGACATCAAATAACTCCCAATCTGGAAAAGGAAAATCATCAATATTTTTTACAGCTTTTCTTTTTCCATTATTAACTATTAAATTATTTTTTGATCTATAAATTATTCCTGGTATTCCACTTCCTTTTATTGTAGATGGATACCCTCTGTTAGAATGCGGTATCTCAACATGCGGTTCAACGATTTCTCCAAAAGATTTATTATGACTTAAAGCATCCAGAACTTCAGTCATTGTTACTTCAGCTTCACCATAAACAACTATATCAACCTTAGTAGTTTGAAATAAAACTTCAGGAATACTACCGCCTACTGAATTTCCAACTATTACAATTGCACTTGGCTGATGTTTTTTAATTGTATTAATGCACCATTTTATCCACTTGTAATGAGTTACGATGCTACCCAAACAAATGACGTCATATTTGTTTTTTATAAAGTATTTTTCTACGTATTCGTTTGTATAATTTCCAACGTCTATATCTAAAAGATCAAAATTATAACCATGCTGTTTAACATAAGTCATTACATATCCTAAACCTACTGGTAAAAAAAGGTGGGCACTTTGGCCAGGCCTTAGACTAGGATTTACAAATAATATTTTCATTCCAAGAGTACTTTAATCTAATAAATCAATAAAAAAAACTCTTATACGAGCATATATCTTACTAAAAGATCATTATTTTGGCATTATTATTAAATATTAACATCAATTTAACTAAATAATTTAAATTTTAATTAATAATTTTATATGTTATCATATTGTTCAATTATTGAACAAAGTTATATATTATGGATCAAGATCATTTTGATATTTTAAGAAAAATTGGTAATACCAAAAATATTACCCAAAGACAGCTTGCCTCAAATTTAGGGTTTAGTTTAGGAAAGCTTAATTATTGTATAAAAGCTCTAAAGAAAAAGGGCTTAGTTAAAATTAAAAATTTTGAAAAAAATCCAAATAAAGAAAGATATCTTTACGTATTAACTCCCAAGGGTATAGCGCAAAAAACAAGATTAGCTATTAACTTTATGAAGAGAAAAATGAGAGAATATGATGAACTCAAAAAAGAAGTAGAAAGTCAAAAAGAAAAAAAATAATAAATATATAAAATTTTAATGAGTTTGTTTGGTAATTTAAAATCTTTCTCATCAAATATAGCAGTTATTGATGAAAACTCTAACAGGTATACTTATGGCGATCTTTTGAAAAATACTAATTATATAAATAAAAATTTTAATTCAAGAGATACAATTTTTTTAGTATCCGAAAATAGCTATGAGTTTTTATGTTGCTATGTTGCATTGGTAATAAATAAATCAGTTATTTATCTAATAGAAAAAACTTTAAAAGAAAAAAAGCTAAACAATCTTATTAATATCTATAAACCAAATTATATTTTATCACCAATTAAAATTCCTTTTAAAAATGCTAAAGAAATTCTTAATTTAAATAATAGGTACAATTTATTTAAAACAAATTTTAAAAATAATTATAAAGTTTATAAAGATCTTGCAGTTCTTTTAAGTACCTCAGGAAGCACAGGAAGTCCAAAGTTTGTAAAACTTTCATATTTAAATTTAATTGATAATACGAGAAAAATATCAAATTATTTGAAAATTAAATCTAAACACAAAGTGATTACTACTATGCAACCAAGTTATTCTTATGGTCTATCAATTTTAAATAGTCATTTAATTAAAGGAGCATCAATTATTATGACAGACAAAACTTTATTTGAAAAAAGTTTTTGGAATTTAATAATCAAACATAAGGCTACTACTTTTGGTGGGGTTCCATTTATTTTTAAAATATTAAAGAGAATAAATTTTGAAAATATGAAGTTGCCTTCATTAGAATATTTAACACAAGCTGGAGGAAAATTAGAATTAAATGTTTTAAAAGAAATAATACAAATGTTTAAAAGAAAGAATCTTAAGCTTATAATTATGTATGGTCAAACTGAGGCATCACCAAGAATGTCATATTTACCTTGGAAATATTTACTAAAAAAAATGGAGAGTATTGGAAAACCTTTAAAAGGTGGCAAGTTTTTTATTTATGATAAAAATAAAAAAATTATAGATAAGAATAATGCAATTGGTGAATTAGCATATAAAGGAAAAAATGTGATGATAGGTTACGCTGAAAATTTTAAAGAGCTTCACAATACTAAAAAAGATAATTTATTGTTTACTGGCGACTTAGCTTACAGGGATAAGGATGGTTTTTATTATATAGTTGGAAGAAAGAGTAGATTTATTAAACTTTTTGGACTGAGATATAGCTTAGATGATATTGAAAAAGAGATAAATAAATATTTTAATGATTGCGCCGTTATTGGGACAGATGACTCATTAAAAATATTTATAATTAAAAATTGCAAACATGATAATTTATATGAATTTCTTTTTAAAAACTTTAAAATTAGAAAATCAGTATTATCGATAGAAAAAATTTCTAAGATTCCGAGAAATAAAAGTGGAAAAATTATATATTCACAGTTAAACCATGTATAAATTAGATAACGTTTTAAATCTTAGTCCATTTTCTTATAGCAAGTATCAAAAAGAAAAAATATTTAACAAATATTTTAAAAAACTTAATAAACATCACTACAAAAATTGTTCGGAATATAGAAGAATTGTTAAAACTCTTAATTATAAACTTAATAATATAGATAAAATCCAAAACTATCCAATGTTGCCAATAAATATGTTTAAAGTTTTTGATTTAATGAGCGTTAAAAAAAGTAAAATTATTAGAAAAGTTTTTTCTTCAGGAACATCGGGTGAGCTATCAAAAATTTTTTTAGATAAAGAAAATTCAAATAATCAAATGAAAGTTTTAACCAAAATAATGAAGAATATTCTTGGGAATGAAAGATTGCCAATGTTAATTATTGATCAAGATCCTCTCAGCAACAGAAAGCAAAATTTTAATGCTAAGTCAGCAGCTATATTTGGTTTTTCATTATTTGGAAAAAATCATTGCTATATTTTAGATAAAAATAAAAATATAAAATTAAAATTATTAAAATCTTTTTTAAAAAAATATAAAAATAAAAAATTTATCATTTTTGGATTTACCAGTCAAATTTTTGAGTATTTATTAAAAAAAAAACAAATTAAATATCCTGAGTATAACTTTGAAAATGGGATCTTATTACACGGCGGAGGATGGAAAAAATTAGAAGAGTTTAGAATAGATAATAAAGAATTAAAAAAGAAACTTAAAAAAAAATTACACATTTGTAATATTTATAATTATTATGGATTAGTTGAACAAACCGGATCAATATTTATTGAAGGAAATAACTGTGGTTATCTTCATACTTCAATTTTTTCAGATATAATTATAAGAGATAAAAATTTTAAAGTTCTTAAAAAAAATGAGAGAGGATTAATACAATTATTCTCCATATTACCTTCAAGTTATCCTGGCCACAGCATTTTGACTGAAGATATAGGCGAACTTAAAGGAGAAGATGATTGCAAATGTGGCTTAAAAGGAAAATATTTTTTAGTACACGGGAGAATAAAAAAAGCAGAAATTAGAGGTTGTAGCGATGTTAGATAAAAAAAAAATTTTACTTGAAATTACTAAGAATAAAAATTTTTCTTTAAAGGTATCTGAACCTTACAATTCTTTATCTTTAAAGTTTATTAATGATTTCTCAAGCGAATTAAGAAAAAAAAATATAACAAATTACCCAGATTTAATCTATTTAGTATTTTGGTGTTCCAAAAAAAAATTAGAAACTCTAAAAAATAATTTCAAATTGCAAAATAATATTAGAAAAGGAAGAGGCCTTGCTTTTCACATATGTCCTTCAAATGTACCTACAAATTTTTTTTATTCATTTATTTTTGGTTTGTTAAGTGGAAACTCTAATATTGTAAAAATTCCAAATGAGGATTATCCAGAAAAAAAAATAATATTAGATACAATCAAAATTCTTTTTAAAAGAAAAAAATATAAAAATATAAAAAATTCTAATTTTTTTGTAGCCTACAATCCTGATAATAAAGTTATAACTGAAAAAATATCTTCAATTTGTGATTGTAGAATAATTTGGGGAGGAGACCACACAATAAACAAAATCAGAAAGATATGGATACCTGAAAGATGTATAGAGTTAACTTTTTCTGACAGATATTCTATTTCTATTATTAATATTCGTAAGCTAAAAAAAATTAGTTCTATTGATAAAAAAATATTAATAAAAAATTTTTTTTATGACTCTTATATGATGAATCAGCAAGCCTGCAATTCTCCACATTTCATTTTTTGGATAGGCAAGTTTGATAAAAAAATAACCTCAATGTTTTGGAATGAACTGAATAAACTTGTTAAAAAAAAATATATTCTAGATGAAAAAATAGCTGTGGATAAATACACTAATTTAATAAAAAACACAGTTAATTACAAAGAATTAAAAAATTTAAAAATGTTTGAAAATTATCTTTATGTTTCTGATTTAAAACACTCTTTCAAACAAATTCAAAACTTAAGAGGTATAAATGGTACTTTTTATCAAAAAAATTTAATAAAAATTAATGATTTAGAAAAATATATTTCCAAAAAATGTCAAACTGTAACATATTATGGTTTTGAATTAAGTGAGCTAAAAGCATTTATATCAAATAGCAATTTTTTAGGTATTGATCGAATTGTGCCAATTGGCAAAGGTTTAGAAATAGACTTAAATTGGGATGGTTATGATATAATTGGATCGTTATCTCGTATAGTAAATCTAGAATTATGAAATTAGATAAAAAACAAATATTAGAATATCAACAAAATAGAGATCCATATTTAATGATAGATTATGTTGAGGAATTAATTCCTGGAAAATCTGCGAGAGGATATAAAAATCTTAAAGATAATGAGTGGTTTTTTAAAGTACACTGGGAAGGTGACCCCAACATGCCTGGCATGCTTCAAGTAGAATCTTTGGTGCAAATGTCAGCTTTAGCTATATTATCATTGCCTGGTAACAAAGGAAAAGTTATGTATTTAGCATCCGCTAATGATCTAAAGTTTATAAAAAAGATTTTACCAAATGATAGACTTTATATAGACACAAAGGTTAACAGCTTTAAGCGAGGCATAGCAAATTGTGAGGGAAAGGGTTTTGTAAATCAAAAATTAGCTTGTAAGGCTAACTTTATCTTGATATTGCCAGAAGAAGTAAAAAGATTTAACTTAAAAAACTAATGAATAAAAATAATTAAATTATTAAAATGCCAATTGCATCATCATTATTAAATAAACCAAGATTAGTAAGTAAACTTAGAAAATTTTATGATTACGTTCAAAAAAATGATGGAAAAGTTGGAACTAAAACTAGAGGAATAGATTTAAATTTTAATAATGCATGTAATTTGAGATGTAAATATTGTTTTACAAACTCACCAAAGGGAGATCATGTAAAGGAATATTTAGATTTAGAGGCTATAAGAAAATTAGCTGATCAAGCAGATGAACTCGGTTATTTTGAATTTGATTTACAAGGTGGAGAGCTTCTTCTACAGCCGAAAAAATTATTTCAAGTTTTAGAAGCGATCAAACCAGAAAGATTTTATCTGTATTTAACAACTAATGGATATTACTTAGATGAATCAATGGCAAAAAAATTAGCTGAATATAAAGTAAGTAGAGTTTCAGTGAGCATTGATAGTATGGATGAAAAAATCCATGACGAGATAAGAGGAAGGAAAGAATCTTGGAAGAGAGCTATAGCGGCACTTGAACACGTAAGAAATGCAGGAATGGATCCTTACTTAAATATTACTGTAGGTCATTATAATGCAAATACTGAACACTTTAAGCAATTATTAGATTATTCAAAAAAGAAAAGATATAAAACACTTCTTAACGTAGCAGTGCCATCAGGTATGTGGCAAAATGCTGAAAACATAATTTGTGATGATAAAGATAGAGAATATCTTAGAAAAATTAGAAAAGAGTATAAGAATTTAGTTAGAAATGTATGGAATCCATTTGATAGGAATCACGAAAAAATTTTAGGTTGTACAACTGTTAATAGATTATACGTAACTCCGATTGGAGATGTATTGGTTTGTCCTTATGTTCATATTAAAATTGGAAATATTTTTGAGCAAAGTTTAGCAGAGATTGTAAAATTTGGTTTTAGTATAAAATATTTTAATAATCATAGTGATCTT
>MDTG01001912.1_pt1 | contig 13488 bp, 12 predicted proteins | sample 811421 | NCBI WGS metagenome assembly MDTG01 (sample SAMN05326645, study PRJNA326480) | marine metagenome | isolation source: seawater | place: Pacific Ocean: South East | collected 2011 | reverse complement strand
CGATCATCAAATTGCTCCATCAAAATGGGTTAACATACACACAAAAAAAGGAATTGTAAAAGGTGTATTTGGATGGCCAGCAATTCACACAAGAAAACCAGGAAAAGAAGAGGTTCCAAAACTTGATAATATATGTATTGATATAGGTGCAAAAAATATTAAGCAAGTTGAAAAGTTAGGTGTTCATGTTGGATGTGTAATTACTTATCCCGACGTATTTCAAATTCTCAATAAAAATAAATTCGTTTGTAGAGCTATTGACAATAGAGCTGGGGGCTTCATGATTGCTGAAGTTGGAAGATTACTTAAAAAAAATAAAATTTCTCTTCCATTTGGGCTGTACATTACTAATTCTGTTCAAGAAGAAGTAGGTCTTCGGGGGGCTGAAATGATTACTCAGACGATTAAACCAAACGTAGCAATTGTTACAGATGTTTGCCATGACACTACTACTCCAATGATAAATCAGAAAGAACAAGGTAAAACTGAAATTGGCAAAGGGCCAGTGATCTCATATGCTCCAGCTATTCAAAATAATCTTCGAGAACGAATCATAAAAACGGCAGAAAAAAATAAAATACCTTTTCAAAGACTTGCTTCCTCAAGGTATACAGGCACAGATACTGATGCATTTGCATACAGTAATGGTGGAGTTCCTTCTGCGTTGATTTCATTACCCTTAAGATATATGCATACAACTGTTGAAATGGTACATAAAGATGATGTTGAAAATGTTATAAAACTAATATATCAAACCATCCAAAATATTAAAGAAGATGAGGACTTCAAATACTTTAAATAACTATGGTAAATCCTCAAAACCCATATTTGATAAGGTAAAACCATAGATATCAGCATATTGACTGATCGTCTTGGATATTGGAGTACCCGCTCCATGCCCTGCATTAGTTTCAATTCTAATTAGAATCGGAGATTTTCCAGATTGCTTATCTTGTAAGTTAGCAGCAAATTTGAAGGAGTGTGCAGGAACAACTCTATCATCATGGTCACCTGTTGTTATTAAGGTTGCTGGATACGCAACTCCACTTTTTACATTATGAATAGGAGAATAAGCCAACAAATACTTAAACATTTCCTCTGATTCTTCAGATGTTCCATAATCATAGGCCCAACCTGCTCCAGATGTAAATTTGTGGTATCTTAACATGTCAAGAACCCCAACAGCTGGTAATGCAACTGCAGCTATATCCGGTCTTTGAGTCATGGTTGCACCAACAAGTAAACCACCATTTGAGCCACCTCTTATTGCTAAATATTCAGAGCTAGTATATTTATTTGAAATTAAAAAATCAGCAGCTGAAATAAAATCATCAAAAACATTTTGTTTGTTTAATTTAGTTCCATCAAGGTGCCAGTCTTTACCATATTCACCTCCACCTCTAAGACTGGGAACTGCATAAATTCCACCATTTTCCATCCATAAAATATTAGTAATACTAAAAGACTGCCTTAAGCTTATATTAAAGCCTCCATAACCATATAAAATGGTAGGATTTTTACCATTATTTAATTCGATCTCTTTTTTGTGAGTAATAATCATTGGTATTTTAGTTCCATCTTTGGACTCATAAAAAACTTGTTTAGAGATATAATCTGAAGGATTAAATTTTATTTCTGGGACCCAAAATAATTGATATTTTCCCGAAGAAACTTCGTATTGATATATCGAACTTGGTGTATAGTAATTGGTAAATGAAAAATAAATAGATTTTTGATCGGACTTTCCGTAAAACCCTGAAGATGTTCCTATTCCCGGTAATTCAATTTCCCGAATTCTTTTTCCACTAAAACTATATTGATATACTTTTGATCGAGAATCAACCAAATAATTTGCAAAAATATATCCACCTCCAACACTAGGTGATAATACATTGTTAGAATTTGGTATTATATCAATCCAACTCTCTACACTTAAGTCATTATAATTTGTTTTAACAACTTTTTTGTTCGGTGCATTCATATTAGTGACAAGATAAAAATCACTCATATTAGTTTCTAAAACATAAATATCTGATTCATAATTATCAATGATATTTTTGAATTTTGAATTAGGATTTGATAAATCCTTCACAATCAATTTATTACCTGATGTTGACTTACTTGCTGATACGAATAAATAATTTCCATCATCTGAAACCTCCCCTCCAACATATCTATTTTTTTCACCTTCTTCACCTCCATAAATTAGAATATCATTTTGTTGTGACGAATTTAATTTATGATAATATAGTTTGTGTTGATCAGTTTTTTCTGAGAGTTCACTTCCATCTGGCTTATCATAGGATGAATAAAAAAAACCTTCATCATTCTTCCAAGAAATTCCACTAAACTTAATATTAACCAGAGTGTCCTCTAGTATCTTTTTACTATAGACATCAATTAGAATTATTTTTCTCCAATCACTTCCTCCTTCAGAAATACTATATGCACATATTTTTCCGGTTTTTGAAAAGCTCAGTCCTGATAAAGATGTTGTTTTATCAGCTGAAAAATTATTTGGATCTATAAAAACTTTAATACTATCATTTGAGTCTCTTTGATAAACAACATATTGATCTTGAAGACCATCATTTTTAAAAAAATATGTAAAATCTCCCTCTTTGAAAGGGGAAGTAGATTTTTCATAATCCCACAATTCTTCTAATCTGTTCTTTAATTTATTTCTAAATGGAATTTTATCTAAATATTTAAATGTAAAATCATTTTGTGATACTACCCATGATTCTGTCTCTGAAGACATATCATCTTCTAACCATCTATAAGGATCAATTATTTTTGTATTAAAATAGTCATCAACAACATCAATTTTTTCAGTTTTAGGATAGTTAAATGAATTATCACAGGATAAAAAGAAAGTTGAAAATAAAATAAAATAATAATTTTTCATTTGACTGTATTTTTAATATTTATACTTAAAGATGATTGATTAAAGATTTATTAATCTTTTTTGCAATACCGGGGCCTTCATATATGAAACCTGTATAGAGCTGAATCAAATCTGCACCTGCTTTTATTTTTTCAATCACATCCTGAGGGGAATGTATTCCTCCAACACCAATTATAGGGAAACTTTTATTGCTTCGTTGAGATAGGAAACTAATAATATCAGTACTTTTTTTTGAAAGTGGTTTTCCACTTAAACCACCTGCTTCAATTTTATTTTTTGAAATAAGTCCATCACGGGCTAATGAAGTATTTGATGCTACAACACCATCAATTTTTGTTTTTTTAATTATTTCAATTATATCAATTAATTCATTTTTATTTAAATCTGGTGCTATTTTTAGTAAGATCGGTCTTCGTTTAGGTTTTTTATTATTTGATTCCTGTAATGAATTTAATAATTTGGTTAATGGCTTTTTTGATTGTAAATCTCTCAAACCTGGGGTATTTGGGGAGCTAACATTTATAACAAAATAATCTACATATTCATATAAATGTTCAAAACAAAATAAGTAATCATCCAAGGCTTTGTGGTTAGGTGTATTTTTATTTTTTCCAATATTCCCCCCAACTATTATCGACTTATTTTTTTTTAACCTATTTACAATTTGATCAACTCCTTGGTTGTTAAAACCCATTCTATTAATTAAAGCTTCATCTTCTGTTAATCTGAATAATCTTTTTTTCGGGTTTCCATTTTGCATTTTGGGTGTAACTGTACCTATTTCAATAAATCCAAAACCAAAATTACTTAGTTCCTTAAAAAGCTTTGCATCTTTGTCAAAGCCTGCCGCTAATCCAATCGGATTTTTAAAATTGACTCCAAAAACTTTACGCTTTAATTTATAATGGTCAGTTACATAAATTAAACGAATTATATATCCAATTCCCGGTATTAAATGAATAAATTTTATTAAGTTGAAAACTAAATGATGAACTTTTTCTGGATCAAATAAAAAAAATAAAGGCTTTAAAAAATATTTATACATGAGGGTTAAACGTATTATTTAAAGCCAATTTAAATCTAATTTTTTTACGCTTTTTTATTTAATTTAGTGCTCATTTCCAGTGATAAGGCTGAACGCTCAATTTTTAATTTTCCTGACTGGGTTTCAATTATACAAGTATTGTCTTTATTGTTTAAATCAAATATTTTTGCATGTAAACCACTTTTGGTAATGACTCGATCACCTTTTTTTAAGTTATTAACAAAATTCTTTTCTTTTTTTTGTCGCCTAGACTGAGGAAGAATGATAAAAAAGAAAAAAACGACCAACATTAAGAGTAAAAATGGTAGTTGATCAGAAAATCCTCCTTGCATAAAACTAGTTTTGAGTTTGTCTAGCTTTAGCTTGAGCTTGTCTCTGTTGTTCCTTGATTGGATCAGGAGAAACCATAGCTTTTATCCTAAGCATTTCTCTTCCACTTTCTGTATTCGCTGAAATTGTAACTGCTTTTTGTTGTAAGTTAGGTTTATTATTAGAGTCAAAACTAACTACTATTTGTCCGGAAGCACCTGGAGCAATAGGTTGATTTTTTGGATATTGAGGCACTGTACATCCGCAACTTCCTCTAGCATCAACAATTATTAAATCGCTTTTACCTGCGTTTGTGAAAGAAAATGTTGTTGTAACAATATCACCTTCATTAATGTTTCCAAAATCATGAGATTGTTTATCAAATTTCATAACTGGAGAACTAGATATATTTTGTTGACTTTGAGCTTCGGTTGCACTAACATTATCTTGATTAACTTTTTTTACAGCTCCTTCTCCACAAGAGATTGTCAGTACAAAAAGGATCAAAATAGAATAAAAAATATTTTTCATATGTCTTAGTTTAATTTACTTAGTCAAAAGTAATTAAAAATTTTTATAACAAGCCTCTTCCCTTTTTGTTTAATTTTCCTTTACTTTCAAAATCTTTCGATATATTATCTAAAACACCATTAATAAAAATATTACTTTTTGGTGTAGAATAATCTTTTGCAATTTCTAGGTACTCATTAATTGTTACCTTTAATGGAATCTCTTCAAAAAATAAAAATTCAACTATAGCCATTTTAATTAAAATGTAATCTAAATTAGCAATTCTATCAAACTCCCAATTTGGTGTTCGTCCAATAATTTCTTTATTTAACAACTCATTATTTCTTAAAACATGGTTTAATAAATCAATTCCAAAAACAATTTCATCTTGTTTTATATTGTAAATAGGTAGACTTGGGTTTTGAGATTGTTTAAAGTAAAAAGATTTAATTTGTTTTAAAATGTAAGTATTTACAACAGGGAAATCATCTACCCATGTTAATTCGGAATCCTCAACATATTCGTATAATTTATTAGATGAAGCAATAAAATTTTTATAAAAGTTGACACAAAAGAGATTATTGTCGATGTCAATAAGGCTGTCGAGAGAATTGTATATTTCATTAATATATTTATCATCAGTTTTCCAGTTATTAATTTTTCTTTTCTTTAAATAATTTTCAATTGATTTATTCTTATTTATATAAATAAAAAAGGGGTTTTCCGAAATTCTATTCTCTAAAAAACCATTAGCGTTATTATCGTTTTTTTTTTCGATTTTAAGATTTTCATTAGCTTTTTGAAAAATAAACTTAAAGGTTGAAATTAATAAATAATAAAGATCAAAAGACTTTCGAGTAGTATTTTTAAAAAAAACTAAATGTGATTTTAAGGTTCTATCTCTTGAATTTAATTGTGAATAGAGAGATTGCATTACTTTGATACGAATATGCCTTCTAGTTAACATTTTTTAAAAGAACTTTTACTTAGTAAAAATATAGCTTTTAATATTACTAAAGTTTTAATAATGATTTTATTTTATTAAAAACCTCGGTTTCTGAATAGTCTGATGTATCAATAATTTTTGCATCTATAGCCGGTTTAAGTGGTGATGTTTTCCTTGATTCATCATCTTTATCCCTTGTTTTAACATCTTGAAGAATTTGAAAAAAACTTATATTTTCATTATTTTTTTTTATTTGTAGGAATCTTCTCTTAGCTCTTATTTCAGGCGAAGCAATTAGAAAAAATTTATTTCTAGAGTTAGGAAAAACAACAGTTCCAATGTCTCTGCCTTCCATCACAACATCACTATTTGTTGAGAGATGTCTTTGTATTTTTACCAAAAAAGATCTTACTTCAGGAATTGAAGCAACCATACTGACATTTTGATCAATTTCAATATTTCTTAATTTTTCTTGTACGTTTTCGCCATTAATTGTAATAAACTGATTTTGATTCGCAATTTTAAAATTAATATCAATTTTATTTATGTTATCAATTAATTTTTTGATGTTTATTTGACTTTTAATTAAAAAGTTATTTAACGAAAAATATGTTATTGCTCTATACATAGCCCCTGTATCAATATGGAGAAAATTTAAATGTTTGGCTATATTTTTTGCTTGGGTACTTTTACCTGTTGCTGCATACCCATCTATGGCAATAACTTCTTTCATCTATTTAAGCTGTTATTTTTTTTGGATTTACAACATCTATATTTGTAATAGCGATATCTAGGACTTCACTCATTTCATTCACATAATGGAATTTGAGTCCTTTTAAATAATCTGATTTAATTTCATTAATATCTTTTTTATTCTGATCGCATAAAATTATTTCTCTTATTTTTGAGCGTCTAGCTGCTAAAATTTTTTCTTTGATGCCTCCTACTGGAAGAACTTTTCCTCTAAGTGTAATCTCTCCTGTCATAGCAGTATATTTTTTTACTCTTTTTTGTTTTATTAAAGACATTAAAGAAGCCAACATAGTTATTCCTGCACTAGGACCATCTTTGGGAGTGGCTCCCTCTGGAACATGAATATGAATATTATATTTTTCAAATGGAAACTTTTCTATACCAAGTCTTTTAGAGTTTGATTTTAAATATTCTAATGCGATAGTTGATGATTCCTTCATGACTTTTCCAAGATTACCTGTAATACTTAAATTTCCTTTTCCTTTAGACATTATCGATTCAATAAATAATATGTCCCCACCAACAGATGTCCATGCTAATCCAGTAACTACTCCAGCAACTCGATTATTCTCAGCTGAATCAATACTAATCTTAGATAATCCTAGAATTTCATATAAATTTGATATACTTGGTATTTTGATATATTTTTCGTTCAATGCAATTGACTTTGCAATATATCTCGTCATTTTCGCCATCTGCTTTTCAAGGCCTCTGACTCCAGACTCTCTGGTGTACCCTTCAACTATTTTTGAAATTACACTTTTATTTAATTTTAATTGGGTTTTGTTTAGACCATGTTCCTTTATTTGTTTGGGAAGAAGATGCTTTTTTGCAATTTGAATTTTTTCTTCAATTGTGTAGCCACTTATATTAATAATTTCCATTCTATCCCTTAAAGCCGGTTGGATAGATCCTAAATTGTTTGCAGTAGCAATAAACATAACCTTTGACAAATCATATCCTATTTCCAAAAAATTATCATAAAAAGAGCTATTTTGTTCTGGATCTAAGACCTCTAGTAAGGCTGAGGATGGATCACCACTTAATCCTTGATTTAGTTTGTCTATTTCATCCAGAACAAAAACAGGATTAGATTTTTTAGCCTTTTTTAAATTTTGGATTATTCTACCAGGCATTGCCCCAATATATGTTTTTCTGTGTCCTCTAATTTCAGATTCGTCTCTCATTCCGCCGAGGGAAAATCTGACATAGGATCTGCCAAGTGATTCAGCTATAGATTTACCTAAAGAGGTTTTCCCAACACCAGGTGGGCCATAAAAACACAAAATAGGAGATTTCATATCGTTTCTTAATTTTAAAACTGCCAGATACTCAATTATTCTTTTTTTGACCTCTTCTAATCCATAATGATCTCTATCAAGGATTTTTTGTGCTTTTTTAAGATCAAATTTATCTGTTGAAAAATCATTCCATGGTAAATCTAAAATCAACTCTAAATAGTTTCTTTGAATAGAATATTCTGCAACCTGAGGATTCATTCTTTGCAACTTTCCCCATTCCTTATCAAAATGATTTTTTACATCAGAGTTCCATTTTTTTGATTTAGATTTTTCTTTTAATTCGTCTACTTCTTCTTCATAAGAAATTCCACCAAGCTCTTCTTGAATTTTTTTTAATTGTTGATTTAAATAATATTCCCTTTGTTGCTGATCCATATCTAAACGCACTCTGGACTTAATATCATTTTTTAGAGCCAATTTCTGATATTCGGTATTCATATATTTCAAACATAAAAAGGCTTTATCTTTAATGCTTTTGGAAAAAAGTATTTTTTGCTTATCACTAACTGATAAATTCATGTTAGATGAGACAAAGTTTATTAAAAATGAGTTACTATTTATATTTTTTATGGCAAATGATGCCTCTGAGGGTATATTAGGATTTTCTTGAATAATTTGAAGGGCTAAATCTCTAATTGAGTCAACAGTTGCAAGAACTTCCTTATTTTTTAATGAGGTAGAAATATCATCAACTGCTTTAATCTCTGCTTTTATATATGGTTTCTCAGTAATTATTCTGTGTATTTGAAATCTTTTTTTTCCTTGAATTATTACTGTGGTATTTCCATCTGGCATTTTCAAAACTCTTAATATTTGAGCGACAGTCCCTGTGTCGTAAATATCTTTGAACTGTGGGTTTTCAATGGCTTGATCTTTCTGAGCAACAACACCAATTACTTTATCTCCTTTATTAGCATCTTTTATCAATTGAATTGATTTATCTCTACTCGCAGTTATTGGTATTACAACTCCAGGAAATAGAACAGTATTCTTCAAAGGTAGAATGGGGATTGAATCAGGAAGGGCTTCGTTATTTAATGCCTCTTCGTCCTCAGAAGTCATAAGTGGGATTAGATCAGCTTCTGACTCAATATCTTTTAACGAGATACTGTCAAAAGTTGTATAAGTTGTTTTTGCCATACTATTGGGTGTCAATCTGTCATTAATTTAATGAACAGTTATTTTGTTTACACTTGAATCTTTATTTAATGAATATTCAATCTAACTATTTCAATAGTTATGCCATTGAACAAATAAAAACACGTTTTTATAATTTTTCAATCATGAAACTTTGGTACTCGGAGTAAAAGAATAACCCCAACAATAAAGAATAATGCAAAAACTAACACACTATTTCTCATACTACCAGTAATTTGATCAATCATACCGAACATAATCATCCCAATTATAATCGCAACTTTTTCTGTTACAGAATAAAAACTAAAAAAGGATGCAGTATCCTTTGTTTTTGGAATGTAGATCGAATAAGTTGATCTTGAGAGAGATTGAAGTCCTCCCATTACTAAACCTACAAGTCCAGCAATTAAATAAAACTCAATTGGTGTATGTATATAAAATGCTCTGACACATAAAAATGCCCAAATTATATTTATGACAATTAAAACAGGTAAATTACCGAAACGTTCGGAAGCTCTAGCAGTTAGTATTGCTCCAAAAATTGCAACAATTTGAATTAGTAAAATTGAGACGATTAACCCTACTGTTTTTTCTGTTGAATTGGACCACTGAATCTCTGCTTCACCAAAATAAGTTGCAATCAATAAAACAGTTTGTAGGGACATACTATATATAAAAAAAGCTATCAAAAATCTTTTTAGTCTCAAATTATTAATGAGTTGATCCAGGACTAACTTTATTTCTTTGTAACCATTCCAAAAAACATCTTTAGATAATTTATTTGTATGATTTCCTTTGGGTAAATAAAAAAAAGAAATTTGACTAAATAAAGCCCACCATATACCTACGGAAATAAAAGAATATTTCATTGCAGTCATTGAAGCCTCAAGCTTTGATCCATGAATACCGTACAATTCCGGATTCATGACCATAGAAAGATTAAATAACAATAAGATAACACTTCCAATGTAGCCCATCGAATAACCTCTTGCGCTAGCTCTATTTTGTTGTTCAGGAAAAGCAATATCTGGGAGATATGAATTGTAAAAAGTAAAACTACACCATACCCCAATAAGTGAAAAAAAATAGAATGTTAAACCAACATAAATAGTTTTTAATTCAAACCAATAAAGACCAACACATGAAATTGAACCTAAATAGACAAAAAATTTCATAAACTTTTTTTTATTGCCAATATAATCTGCAATTCCAGAAAGAATTGGAGTAATAATCGAAATAATTATAAATGCAAAAGCAGTGATAAAACTAATCATCGCTGAATACTTAATCTGTGATCCAAAAAAATCTATTGTTTTAATCTCAGAGAATAAGGAGCCGTAATATATTGGAAAAATTGCTGATGATATTACTAATGGATATACCGAGTTGGCCCAATCATAAGAAGCCCAAGCATTTATAAGTTCTTTACTACCCTTTTTTAAGGGCCTAGTAGTTTTAAAAAACATATTTCTCTTATAACTTTGTGGCAAAGTAATCATTTCATATTTAATGATAAAAGTTTAAGGTTAAGTTTATTTAAAATTTTAACTTTTTATGTATTAAAGAATTTTTAATAAATTATTTTTGCAATGTAATGCTAAAAATTAAAAATTTATTTGTTGTATTATCAATCTGCTTCAGTTGCAATTCACAAAAGTCAACTAAACAAAGTAATAAGATTGAAAAAAATCAATTTGAAGTTGAAAAATCAAATGATCAATGGAAAAAAGATTTAACACCCATGGAGTTTTATGTATTGAGACAATCGGGAACAGAAAGGGCATTTTCAGGAAAATACAATAAACACAGTGAGCCTGGATTTTATGTTTGTGCTGCATGTGATAGCCCATTGTATGATTCAAGGTATAAATATGATTCTAAATCAGGTTGGCCAAGTTTTGATAGGGGAGTTAGTAAAAATATACTTCTTGATGTAGATTATAATTTAGGCTATCCAAGAACTGAATTGAAATGTAAATCCTGTGGAAGTCATTTGGGACATCTTTTTAAAGATGGTCCAGGAAATACAACTGGAAATAGGCATTGTATAAATTCTGTTGCTTTAAAATTTATTTCAAATAAAAATGAGTAGTAAAAAATATCCTTTTCTAAAAACCGATCAAGAATGGAAAAAAATGTTGAATTCAGAAGAATTCTACATTCTGAGAGAAAAAGGAACAGAAAAACCATTCAGTGGACAATTTAATAACCATTTTGAAAGAGGAATATACGTTTGTAAAGCATGTAAACAAGAATTATACGATAGTAAATCAAAATTTGAATCTAATTGTGGATGGCCGAGTTACGATGAGTCAAAAAGTGGAGCTATTGAATTTAAAAAAGATAAAACACACGGAATGATTCGAACTGAAATATTATGCTCAAAATGTGGTTCGCATCAAGGTCATATATTTGATGATGGTCCAACTTTAACTGGAAAGAGGTATTGTGTAAATTCTCTTAGTATAGAATTTAAACCAGAGAAAGAATCAGAGTAAATTTATTAGTTTTTATTTACATTTGTAATCTAAATTTAAACATATGAAATCATACGATATTATTGTTATTGGAAGCGGTCCCGGTGGATATGTAACTGCAATTAGAGCCTCTCAACTTGGTTTTAAAACTGCAATTGTTGAAAAAGAAAGTCTCGGTGGAGTTTGTTTAAATTGGGGATGCATTCCAACCAAAGCTTTAATTAAATCAGCCCAAGTTTTTGATTATTTAAAACATGCAAATGAATATGGGCTAAAAATTGAAAATTACAATAAGGATTTTGACGCGGTTATTAATAGAAGTAGAAATGTTGCATCTGGAATGAGTAAAGGTGTAAATTTTTTAATGAAAAAAAATAAAATTGACATAATTAATGGATATGGAAAAATTAAATCTGGAAAAAAAGTTGAAGTAAAAAAAAATGATGGTGATATTATTGACATTCAAGGTAAAAATATTATAATCGCTACTGGGGCAAAATCAAGAATCCTACCAAGCCTCCCTCAGGACGGAAAAAAAATTATAGGTTACAGGGAGGCAATGACATTAAAATCTCAACCAGAGAAGATCATAATTGTTGGTTCTGGTGCTATAGGTATTGAATTTGCATATTTTTATAACTCAATGGGATCTGAGGTTACAATAATAGAATATCAAGACAGACTTGTACCCCAAGAAGATAAAGAAATTTCAAAAGCTTTAGAAATAAATTTTAAAAAAAATGGTATAAAAATATTTACTAGCTCTGAATTAATTAACTCAAAAATAAAAGACAAAACTGTTTCAGCAATAATTAAAACTGCAAATAAAGAACAGAAATTAAATGCTGACATTATCCTTTCGGCAGTTGGTGTAAAGTCAAATATTGATAATATCGGATTAGAGGATGTAGGAATAGTATCAGATAACGACAAAATTGTAGTTGATGATTTTTATCAAACAAATATCCCTGGTTATTTTGCAATTGGTGATATTACAAAAGGTCAAGCACTAGCTCATGTGGCTTCTGCAGAGGGAATCTTATGTGTTGAAAAATTAGCTGGACTAAACATTGAACCTTTAGATTACGAAAATATTCCTGGGTGTACCTACTCTTCTCCTGAAATTGCATCTGTTGGTTTAACTGAAGATCAAGCAAAAGATAGAGGCTATGAGATAAAAGTTGGCAAATTTCCTTTTTCTGCATCAGGAAAGGCACAGGCAAGTGGAAAATCTGAAGGTTTTGTTAAAGTTATTTTTGATGCGAAATATGGAGAATGGTTGGGTTGTCATATGATTGGTGCTGGAGTCACAGATATGATCGCTGAGGCTGTCTTGGCAAGAAAATTAGAAACGACAGGACATGAAGTTTTAAAAGCAGTTCACCCACACCCAACTATGAGCGAGGCGGTCATGGAATCTGTAGCCGCTGCTTACGATGAAGTTATTCATCTGTAAAATCTTGAAAAAAAATTTTATTTGGTATATATCATATTATTATTTTAATAAACTTAATACACCTAGTCTGTAACTATCAATTCCAAAACCGACTATCAAACCTTTTGCAACTGGCGTAATATATGATCTATGCCTAAAATCTTCTCTTGAAAATGTATTTGATATATGAATTTCAATTACAGGAGCAGTAATAGATTTTATGGCGTCCCCAATTGCGACAGATGTGTGAGTATATGCAGCTGCATTAAGTAATATACAGTCTGAAGAAAAACCAACTTTCTGAATTTTATCAATTATCTTTCCTTCAATGTTTGATTGAAAATAGTCGAATTTAATATTTGGAAATTCTTTTTTTAAAGAGATGAAATATTCATCAAAAGTTACTGAACCATAAATATTTGGCTCTCGTTTACCAAGCAAATTAAGATTTGGACCGTTGATTATAGATATATTCATGTAATTAATTTTAACAAAAATACTACATTTAACTTTCATTTTATTAATATATGTTTTGATAAATAATGAATTGGAAATCAATTATAGATAAATATAAAAGCTACTTAAAAATTGAGAGAGGATTATCAAATAATTCAATAATAAATTATTTGTATGATATTACTGCACTTTTAAAATATTATGAAAATTT
>MDTG01303810.1_pt1 | contig 13489 bp, 12 predicted proteins | sample 811421 | NCBI WGS metagenome assembly MDTG01 (sample SAMN05326645, study PRJNA326480) | marine metagenome | isolation source: seawater | place: Pacific Ocean: South East | collected 2011 | reverse complement strand
TTTACCTCCAAGTAAAAAAGTTTTATTTGAAAGACTATCTAATAGAGATATGAAAGATAAATTAATAGTTGATGAGAGGATGAAGCAATTTGGTAGGGATGTTTTACACTGGATTAATTATGATTATGTAGTTATAAATGATAATCTTGAAAATTGTTATAAAAAAATCTTAAGTCTTATCAATGCTGAAATAAATGAGGACTCAAAAGATTATGATCCTGAATTCATCAGAAATCATATAGATAAATTAATCAATTAGATTTTCAAATTCTTGTGTAATTTTATAATACAAATCAAAGTCTAAGTTTTGAGGTCTCATATTTAAATCAATATCTAATTTTTTTGAAATGTTTAAATTTCCGTTAAATAATTGATTAAATGGTTTTTTTAGCATTTTTCTACGATGATTAAAAAAAATTCTTGTTATTTTTTCAAGATTTTTAGGATCATTGAAATTAAAAAATTTTTTTTTTGGTCTTAAAACAAGAAGTGAACTGTATACCTTTGGTTTTGGAAAAAAACTCTCAGGACCAATATCGCATATTTTTTCAATATTTAGTTTCCAATTAGAAATAATAGATAATCGTCCATATTTTGAAGTGTTACTTTTGGCAACAATTCTATCTGCAACTTCTTTTTGAAACATAAGTATAAGACAATCGAACCAAAAATTTGTTTTATCTAAATTAATAATCCATTTGATTAATATCTCTGTCGAAATATTGTATGGTAGATTTCCAAATACAATTAATTTTTCTTTATCAAGTTTTTTTTCATTAATTTTAAGAATATCATCATTCAATATATCTATTTCATCTTTGAATTTTTTTTTCAATTCTAACGAAAGTTTTGTGTCTTTTTCAATCACATAAATTTTTTTAACTTTTTTTTTAAGAATTGATTCAGTCAAATTTCCCGTTCCAGGACCAACTTCCAATATAACTCTATTTTCGATATTTTCAAATTCTGTAATCTTTTGTATAACTTTTTTGTCAGTCAAAAAGTTTTGTCCCAAACTTTTTTTTGGTTTAAGAATCACTTAGTTATCTAAAAATTTAATAGATTGAAATAAACTTGTGGGATCCGACAAATTTTTTCCAAACATCTTTACATTTGGACCATGATCTGGTGAAATCCTTTTAAATGGTAGTCCTAAAGTTAAATTTATCGCATTAAAGCCGTATAGAGCTTTAATTGGTGTTAATACTTGATCGTGGTACATTCCAATTACAATATCAAACTTTTTAATTTCATTTTTCATAAACAAAGTATCAGTGGATAATGGTCCTTTTAAAAAAATTTTGAAACGCTTCAAAGTCTTGATTGCAGGCATAATTACACTTTTTTCCTCATTATTTCTAAGTGGACTTTCACAGTGGGGATTAAAACCAGTGATTGCTATTCTCGGATTTTTATTAAACTTCTTTTTATAAAATGAATATACAAGTCTCGTTTTTTCTATTATCATTTTTTTCGTTATGTGCTTATGCACATTTTTTAAGGGTATGTGAGTTGTGATAGGGCATACAGATAATTTTTTATTAAAAATTAACATGGCAAAGTTCTTTACTTTAAATTTTTTTGCTAAATATTCAGTTACTCCTGGAAATTTATGATTTAAAAAAGTTTTTTTATTTACAGGACCGTTTATTAATCCTGCAACCTTATATTTGCAGATAATTTTAAATCCAACATTAAAGCAATTATTAATATAATTTTTAATAATACTATTTGAATTATTTTTTTTCTTAATTTTTGGTAAATTCACATCAATAATATTAATATATTTATTATTAATTTTATTTAAATTACCAGCATTAAGTTTTTCATAGTTTATTAAATTTAAATCAAAATTTAGATTAAACTTTTTCATTTGATTTAATAATATATTTTTTGAGCCAATTAAAATGATTGGATTTTTAAAGTTATTTTTTTTTTTTATTTTAAGAAAAATCTCATTAAAAACACCATAGGGTTCCCCAGAAACTATTATTATAGGTTTAATACTCATAAATTTTTGTGTTTATTTTTATTTTATCAAAAAAAATTTTTGAATAATTGTCAAGTTGTCGATTTTGTTCTGCTTTTATAAGATTATTTAATTCTTTCTCTTTATCAATAATTCTTTTTTCTTTTTTAACATCATTAAGCTTTAATATAATAAATTTTGAATTAAGATTGATAACAGATGTATGATCTCCAATATTCAAATTTTTAAGCGAGTCAAATATTTCAGTAGATAAACTGTTTTCTGCCACCCAGCCAATTTTACCACCTATTTTTGAACTATCAGAAATACTATATAGATTGGCAGTATTTTCAAAACCAATTTCATTAATACTTTTGTTTATCAATACAGTTGTATTTTTTAAATTTCCTCCTTTTTCAATTTGAAAAATTATTTCAGATAATTCATATAAAGTTCTAAATTCTTTTTTTTCATTCACATTTATTTTATTTCTTAATTTAACTTTATCGATTTTGACTTGATTAATATATCTATCGAAAATTAATTGATTCCACAAAACCTCAATCTTTATTTTTTGTTTAACCTCTTTTAAAGTCCAACCAAAATTATTTAAATATTTTTCAAAATTAATCTCATTTTCTATTCCAAGGTTGGTATAAAAGTTTTTTATAAATTGAGTTATAATCGTACTCTGTTTTTCTAAATCAAAGTATTTTTTTAATTCGTTTTTTTTTATTATTTCTTTGGCAATTGAGTCTTTAGCAATTTGATTTTGAAGCTTATTGTTCAAATTTTTTAAATTTGGATTTAAAGCCATAAGATATTTTTTTTCTTTTTCTAAATCATAATTTGTAACTATTTGGTCGTTAATTTTAATCTTAATTGAAATATTTTCATTTGAAAAACTATGAAATTGGTGGAACAATAAGAATAATAAAAAAAATGAGAATTTTAGAAAGCTCATCTTAATACAAGTTTGGACTAGTTGTTTGACCAAAAGGAATTATTGTTAATTTAAAAAATAATTTTTCTTCAGGTTTTAAATCTTTAAAATTATAATTTTCCTTATTATACTCGATAGCAGCTATTAAACAGTCATTTTGATATTGATAGATTAAATTATAATACTCTGTAATTTTTTCTTTTTTGTTTTCTCTAGTTTCAAAACTTATAGAGTTATTGTCATCAAAGTTATAAGAAGTTTTGTTATAAAGGTAACTATTATTTGCTGAATTCAAACTTTCATTTAAATATTCAAAAGATGTTAAAAAATTATTTACTCTGATCTCAGATGAGAGTAATTGGTAATTTGTATCGTCTAAATTTTCATCTAAAGAATGCTGATAGTCAATTTTTAAGCTATCTGAAGGATTAAAACTAAGCGAGGAAACAATATTTGAAGTTTTTTGTCCAAGTGAGCTACTTATTGGAATATGACTGTCTTCTTCCAATCTTAGCACATTAGCTACTTTGGCCGAGAATATCTCTCTATCTGACTTATTATTAATAAAATATGAAATTCCATATGTCAGCGATTCTCCTCCCTCAAGCGTATCTGAGACACCTAATCTATTTAAATCGAAAATATTTTCATAACCAACAATACGTAAATCATCTTTTTTGTTTTTTGTTTTTCTTGGATTCACTCTTAACGAGATTTTTGGTATTAAAATTTTATTATATTCCTCAGTTTTTTTAATTAATGGAAATATTGAATTTATTTCAGCTAAACCATTTACATTAGAACTAAAGCTATTTTTATAATTTGATGAATTATCAGACTCACTATTTACATTTTTTAAAATAAAATTGAAATTATTTTCAATACCACTATTTAAATAGTATGTATTTGAATTGAAAACAAAATCATTTATATTTAATTTTTCATATACGTTAGTATCATAATTTTTTATACTACCAGATGAATTGAAATTTAAATTACCAGCAAAATTAGTTTCACTTAGCAATTGTTTAGACAGATTATAAGATGGCAAAATGTACTCGTATCTATCATTATTCTCTTTAGTTAAATTTTCATGAACTATTAATTCTGTATTGAAAGTTAAGTCATCATTATATCCGTTATAATTAATTGACGAAGTTAGAATGTTATCATTATCTATTAATGGAGATTTTAATTTGTAACTTTTTAGATATGAATCGTTAGAAACTTGTTGAATATCAATAGAAATATCAGATTCTTCAAATAATCCAGTATTTTCATCAAATTCTTTTGTTGTTTTAGAAAAAAAATGGCTTCTATTTGCAGTCTCGCTATCAGCCAATAAGCTAAAATCCATTTCATGATAAGTATCTTTATTAATTTGTCTATATTCTGATTGCGCTAAGAACTTATTGTTTGAGAAAAGCTTTGGCTTAAATGTTAAGTCTTTATTTTCTGATATCACTTTAAAGTATGGAATATTAATTGAATTACCTAAATTTTTTGAACTTGAAAATGAGGGAATTAAAAAACCGCTTTGTCTTTTTACAGTTGGATCTGGATGAAAAAAACTTGGAAAATATAGAATTGGCTGATTATAAATTTTTAACCAAGCATTTTTATAACTCATAATTTTTTTTTCTTTATTATGTGTAATTTTTTCAGCAGCAAGTTGCCATGGAGGACAATTTCCTTTTTTTTTACAAGGTGTAAAAACAGCCTTACTCATTATTGTCAGATTGTCATCCTTCTCTATGCCTAAACTTTTAATTCTAAAATTATTTCCAGAAACTAAATTTTCTAGACTAACAAAAACATCCTTCCCAACTAATTTTTTTGTTTTCATATTTAAAAAACTTTTTTCTAAAAAATATTTGTTATTTTGAGAATCTTGTAATTTTAAAGTATCGATTTTTGTAATATTTGTTTTTACATCATAATAAAATTTTTCTGTACTCAATAAATTATTATTTTTATCTTTAAATTTAGCCTTCTTTTCAGAAATAATTTTTTTTAAATTGTTATCGAAAATTAGTTCTTGAGTTAATATTGTTGAATTGTCTCTTAAATTTTCCAGCTCTACATCACCAGATGCAATTAATAGAAATTTATTTCTATCGTATGAAATTTTATCTGACTTTATCTTTATTTTATCATTTGTTAAAAATGATATAGCATTAAATACTGTTAATAATTTTTTCTTGTCGTCATATTCAAAAGTTTCACCCGTAATTTCTAAATTTTCATTTTTTAGATTTACCTTCCCATTTTTGGCAGTTGTCAAATTCCCTTTGTTAGTAATATTTATTGTTTCCGTATCAAAAATTAAATCATTACTAAAAGAGGGAGCATTTAAACATGTAACTAGTATAATTACGATATATTTTAAAAAGTTATTTTTCATTTATTCTTACTAAGCCAATTGATATTATAGATGACAAAATAATAATGGGCATCCAAATTGATAAATTTGAGGGAATGATCCCATTGTTTCCTAAAGATTGAAAAAGAATATTTATATAATAAATAGTTACTGAACTAAAAATACCAATTATCAAATATATCATTTGAGAGTTATTTCTTTTAATATTCAGCATTATTATTGAGGATAAAAGTGACATTATTGTTAAATAAAAAGGAAAGGAAATTAACTTTTTTATATGAATGTCAATCTCTTCATAAGAATAATTTAAATTTAAGTAATTCTTTTTTAATTTATATAATTGGTAAAAATTTAAAGATGATAAATTTTTAAAAAGTGAATTTATTTTAATAATGTCAAAGTTAGAAAAAAAAATCATACTGTCTTTTTGTTTTTTTGAAATATTACCTTTAAATATAATTGGATTGCTTATCACCCAATAGTTTTTTGATATATCTATATCATTAGATGAGATTATTTTTTTTATTTCAAAACCTTGATCATAAACAGTAATGGTGACATTTTTAAGGTTATTATTCTCAATTTTGGTAGCATTAATAATGTATGTTTCATCGTCAACTATGTCTTTCATCCATAAACCATTATCATTAATAACAGCAAGATACTTATCATCTGAGGAATAGCTGTTCTTAAATTCTAAATATATAAATTTCATTTTTGATGAAAAATTATAAAAAAAAATTACAATTATAATTCCTATTGAAAATGATATAAATGCAATTATTGATATAATTTTTGTGTTTGTATATCCATTTATTTTAAGCAGATCTAATTCATTTTTTTCGATAAGTTCAATGAAAAATAATTGAGCTGAAATTAGAAAAATAAATGGAAATAAAATATATATTATTGACGGAGCATTAAGTGTTGTAGTGACTATAGGTAAAATAAAATTTGAATTAAGATCCTTAAAAAAAGATACTTCTTCAAATAAATTGAGAATATAAACTAAACTTAAAAAAACAAAAAAAATTATAGTTATCTTCTTTATAAAAAGTTGTATTAAGTATTTTCTGTGCATTAATTCACGTTATGTTTAATTTTTGATTTAAAAGTTGAATAGATATAAATTGTTAAAAACATTAATACTGGAATTATAATAAATAATATTAATCCAATAAAATTTTTACCAGAGTATTTTAACAAAAGTTCAGAGTATGCTAAAACTATAAAGCTAGATAAAAAGATATACAATCTCTTTTTTTTAAAATTAATGCTCTCTTTTGAAACAAATAAAATTAAACAGCATATGATAGCAATAAGTGGTATATAAAATGGTTTAAAAAGTCTTTTTAATAGTTCCTGTTTTGTGTCGTCTATAGATGGTTTATGACAAAATAAATTGTTTATTTTAGTATCTAGATTTTTTAAAATATAAAAATTTTCTATACACTTAATCAAATCAAGAGTTGGTACTTCTTGAAATTTTTGATAGGTAGTTGTTTTAGATTTATATTTTTGAAGATTATATATAATCTTATCAAAACTGAAATTGGTTACTTTATCAGAATTAATTTCAATAACTTTTCCATCAGTCAATTCAAAATATTTTTCACCCTCATTGGATATCAAATTTCCTTTCTTAGCAGTAATAATTTTAATTTCGTTATTTGATTTTGCAGTTTTACTTTCACTTAAAGTTATGTTTGAAAAACTTTTATTATCATTTTTTTTCTCTGCGAAAATCGTTAAACCTGACATAACATCAACAAATTTTTTCTCTCTGATTAGATTTGGAAAAAAATCAATATTTGAGTCTCTAATAAATGATCTAGCAACATCCTGGCTCTTTGGCGAAATAAAAGACGCCAATAAGATTTGAAAAATCATAAATATAAATGAATATATAACGATAATATTTATAAATTTTTTGTAATCTATGCCATGGCTCCAAAATATCAGTAGCTCGTTTCTGTCTTCATATTTAATTAATTGATAATATAAAGAGAGAAAAAATAAAAAGGGTAATAATCTGTGAAAAATCTTAGGTAAATTTAGTAGTGTGTAGGAAAAATATGTTGTTAAACCATGACCATCTTCAGTAACAAAATCTAAAAAATTTACTGCTTGGATAACCCATACAATAATTGTAAGTGAAAAACCGAAAAACAAAAACTGTGAGATATGATCTTTTAAAAATTTTCTAAAAAGCAATTTTTTCATTGAAATCCATTAAAATTGTACATATATATTTTTAGCTACTAGTTTACAATTAAATACAACCTAAAGTACATATTTATAAAAAATGTCAATAAAAATAAGCTTCAAAAAAAGTAACTTAAAAAAAAACTTAGTGAATTCGGTGTTATTTGTTGATGAAAAGTTCAATACAAATCCTGTAAAAAAATATATCTCTAGCTCAGATTTTTCATACATAACAGACTTACTTAAGACTAGTGATTTAAGTAAAAATCTGCTCATTTTTGAGGTCAGTTCAAAAAAAAAAATAGTTTTAGTCTCAATTAAAAAAAATATCAAAATTTCTCAAATTGAAAATCTAGGTGCAGAACTTTATGGACGAATTAATTATGGAAAAAATAGTGAATATTGTATTTATTCAGACAGTATCACAAACAGCCAAAAAAATTTTATTAATCATTTTCTTCATGGACTAAAATTAAAATCTTATGAGTTTAAAAAGTATAAATCAAAAAGTGACTCAAGAATTATTTCTATAAGTGTTATAGGAAAAAACAGCTTTTTTGCAAAAGACCATTTAAAGTTTCGCTCTTTAGAAGATGGAACTTTTTATGCTAGGGATTTGGTTTCTGAGCCAGGTAATGTTTTGCACCCAGATGAGTATGCAAAAAGATTAAAATCTTTAAAAAAAAATGGTCTAAAAGTAAAAATATATGATGAGAAAAATTTAAAAAAATTAGGAATGAATGCTTTACTTGGAGTAGGGCAAGGAAGCATAAGAGGCTCATATCTAGTAACAATGGAATGGAATGGTGCAAAAAAAAAATCAAAACCCCTTGCTTTCATTGGCAAAGGTGTTTGTTTTGATACAGGTGGCTACTCTCTTAAACCTGCAAAATTTATGGAGGATATGACTTACGACATGGCTGGTTCAGCAGCAGTTGTTGGTTTGATGAAAAATTTGGCAATAAGAAAAGCAAAAGTGAATGCAGTTGGAGTTGTAGGACTTGTTGAAAATATGGTAAGTGGAAATGCTCAAAGACCTGGAGATATTGTAAAATCTTATAGCGGAAAAACGATTGAAATTTTAAATACTGATGCAGAAGGAAGGTTGGTCCTAGCCGATGCAATATCGTTTACTGAAAAAAAATTTAAACCAAGATTAATGATTGACCTTGCCACTTTAACTGGCGCGATTATTGTATCGTTAGGTTCTGAATACGCTGGACTTTTTTCAAATGATGACAAATTATCAAAACAATTAATTGAGTCAGGTAAAAAAGTTGAGGAAAAGTTATGGAGAATGCCATTACATAAAAATTTTGATAAATTAATTAACTCTAAAAATGCTGACATGCAAAATATCAACTATGTTGGAGGTGCTGGCTCTACAACTGCTGCACAATTTTTACAAAGATTTATTTTAAACAAAACACCTTGGGCTCATTTAGATATTGCAGGAATGGCTTTTTCAAAATATGGAGGTGCGTTAAACCCAGGTGGTGCAACAGGTTATGGAGTAAGGTTATTAAATCAATTAATTGAGGATTACTATGAGTAATATAGAGCAAACATTATCAATTATAAAACCAGATGCTGTCGAAAGGAATTTAGAAAATGAAATAAAAGAGATGTTCAAATCAAAAGGTTTTAAAATAGTAAAAGAAAAAAAAATTAAAATAGAAAAAATAGAAGCTGAAAAATTTTATAAAGTTCATGAAACAAAACCTTTTTATAGTGATTTATGTTCATATCTCTCATCAGGACCAATTGTAGTAATGGTAATTGAAAAAAATGATGCTATTTTGGGAAATAGAGAATTAATGGGCGCAACAAATCCAAAAGATGCAGCAGATGGCACAATAAGAAAAAAATTTGGTATTTCTATTGATAAAAACTCCGTTCACGGCTCAGACAGCATAGAAAATGCAAAAAAAGAAATTGATTTCTTTTTTAAGGATTAGAAAATAATTTTTTTATAGCCCTAGGATATAATATATGTTCTTGTTTAAGGACCCTTTTTGCTAAAGAATTTGGACTTTCATTTTTTTTTATCTTGACCTTCTTTTGTAAGATTATTTTACCTGAATCAAGTTTCGCAGATACAAAATGTACTGTACATCCCGAAAATTCCTCTTTATTTCTTATTGCTCGAATGTGAGTATTTAATCCCTTATATTTTGGTAATAAAGAGGGATGAATATTCAAAATTTTACCTTTAAATTGTTGTATAAAACTTTTTGATAAAATTTTCATAAAACCTGCCAAACATATAAGTTTCATTTTTCCTCTTTTTAAAAAATTTAAAATTTTCTTTTCATCGATTTTTTGATTTTTAAAAGTAAAAATTTTTTTTTTTATTCTATTTTTTTTTGCAAAATGTAGTCCTTTTGCCCCAGGATTATTTGATATAACTAAATCAATCATAATCGGTGAATTTTTCAACTTTGAAAATTTAATCAAATTTTTAAAATTACTACCTGTACCGGAAATGAATACAGCTGTTTTCACTTTTTTTATAACCATCTAAACTTTTTATACAATCTTATTTTATCTTTATTTTCAGTAATTTTTCCTATTAGATAAGGTTTAAAATTTTTAGTAAAATATTTATTTATTTTTCTAATTTTTTTGGGACTAACAATTAGACAAAAACCAACACCGCAATTAAAAGTTCTTAGCATCTCCTTATCAGAAATATTATTTTTTTTTAACCATTTGAATATTTTTAGTGGTTTAATTTTAGCTAAATCAATATTGGCACATAATTTATCAGGAATGACTCTTTTTAAGTTATCTGGTAAGCCTCCGCCAGTAATATTTGCACAACCATTAATCAAATTTCTTTCAATTAAATCTAATACTTCGTTAGTATAAATTTTAGTAGGTGTCATTAGTTCTTTTTTTAAAAATTTATTTTTTCTAATGTCAATTTTTTTTGCTTTTAAAATTTTTCTAATAAGTGAATAACCATTTGAATGTACTCCACTTGAGGGGACAGCCAAAATAAGATCATTTTTTTTTATCTTTTTTTGAGATAATATTTTTCCTCCTTCAACTATTCCTACTGCAAATCCAGCAATATCAAATTTACCTTTTTCATATGTACCAGGCATTTCAGCAGTCTCACCACCAACTAAGCTGCAATTCGATATTTTACATCCTTTTACTATACCTCTCATTATTGATTTTAATTTTTTAAGATCAATTTTATTTATTGAGATATAGTCTAAAAAAAAAAGTGGTGTCGCACCCTGAACTATTAAATCGTTTACACTCATAGCAACTAAATCAATACCTATTGTATTGTATTCTTTTAAAATGTTTGCTATTTCGATTTTTGTACCAACTCCGTCTGTACAAGCAACAATTTTGGGATTTTTAATTTTTTTCGGTATATTTGAAATTGAACCAAACCCACCAATATTATTTAGATTTTTTTTAGCTTTTTTATTTTTTGAGATTTTTGATATGAATTTTACAAAATTATCAGCTGCGTTGATATCAACTCCACTTTTTTTATATGTAAAAACGTTTTTATTCATTAGAATATGGTATGAAAATATTTAATAAAATTTTTCAACTAAAATTCTTATATATTTTTTTTATAATTCAATCTCTAATTATATTTTTTTTTTCCACAACTAAAACTGAGGGAAAGACTTTTGATATTAATAACATAGATATATCAACCCCATTTGAGATAAATTTTAATAAAAATGATGTAATAAACATTGGTTTTAAAAAAGCTTTTTTTGAATTAATTTCTCAAATAGTTAATTCATCTGACCAAGAAAAAATTAAGAATATTAATCTTTATGAAATTAAGACCATGGTTGAATCTTTTTCTATAAAAGAGGAGAATTTTGTCAATGAAGTATACAATGTAAATTTAGGGGTAAGTTTTAATAGAAAAAAAATTTTTAACTATTTAGAAAAAAAAAATATTTTTCCTTCGTTACCAATTAAAAAAAAGCTATTGTTTATTCCTATACTTATTGATGAAAGTAAAAATGATTTACTTATTTTCTCTAAAAATTTGATTTATGAAGAGTGGAATAATCATAAAAAAAATTTTTATTTGCTAGAATATGTTTTACCAACAGAAGATCTCGAAGATTTAAATACAATAAAAGAAAAATTTGATTTTATAGAACAATACGATTTTAAGGAAATCACAGAAAAATATTATTTAAATGACTCAATCATAGCACTTATATTTAAAAACAATGACGAATTAAGAATATTATCAAGAATAAAGATTAAGAATAATCTAATACTTAAAAATGAAACAATTAAAGGGATCAATATAGAAAATAATGAACAAATAAAAAATTTGATTATAAAATTAAAAACTTTGTATGAAGATTATTGGAAAAGCTCTAATCAAATAAATACGTCAATAAAATTGTTAATAAACATTAAAGTTGAAAATAATGATAATGTAAAATTAGCAAATTTTGAAAAAACACTTAAGATGACAGATTCTATTTCAGAATATTTTATTTATAAACTTGACAGAAATTTTACACAATATCAGTTAATTTTTAATGGAACATCAGACGTATTTTTAAAAAATATGAAAGAAAATAATTACAATTTTGATACTCAAAATAAAGTATGGATTTTGAAATGAGAGATCAAAGTCAAAAGATTATTAAATTTGATTATGAAAGAAATTATAGAGAAGAAGATTTTTATGTATCAAAAAGTAATAAATCTATATTAGATCTGATCAATATATGGCCTAAATGGGAAAAAAATTTTTTAAATATTAGTGGTGAAAAATTTTCAGGTAAAAGTCATCTTACAAATATTTTTTTAAAAAAATTCAATGGAATTTTTATTGATGCGAAATCAGTAAAAAACGAAACCATAAATTCAATTAAAATTCATCAAAATATAATTATTGAGAATCTAGATAAGGACGTGGATGAAAATTTTTTATACACATTATTTAATATTATTGATCAAGATAACAAATATTGTATTGTTACTTCAATTGAACCAATTGTGGATATAAAGTTTAAACTTACTGATTTAAAATCAAGATGTAAAAATTTTATACTACAAACAATACATAAACCTGATGATGATTTAATTTTTGCTATTATACTTAAGAATATGTCCGATCGACAAATTTCCATAGATAAAAAATTAATTAATTACGTTATTAAAAGAATTGATAGATCGTATAGAAAAATATTTGATTTCATATATAAGATCGACGAAGTTAGTTTAAAAAAGAAAAGATCTATAGATTTTAAAATTATTAGAGAAGTATTAGGAGAATAAGTGAACAAATTTAGAAGTCATAATTGTAATGAGTTGGGAAAAAAAGATGTTGGAAGCAAAGTTACTTTATCAGGATGGATGAATAAAAAACGTGACCACGGTAATCTTTTATTTATCGATCTTAGAGATAACTACGGTATCACACAATGTATAATAGATAAGGCAAATATAAATTTTTTTAAAATTGAGAAAATTCAACTTGAAACAGTAATAAAGATTACTGGTAAAGTAATAGAGAGGTCAAAGGACACTGTTAATAGTGAAATAGAGACTGGAGAGATTGAGGTAGTAATTGAAGATTATGAAATTTTAGGAAGCTGTAAAGAATTGCCATTACCAGTATTTTCTGATCAAGAATATTCTGAAGAAATAAGACTTAAGTACAGATTTTTAGATTTAAGAAGAAAAAAAATTCATGAAAATATTATCTTAAGATCAAAAGTAATTTCTTTTATAAGAAATGAAATGAATAAATTTGGTTTCTTGGAATTTCAAACACCAATTTTAACTTCATCAAGCCCAGAGGGTGCTAGAGACTTTTTGGTTCCTAGTAGATTAAATCCTGGTAAATTTTATGCACTTCCTCAAGCACCTCAACAGTTTAAACAACTTATTATGGTTTCTGGTTTTGATAAATATTTTCAAATAGCACCGTGCTTTAGAGATGAAGATGCAAGAGCTGATAGAAGTCCAGGTGAAT
>MDTG01095975.1_pt1 | contig 13489 bp, 11 predicted proteins | sample 811421 | NCBI WGS metagenome assembly MDTG01 (sample SAMN05326645, study PRJNA326480) | marine metagenome | isolation source: seawater | place: Pacific Ocean: South East | collected 2011 | reverse complement strand
GCTTGAGTCCATAATAGTGCTCATTGAAGCAGGAGATATGGTAACCATTGTATTTCCAGTAGTCACGTTTTTGTTCAACATATCAATTTCTCTTGTAACATAACCGTAAATAATATATAATAAAACAAGGATAACTACTATAGTAAGTATTGTTTGCCACTCCATTATACTATATTATTATATAAAAACATTTTTTATATAATTCGAAGACATATGTAAATAGGTTATGGAAATTATTTTTAATTTAATAAACTAGTATTTGTTTGTGAATAGGGAAGAACAGGTGGTGTATTATCTTTAACAGAGTTGTAAATATACTTTATACGTTCAATATTAAGTCCATAGTTATAATACATAACATTACATACTTTACCAATCACACCAGGATTGTTACCAACGCTTAATAAATCAAATGTCATATACGGGACGATGTTACTAACTGACTTTACTAAATCACCGTTGTAAAAAATATCCATAATGCCTTCTTGGTAGTTTATAACAAAATTATTCCATTTTTGAAGTTTCATATCGTTAGATTTGTAAATGATGACATTTCCATCATCATCGTATTCTAAACTATCTGAAATATGGTATGATTCATGTGTATCAGATATTTTTACTGTTATCATCACTTCATTTGTATCTGCCTTATAAAGAATAGTCGGTTTTCCTCCGTAATCCATTATTGGGGTATACTTATTATACGCACTATTTTGGTTACCGGATGCGTACATATATGTCCACAAGGAGAGAGCATAATTATATGTATAGGGCACGTTATCTTCATCAGAAGGAATATCATTTAATTTCAAGTAACCTGCTAACGGTGTTTTAAAAGAAATTGACACTGGTTCATTTAATAATAACTTGCCCCCTTGTAATTTTCTATACACCAAATGAACCAAATAAGGAACAATGAAATACAAAGTAAATATTATTACAATAAGAATACTAATGACAATGTCACTACGTTTGGTTTCCTGCTTCTCGTTGTAATACACTTTTACCAAAAAGTCAATTATGTTAACAAAAATACAAGGAATATACAGAATAGAGTTTACAATAAGACGAGTATAAGGTGAACTTTGAACAACAGAACTTTTTGCTAACACTTGCCAGACAAATCCTAAAATGGCAATTACTAACATAATATTCACAATTAGTGATACAACGTAAGCAGGCCCACCTGAAAGTTTATTGGCATTAATCACAATCCATGCTACTAATGCTATAACCATTCCCAAAGTTCCTAAAACAATGGCTAATTTGATAAAGAAATTTATAATCGGTCTTGGTTTTGCGTCTGCTCTTGATTGAAAAACATCACTCTCTGTGAATTCGTATGAATACCACAATATAACTGATAGTAAAAACATTCCGAAAAATATTATAACAGGTGTAACCCATCCCCAATAAGGTTTAATAAAACCAAATGGGTCATACACATATAATAGTGAAACAAGAACAATAAATAAAGCAAATAACGATATATAAAGATACCTCTGAGCCGCCAAAATAGTGCTTGTAAATTTAAGAAAAGGGTTTACACCATACAAAAAACCCATAACTCCCAAAATGACGAGCACGGCTATACCTTGTGGAGTAATGTCAAGTAAACTTTTGTCTATTTTTATACTTGCTTTATCAGGATTTTCATTCATAATTCTTAATATATAACAATAATAAAATGATAACAATGTGTATCTTATTATTGACAAATATTTACATATTCTCCATTGCGGTTTTTTTACCGTGACATTCGCGACATAAAGCAACTAAATTTGTTACTTCGTTGCTACCACCATGCTCTAATCTTTGAACATGATCCACCTCATACCAAGCTGATAATTTACATTGACAGTCTTTACATTTCCAATCCTGCTGTGAAGCCACAAATTTCTTTTTGGTTTCACTAACAGATCTTTTTGTTCCCTTACGACCAGAATTAAGAATACGTTGTTCGCTCATATGATTTTCATTCATAAATGAATTCATAAAACGTCCTGTTTGATCCATACCCTGCTGATCACCATGATGGCCTGTTGTGAAATCTAAAATTGGATTAATCATATTCAAATTTTGTTTGCTAATTGGCATATACTTTACAACATTATTTGCGTGATGTAGCATATTTTTACATTCAGCAGGATTGCGTTTCATCAATAAATATACACCTAGACCTAATATACCATAAAAAGCCATCGTGTAATATTTTTTTCCGGAATACAACATTTTTGTATATTTGTAATCATGATACGTATTATATATCATAAATCCTGTCACTAATAAAATGACAATTTCAAATCGCATATCTTATTTACATTTAGATGCGAATAAAATATCAAAAATGATGTCTAATACAAATAAGTAATATTTTTAGTTTTATCATATTTACTTGTTAATCCTGTTCCAGCAATATGACCCCACATAGGAAGAAAAATTTCAGTAGCAGAGTTAAAATAAACAGATGTAAAACAAAACAAACTTTTAGAACATATGAGAACATCTGCTTTCGAAAGAATAAGCAAATCAATATCCATATCTTGACTTTTGATAACTTTAAATGGAAGTTTTGTATTACTGGAAGGAGATGTCACTATAATAACTTCATGGTTAGGATATTTCTTTTGAGCCATGTTAATGTAATGCATGATAAGACTATCAGCAATAGGTGCTTGACAATCATAAGGATTGTAGTCCCTACCCCAACCGGGAATATTAATTCCTCTTCTCATAAAAAACTCACGTTCATCTTCCAAATCAATAACAACATCACCACTATTCAAACGTTGACGATAATATTCACTGGAATACACACCATTATAACATGCCCTATTTACAACATCATCTAAACGAAGATGAACAGCAATTGTTTGATTAAAAGGAATACTAACAAGCTGAGACATAACAGGAGAACACTCTGTTGTTAACTCTGAGAGAATATTTGCTAAATCAGAATAAATATGCTTTCTAAAATATGTCAACATATCACATTGTAGCTGAAGACACACTTTCATATTATTGCCCGGCCAATCTTGCTGACTTTCTTCAATAAAAAACTCTGTGTATAAATGGTCATGATCTCCTAACTTTTCTCCCAATTCATAGTTATATTTATCAATGTATTTTATCATAGCTTTAACAAATAGACTTGAATGAAATGGCGAGTCATGATAATGTACAAAATAATTTTTGTAATGAGCATAAATTAACTGCATAATATACCATGTTATATTTGAGCCTAATCTATCAGTTCTGCTATTTAGTATTATAAACATATTGCTTAAACATATTATTTTTTGAGTAATTTTACACAAATTTTCAGTTAGCAATATATTTTAGTCGTTCTTTCAAGGAAGATATATCAATTGGTTCGGAAGATGTATTGAACAAATAATCTATATATAAATCTGAAATAGGTGATTTTAGATTAAATCTGTTATCTTCAAGAACAGTAGAATAAGACATTAACAATCCCCATACGTCCAAGTTACGAAGAAAAACTTCATGAAAATACTTATCTTTTTGAAATTTATTCCCACTGGTATATTTTACAATAATATCACTTAGGTAAGGAATAATAAATGTGCGTAAAACATCAGTTTCTTCATCCTCGGCGACTATTTTCCATATTTCTTCAATAACATTTAAATGACCTTTTCCTCGCTTTTCATTCCATAACTCGACATATTTTTCTACAAATTTTATCGTTTCTTCAGGTGTTACTTGATATTTTTTATGTTTCTTCAAAAAGGAGCTATAATATTTATCAAATGTTTTATTAAAAAGTATTACAGAAAATGGTATGTTATACTGGAATGGTTTATTCTTAATAATCTTGGGAATATGTGCTCTTTCAGACTTTAAATAAAATGATAATCCCCAATCGATAATACCAATGCGTTGCGTATTCATGTTAAATAGAATATTACCTTCTTTAATGTCAGCATGATAAACACCTAACTCATTCATAGGTATTATTGCCTCAGTTAACATTTCTGATAGTTCGTTATTGATAAATTTAAAATCTTCTTTTTTTTTCATATTTGCGTAAAAGACATTCAAATTAAAGCCTCCATCAGGTAAGTTTAATGCTCGAAGTTTACCTAGTTCCTCATTGATGTTTTCAGCAGTAATCTTTTCGTGCTTTTTCATTGTTTTACATTTCTTATTAAAGTTTGATAAATCTTTTTCGTTAAGAGGGGAAAGAGAACATGATGAAATATTATCTACAAGAAAATATTCTTCGTAATATGGAATAGTCTGTAATCTTGATTTAATTTTACGAATTATAGCATATTCTTTTTTAGCATGTCGTTGTGTCAACAGTTTTGATACCATATTGGATTTTCTTTGTGTTTTATTTTTACATTTTAAAGCGGGTCTAAAGACACATCCAAATCCTCCACTACCAATTACATCGCCACCCACACGACGACGTGTTCGATTACTTTTAAAAATTTTTGTTTTATTTTTAAGCTTACGGGTTTTTGAGGATTTGTTTGATTTCATACTACAATATACATATATTTTATTGTCTATTATTCATCATTATCTTCTTACTTATCGTAAAAGTAATACACAATAGACAATAACAAGAATATTACAAACAAATAAAATAATCTTCCACGAATTTTGTAGTATTCGCTGAATGTCTCTTCTTTGCTTTTATATGCTTCATAATATTCAATATAAAATTTACTCATTGTTATCTTTGGTTTTTCCAACCGCTCATTTATTTTATTATGAATAAAGTGAACCCATCTAACAAACGAGTCTCTGTTATCTAAATATGGACTTATAGGATATTCCGTTACAAGTTTATTGAAATCATTTGCGTGTTTTTCTACAGGTATAAACAAATGGAAATTCTGAATAAAATCATAGTATTTGCGCTTAGTAACACTATTAGGGTAATTAGGATAATTTAGTGCTATAGTGTGTAAAAAAAACCAGTAATGAGGCCCCCATACAGTTGGATCTAATCCCATTATAAAAAATAAATATAAAAACATCGTGGACTTAACATATAATCATGAATAAAACTATTAATATATGTAATAATTGTGGAAAACAAGGTCATTCATTTCATCATTGTAAATTACCTATTACAAGTTACGGTATTATATTATTCACATATCACGATGATAAATTAAAATTTTTAATGATAAGAAGAAAAGATACGTTTGGGTATATTGATTTTATTCGTGGAAAATACTCGCCGTATAACGTTGAACAATTACAACATACCATCAACGAAATGTGCGACACAGAAAAAAAACGCATCAAGTCAAAACCCTTCGAATACTTGTGGAAACATATGTGGGGAGGAACAAGCGGAAATCAATTTAGAGGAGAAGAAACTATATCAGGAAAAAAATTTGATATCATTAGTAAAGGTGTAACAATTAATACAAAAACCTATACACTCGCTGGGTTATTACAAAGTAGTGACACAGAATGGAAAGAGACAGAATGGGAATTTCCAAAAGGACGTAGAAACGCTCAAGAAAAAGATATTGATTGTGCCTTACGTGAATTTGAAGAAGAAACCGGATATGATAGAAATGATATTCACATAATTGATAATGTTATGCCTTTTGAAGAAATATATATTGGTTCTAATTACAGATCTTACAAGCATAAATATTTTTTGGCTTATATGAACCATCCTATTGACGAAAATAATATGAATAATTTCCAGAAAAGTGAAGTTTCAAAACTTGAATGGAAATCTTATGAGGACTGCTTAGATAGTATTCGCCCGTATAATTTAGAAAAAAAACAAATCGTATCAAATATTTATAAGATGTTACAAGAATATAGATTATATTTATAATATATAATACACACATGGACAATAATCTAATTACATCATTCAAAGAAAGTGATTGTGATGATACTTCCAAATTATACACTAAAAAATGTAATACACTATTATTGAAAAAAGAAATATTAGAAAGAGACTACTTACAAGAAAACGCAGATGAAAATGATACATTATACCCTGAGATTAATGATCCCTTGTTCAATGTAAAGATAGCAACGCGAAAGGAATTCAATGATTATAAATACGATGGAGCAATACACGATATTAAGACCCGAGCAGATGAATTAAGTAATGTCCCATTTGAACTCGCACCTCACCAAATGTTTATTAAAAACTATTTATCATTTCAAACTCCTTATAACAGTCTTTTGTTATATCATCAACTTGGAACAGGAAAAACATGTAGTGCTATTGGTGTAACAGAAGAAATGAGAACATACCTAAAAGATGTTGGTATTACAAAACGTATTATCATTGTAGCTTCTCCAAATGTTCAAGAAAACTTTAAACTTCAATTATTTGATGAACGAAAATTACAACTTGTGAATGGATTGTGGAAAATGGATGGTTGCGTTGGTGACAAATTCATTCGTGAAATTAACCCTACTAACGTGAAAGATATTCCTAAGGAAAAAATTGTTTCACAAATTAAAACTTTAATTGATAAATCATATTTGTTTCGTGGATATGAAGGATTTTCCAATTTAATTAATAAAGTTTCTGGAGGAGATAATCCAAACGTAACCGAAAATCAAATTATTAACAATCTGCGTTCTGAATTTTCAAATAGGTTGATTGTTATTGATGAAGTCCATAACATTAGAACTTCTCAAGATAATGCTAATAAAAAAGTAGCAGACCAACTAACAAAAATGGTAAAATATGTAGATAATATTCGATTGTTGCTTCTCTCTGCTACTCCCATGTATAATAGCGTACGTGAAATTGTGTGGCTATTAAATTTGATGAACATAAATGATCGTCGGGGAAAAATTGATATAAAAGATGTCTTTGATAAAAAAGGAGAATTTAAGGAAGGAGGCGAAGAATTATTGAGAAGGAAATCAACCGGATACATCTCATATGTTAGAGGTGAAAATCCATATACTTTTCCTTTTCGCGTATATCCAGACATTTTTAGTCCCAAAAATAGCTTCCTTGAATTACAGTATCCCTCATATCAAATGAATGGAAAATACATACCATCCAAAAATAGATTGAAATCTTTAAAAAAAACTATTTATCTTACTCCAATATCTAATTACCAAGAGAATGTTTACAAAATTATGATAAACAAGATGCAGAAGCAAATATCAAACGCAAAAAATGTAGAAGATGAGAAAGACGAGATGTCTATTTTTCAAAATTTAGATAGTTTTAATTATACGTTACTCCAAAGCCCGCTTGAAGCATTAATCATAACATACCCAGCCGACGGTGTAAACGAATTTGTTGAAAATTTAGACGACATCAGAAAAGAAATGCCAGTTGGTGAACAAGAGGAAGTAGATGATCCTCCATCCCAAGATGAAAATGAAGATGATGAAGAAGCCATGTTTGAACTAAAAGAAAAGTTTCAAGAAAAGCCTAATCAAAAACGCCAAAGATGTCCAAACGGAACACGATTTGATAAGAACGAACAGGAATGTAAACCTATTGAACCTGTTTTATCGGAAACAGATAGAGAAACATCTCAAGAACAAGACATATCCGTAACAGACGATGATACTGAAATAATAGAAAGTCAAGATGACAATGAAGAGAAAGTTAAAGTAGAATTAACAAATAAATCATCCAGTGAAAGGTCAATTGATAGTGAGTCATATGATGAACTACAAAAAGGAGGAGATGATGAAGACACATTATCTTCGTTTGTTGATGTATCATCTTTAACAGGAAAAAAAGGATTAAACAGAATTATGAGGTTTGTAGAAAGTTATACTCCTCCTACGAAAGGTTCATTCGAATATAAAACTAATAAATATGGTCGCATATTTTCACCTGATGAAATAAGTAAATATAGCAGCAAATTGAAGTTTATCAGCGACTCCATCATGAAATCAGAAGGAATTGTGCTAATTTATTCACAATGGATTGATTCTGGTCTTATTCCCACAGCACTCGTCTTAGAAGAACTTGGTTTCACACGTGCTATTGGAAAACCATTATTTGAAAAACCTCCAACAACGCCATTGGATTCAATTACCATGACTCCTAAAGGGTCCGAAGAAATTTCATCATTTTCACAAGCAAAATACGCATTGATAAGTGGTGATGTTCGCCTTTCCCCAAATAATACAGAAGAAATCAAACTTCTTACAAACGCGAATAATATAGACGGGAAACAGGTAAAGGTAGTTCTTATTTCAAAAGCAGCCTCAGAAGGTATAGATTTGAAAAATGTGCGTCAAGTTCACATTTTAGAACCATGGTATACGATGAGCAGAATTGAACAGATCATTGGACGCGCGGTTCGTAGTTTTAGTCACCAAAAACTTCCCTTTGAAAAACGAAACGTGGAAATATTTTTACATGGAACTATGCTATCCGATAAAGAAATCGAGGCAACAGACCTATACATTTATAGACTTGCCGAGTATAAGGCAAAACAAATAGGCGAGGTATCACGTGTTTTGAAAGAATCAGCTGTTGACTGTTTATTAAACACGGAACAAAACAATTTTACACAAGAACAATTCAATACTAACATTATCCAAACATTGTCCGATGGGCAATCATTAGACTCATTTAAAGTTGGGGATATGCCTTACAGCTCTATGTGTGATTATATGGAAAATTGTGCTGTAAAATGTGTGCCAGATAAATCAATATCAGACAAAGATGTCAACCACACAACATATGGAGAAGGCTTCATCATGATCAATTCTGAAAAAATAATACAAAAAATAAAACAGTTAATGAGAGAAGAATTTTTTTATAAAAAATCTGTTTTAATGGCTAAAATCAACTATCCAAAAGTATATCCTCATGTTGAAATTTATTCCGCATTAACACATTTAATTAATGATGTAACAGAAGTTATTACGGATAAATACAAAAGACAGGGTAGATTGATAAATATAGGCGACTATTACTTATTCCAACCTAATGAACTTACGAATAAAAACACAAGTGTATTCGACAGATCTGTGCCTGTTGATTATAAACCAGAATCAATAAAACTTACACCAACTAAATTAGAGGACAAACCAAAGAAGAAACTTGCGTTAGAAAAAGAAAAAATAGCAACGATCAATGAAAAAATAGTTACTGAGCAACAAATTGAACAAGACAAGGTTGATCATAACAAAGAAGCTATTTCCATTCTCACAACAATACAAGAAAATATCGATCTTACAATTGAATACTCAAAAGGCGAAAAAATACAGCGAATGGATAGAAATTATTACAAACATATGGGTGCTGGTATGAGAAAAATGGAAGAATTATTAAATATACCTCCTGACAGATTATATAAATTTATATTGGAACACGCCATTGACACTCTTCCTTACGAACAAAAGAAACATTTGTTAAATTATGTCATGACACAAGAAACAATAGACGAGACAAGTATCGTTTACAAAGTAAAAGCATATTTTGATAAATTCATTATTGTAGACAAATATTTATCTGCTATTGTGCTTTACAATGGAAACACACGTAATATTGTCGTATACGATAAGAAAAAAAACATATGGAAAGAGGGAGAAGCAGAAGACGAAAGAGATTTATCTAAAGCAATAACAGAACGTTACACCGTTAACACTGGAAAGTTTAACAAGCAACTTGGATTAATATCGGAATTAGTATTCAAATTAAAAGACGCAACAAATACACGTTCACACGGAACAACATGTCAACAAACCACAAAATCAAAAAATATTGTTGTTATTAATAAAATTTTAAACGCAGAAATATTCAATAAAGATAATATAAAACCTCTTACTGACATAGGTGTATGTTGTATTCAAGAATTATTACTTAGATACTATAACGAAGTTAAACCCGAAAAAATATGGTTTGTTAATTCAGACACTGCAAAAATGTACAATTTATAAATAAAATGAAAATGAAAATAAAAATAAAGGAACTGTATATAAATACATATGGAAACTCAACAACAAAAACGGTATGGAAAAAAGAAAGATGACAAACTCTCTGGTATTTATACTCAGTGTCTTCTTACAAAAACAGTAACGTTGGATATGAAATATATTGGAAAACAATTACAAAGCATTTTAGAAAAAAAAGTAAAATCCATCATAGAAGGAAAATGTATTGTAGAAGGATTTGTTAAACGCGACTCAACTAAAATTATCTCGTTCTCAAGTGGCGTGCTCGTTGGAGAAAATATACGATTTGATGTTATTGTAGAATGTGAGGTATGTCACCCAGTTGAGGGTATGATAATAAACTGTATTGCCAGAAACATAACTAAAGCAGGTATTCGAGCGGACAGCTCCGATGAAACACCAAGTCCAATTATCTGTTTTATTGCTCGTGACCATCATACATCTGTTTCGGCCTTCAATAACATAAATGAGGGGGATATATTCAGAACAAGAGTATTGGGACAAAGATTTGAGTTAAATGATAAACAAATTTCTATCATTGGGGAATTAGTCTTTGACAAGAATGAGAAAGAACCAAAAAAATCGAAAATTAGACTACTTGATTAATACACATCAAGAGAACTAATAAACAATATAAAAACAATATCCTGTATTTTTGTATAGCTATGGACCTTGAAACTATACGAAATACAATCGAAAAAATGACTAAGTTTAATCAAGTTGAAGTATTAAGAATACTAAACAAACACCAGGACGTTATTCTCAATGAAAATAGGTATGGTATTCACGTTAATATGAGCGACCTAAAAGATGAGGTATTACACGAAGTTATTCAATACGTTCAATATGTTCAGGCACAAGAAAGAACTTTGAACCAGGATGAGAAACAAAAAGAAGACATCAAAAATATATATTTTTCTTAACAATATAAACACTACTCATGGTCTAATGTATGAAGTATATCATGAGCAATAATAACAGCAAATTCAACATCCATCTGTTAGACAAATACATGTTGAATGCCAATGTCATGGAAAGCATTTCGCGAAACGGATACGTGGACACATCTTTTTTACAAAAACAGCGACAAACGATTGAGAGTAAAATAGATGCTATTCCTCTTTCTTCAGCGAAAAAATCAATAAAACCAAGACCTAATAAAGAACAAGTAGTCGAACAATCTCGCGAACCAACTCTTTTTATTCCACGTGAACACGACAGTCTATTTTGGTCGTTTTATGTATTAAAACACGGAATTGATGGTTACGAAAACATGCACCAACGAAATGTTGTTGTAGAAAAAGCTCTTAAAATTGAATATATTGAACAATTCAGAATTAATAAGGGTGTAATTAAAGCCAATAAATGTGGCCCTCTTCATCACATAGAAAACTCCCTTTTAAATGAACGTCATATTGATCTAAAAGCATTAGAAGCGCTGTGCTTCCTTGAAAATGTATCTTGTGTTTTTGTTTTTGATAAATGTTTTTATGAAATTAATATGGATAATGATGATACAAACGAAAACAATATTAGTATGATCGTCAAAAAAACACATCCAGAGAAATACGGATACATGGAAAAATGTGACATTGAACACATACGTAATACACGTCACAAAGTTGATAATATTAGTAAACCAATCAAGGCAATGACTTCTTACAAAATGGACGAACTTATTACTTTGTGTAAAAAATTAGATATTCCTGTTACAGATAAAATGCGTAAGAAACATTTATACGAAGAAATAGTAAAAGTCATTTGTGTATAACCCAATCTACGTATTAAAAGTAAAAAATGAACTATAATATAAAAATATAAAGTATTATTATATTAACCATGAATACAAAAGGAAAAGGTCATACAAATAGAAAACAGGGAAAAAACAAAGAACAGAAAGTTCCAAACCCTATTCTGTTTGAAAAACTCGTTTCCACATTCTATAAAGCAGAACCTTATGTAAAAAGTGTAACATTAAACAATGAATTGGAAGTAAAATTTGGAACAAAGGGGATAAAACCATACACAAAGGTTGACTACGACAATGTTATTCGAAAACTAAAATCTATGGGTTTCGATTCACGTTATGAAGAGGGTTATTATTTAATGCGTATTTCCTACGAACATCTTGATAAAAGCGGGGGCTTCAGAGACTCAAATATACGTGCCGAACTTACAGGCTTTAGGACCATCCAAGAATACTGTAAAACAAACGATATCTCAAAACTTCTTAATAGCGAACAGTATATGAAGTCAGTCAAATTTGTAAAGAAAACACCGGTTTATGAAAATAACACAAGAATTGACGATGTTAATTTTAATGATTTCAATTTCCGAGTTTCATACAGAAAAGAAGAAGATTATTCAGCATCGAACATTATTATAAGAGGCACAACTCAAAACTGGTTACAAATGAAAAAGACATTTCGATACATCAACAGAGTGTCTTTTACACACCCAGATATTCCAGTAAATATTGATATGAGTATTGTAAAAAGTTCCCACAAGGACAAATATGAAATGAAGAAAACCTACAGCACAGATGAAGCAGGAGTTTTCACTAACCCAGAAGTTTATGAAATTGAAATTGAAGTAGACAATACTCGTATTGGACCAGGAACTGACTTCAATACACCTCCTGATGTTCTTAGTAGCATCCGTAAAGCAATTAAATTTGTATTGATGGGACTTCAAGGAACAAACTACCCAGTCTCTGTATTTGAACAAAATGACATTGTTCAACATTATATGAAGTTGATACATGGAGAAAAATATATCCCAAAACGATTTGTTTACCCAAAAAACTTTATTGGACCTTCTTCTTATACGCTTCAAATCGAAAATATAATGCCTGTAAATGACACAATGAACGTTCCTAATATTCGTAATGACTTTGTCGTAACAGATAAAGCAGACGGAGATAGACATTTGATGTTTATTGCTCCAGATGGAAAAATATACCTAATTAATACTAATATGAGTGTTGTATTTACAGGGGCTGTTACCGAAAATGAAGTCTGTTTTAATTCACTATTTGATGGTGAACTCATTCTTCACAATAAAAACCATCAGTTTATTAACTTATTTGCTGTATTTGATGCCTACTACATGAATGGAACTGATGTGCGTCAAGAAAAATTTATGCTCGACTTAGATGTTGACGACGAAAAAACACTTTATAGATACAAAATAGTCAACAATATGGTAACAATCTTGAACCCAATATCAATTGTTGAAGGAGAAATTAGTCCAATGACATTCCGGTCAAAAAAATTTTATCCAGAAACTATCAGCACCGCTTCGACTTCAACCAATGGACACCTCCTTTGTGTTTTTAACAGATTGACAGAAGAATTTTAAATTATTTTGATTAAGATCATGGCCAGCATTGATTTCAATATCAATATCATTTGCTACCTCAGAGCATTTCACATATTGCTTTACTGCTCTGTATCTATCATTTGGAAATTCTTTTGCATATGGGCCTGTAAATAATTCTATTCTATCTGCATTTATTTTTTTTGCTCCTTCTAGCATCTTAATGTCTGGATCAATAAAAATTGAAACTCTAATTGAATTTGAT
>MDTG01411555.1_pt1 | contig 13491 bp, 10 predicted proteins | sample 811421 | NCBI WGS metagenome assembly MDTG01 (sample SAMN05326645, study PRJNA326480) | marine metagenome | isolation source: seawater | place: Pacific Ocean: South East | collected 2011 | reverse complement strand
GGACTTTGATACGATCCCAAATCGCAGTTATTGCCGCAGACCCGTCTACTTTATATTTGGGTTGTTTACATCCGCAACCATCTTCCGTTTCTTGACCACAGCGAGTTACTTTATGATTGCTTATGATTGGCCATCTTTCTTCTGGGCTCATTTTCAATAAATGAGCATATTTCGTTTTGTTTATCATTAATTTGCTACATTTATAACAGATTACTTTACACACTTTCATAATATCTTTTAAATGCTGTACCAACAACACTGGCATAGCTAATTCCATATGTCCAAAATAACCGGGTGTATCCATGTATGTTAAACCATCTGTTGGACAAAACATTCCTTTTTCCAACACACCCATTTTTACATCAAATAAACCTCCATTCGCATCACGAGATACCACTTCTACAACAGAGTTCTTGCGTATTTCTTCCGGTGATAACATACTAAATTGTACCCCAATGATTTTGGATGGGTTTGTGTATTCATTTGTCTGTAATCGTTTCATGTTTCCTACCCAAAAACTATATATATACTACTCTTTTATTTAAGTTATTTCAATTAAATTTTATTTCATTTTTTATTTCAATTTTTTTTCCGGTAGAGAAAAGAGGGGCGTGTGATTTATTTCAAAAAATTGAAATAAATTATATACCCAATAAGAATCTAAATAGAATTTGATAGATATATATTATTTATACTAAATCCTTTTTATTGTTTGATTTTTTGAATATTTTGTACAGTGAATATGTCCATGAAAATTTCTGTAGATAAAAGAACGCCTGCTGAGAAAAAAATGCAAAAGAAAAGAGTTGTTGAATCATCGGATGATGATACCGATTCTTTTGTAGATAGTGATTATCAGACTTATGAATCATCCGACGATGAGGAAGATGATTATGAAGAGGACGAGTCGTCCAATGTTGACAGTTTAGAAAATGAAGAGGATGACAATGATGAGGAAGAAATATCCAAGAAAAAGGGAACAAAGACTTCTTATAAAGATAAGAAAAAAAAGTACTACACTAGAGCAAATAAAAAAAGAAAAACCCAGCAATTTTCAACCGAAGAAGAAAAAGCAATAAAGGAAGAAATACAAAAGGCTTTTGTTACATTACTGGAAAATAGTTTAGATAATAAAAAGAAGTTGAAAAATAAAGATAAAAAAGAGACGAATAAAGGCAAAGTAAAACACAGTAGTCATAAACACAAAGCATCGTTTAAAAAACATTCTGCTAAAGGTAGAAAAAAGAATCGAGATGATAATTCAAGCGAATCGAATCAGTCCGAAAATTATAGTAGTGATAACGAAGACTCGTCAGATGAGGATTCCGATGAAGATTACGATGAGTATCAAGATAACGAAGAAGATGATGAAGAAGATACGATTTTTCTACTAGACGAAGCAATGGAAGATGAAGGTGGTAGTAATCATTTGGGAGGCGGTGGAATTATTCTATTAGATGGGGGTATGATTCAACAAAGTGATGAACACGATTACCAACAAATGGTCAAAGAAGACAAGCACGAAAAATGTAATAGTGATGATGAGCAAATGTTTATGAAAGAAAATTATAAACCTCATGTTGTAATTGAAGATAAAGGGGAAGTATCTTCTTCTACACCAAATAGTACAGAAAAATCAAAGCAAAAATTAAAACAGAAACAAGGTAAATGTAAAAATAAAATGAAAAAAAATGAGAAAAAAGGAAAACATAAGCAACAACAAGATGAGAAAAAAGGAACATCGAAAGACGAAGACGATGATGATAAAGGGAATACTGTAGTAGAAAAATATAATGAATTAGTGAAATTGCGAGATGAATTATTCGAACAATTGAAAAAATCGCCTAAAAATAAAATTTTACAAAATGCTGTAGATGAATGTAAAAAATCTATTGCTGAGTTGGTGAAAAAAGAACGGAACAAAAATACCGATAAATATTTCAAGTTGGTACATCAAGATCCTAAAAAGTCCAAAAATACGAATGAAATGTCGTATTTTAAAAAGAAATTATCCCACCAGGAACAATTGAAAGTAATGAAAGACCTGAAAGAAATTAATGCCTTGACCAATACAGACAAACCGTATCGTCTAAGTTTATTGGAATCCAATATTCCACCACGATTTAAAGCCATTGCTTTACAGAAACTCAATGTACTTAAATCCATGGACCCAAGTGATTCCGAATATTATAAAATGAAAAATTGGGTAGATGGTTTCATGCGTGTACCATATGGAATTTACAAAAACCTTACTGTACAGTTGACCGATGGTGTGGAAAAATGCCACGCTTTCATGGATCAAGCCAAAGAAACATTGGATTCTTGTACATATGGACTAAATGATGCTAAAATGCAGATTTTACAAATGGTGGGACAGTGGATCACAAATCCAAATGCTATGGGCACTGCTATTGCTATAAAAGGACCACCCGGAACTGGTAAAACTACATTGGTTAAAGAAGGTATTAGCAAGATTTTAGGCAGAGAATTCGCATTTATCGCATTAGGGGGGACAAGTGACGCAAGTTTCTTGGAAGGACATTCTTATACTTATGAAGGAAGCGCCTGGGGTAAAATCGTATCCATTTTGATGGATTCCAAATGTATGAATCCTGTCATTTATTTTGATGAATTGGATAAAATTAGCGATACACCAAAAGGAGAAGAAATCGCAAGTATTTTGACACATCTTACCGATACATCACAAAACAATCAGTTCCATGATAAATACTTTAGCGAAGTTGATTTCGATTTAAGTAAATGTTTGTTTATATTTTCGTACAATGATGAATCCAAAGTCAATCCCATTTTGAAAGACCGTATGTATAGGATTCAAACCAAAGGATATGATGCTAAAGAAAAAATTATTATTGCTCGTAAGCATTTACTACCCAAAATTAGAGAACAAGTCAGTTTTCAAGAAAATGAAGTCATCATTTCAGATACAACCCTCGATTATATTATTAATCATCCCGATTTTTGTAAATCGGAACAAGGAGTGCGTAATTTAAAAAGATGTTTGGAAATTATTCATACTAAACTAAACTTATTCCGATTAGTCAAACCAGAACAAAATATGTTTTCGAAAGAAATCGCAATTGATGTGAAGTTTCCATTTGAAGTACAGAAGAATCATGTAGATATACTCATTAAAAAGGAAGATCCAAGAAGTCAAAGTTTATTGGCTATGTACATTTAGACATTTTTATCCTATTCTATTGTATAAAATTAAAACAAATACTACAAGTTCACCCCTTTTTTTTCCCGAAATGAAAATACCGACTAAATATATTCCAAAACATTTATCTAGAAAAGATGCAAAGAAACAAAAACAAAATATAAACCATACACGAAAACTGTACAAAAAGGGTGTGTATCGCAATCGCCCGAAATTATCGTCATTTCGTTCTAAACCTTCCAATCATGTAACTAGAGCAAAGAAACAATACGGTGTTTCCAAAATAGTTCCATCAAAAGAACTGGCCAAAGCAACTGGGTGTTCCATTAAAGGACTACGACAAATCACGAAAAAAGGAAGAGGCGCCTATTATAGTAGTGGTTCGAGACCCAACCAAACTGCTCAATCATGGGCTAGAGCTAGATTAGCAAGTGCTATTACAGGTGGACCTGCTGCTAAAGTAGATCAAGCTATTTTGAAACGGTATTGTAAACCTGAAAAATGGAAACATTTTGGACTTTAGAAAAAAATCTAAGTATATTGTAAATATACGCATTTACAATATGGCTAAACCAAAACTATACCGAAAAGGTCGTGTGAACAAAAAGAGAACATTCAAACGGAGTTTTCCGTCTATATGTGATAAAAATATGAGTTTTCAAGAATGCGAATTGGCTATATTGAGACAAGCTGTAGATGAAAATGAAAAAGCGAGTAAAAATAAAATTGCCAATTCAGATGAAGTTCAAAAAATGATTTCGATCGTGGAAGATTTTTTGCGATCTACAAAATGTATTTGTTATGGGGGAACAGCCATTAACAATATTTTACCAGAAGAATCACAGTTTTATGACAAAAGTATTGAAATTCCAGATTATGATTTTTTCTCTAAAACACCGGTAAAACATGCTAAACAATTGGCCACTATATTTCATGAACAAGGGTACACTGAAGTTGAAGCAAAAGCAGGTGTCCATTATGGTACCTATAAAGTCTTTGTCAATTTCATTCCTATGGCTGATATTACTATGCTTCATCCTAAACTGTACGGGAATTTACAAAACGAGGCGATTGTGATTAATAGTATCCATTACACACCCCCGAATTTTTTACGTATGAGTATGTTTTTAGAATTGTCTAGACCACAAGGAGATGTATCTAGATGGGAAAAAGTACTCAAACGATTGACACTATTAAATCAACATTATCCTTTAAAAGCAGACAAATGTCATGAGATTGACTTTCAACGCTCATTAGATCATAGTCCAGATGATTCCAGTCGGCTTTACTCTTTAGTGAAAGACTCTTTTATTGATCAACGAGTTGTATTTTTTGGGGGATATGCTACTAGTTTGTACAGTAGATACATGTCATCCGATCAACGTAGAATAGTCCAATCGATTCCCGATTTCGATGTATTGTCTACTGATCCAGATCAATGCGCACAAAATGTATCTGCTATACTGAAACAAGAAGGGTTTTCAAATGTAAAAATAGTGAAATATAAATCTGTAGATGAAGTGATACCAGAACATTATGAATTGTTGGTTGGGAAAGATACTTTAGCATTTATTTATAAACCGATTGCTTGTCATAATTACAACGAAATACGATTGAATAAACGCCAGACAGTACGGGTTGCTACTATTGATACCATACTTAGTTTTTATTTAGCATTTTTGTATGCTGATATGAATTATTTTGGATTATACAAAGATCGGTTGTTATGTATGTCTCAATTTTTATTTAAAGTGGAACAAAAGAATCGGTTAGAGCAAAAAGGATTACTAAAGAGATTTACCATGACATGTTATGGTACTCAATCTACATTAGAAACAATTCGAGCCAAAAAAACCGAAATGTTTGAAGCATTACGTAACACTAAATCCGATGATCCAGTCAAAGAAGCCTGGTTTCTCAAATTTAATCCGGCAACTGATTTTAGCAAAAAATCAAAACAGAGTCGGGTGTCCAATCGCAAAAATAAAAAAACGAGATCCACGCAGTCGCAAAGGAAAACTCGCAAAAATAGTAAACAAAAAGAAAGTGAATTCTTTATGTAATAATTATATTTATATATTCTATAGGAAGTATAACATAGAACATGGCGGAGACCAATTGTATAATAGATAGTGTACTTATTAAGGGAGGAGAAAGTGGTAATATTGGATACAAAGAAATTGTAGTTATGGTTAGCCCCGTAGACAGTCCAAACCGTAGTGAATGGGCAAGTTTAGGGACTATAGAAGGAGACGCAGGTATTCCAAGAACGAAGTCCCAAGGTACAATTAATATTTTCGGGAAAATTGGAAATATAAAACATGCGTTAGTTGCTGAATGTATAAAATGTCGCAATAGTGACACAACAAAATTTAAACCTAAAATTACAGGTAAAGAAATACCATTCATGGGAGAAAATAAAGGCATTAGAATTTTATTTAGAAATGATTTCTATAGGGCCGTGTGTAATCGCAACCGATTACAGAAGAAGGACGTGTCAATAGAAGTACAAAATTTCGGTACCACTTCGTTAAACTATAAAACGAAAAAACGTAGAACGGGGTTTACTGGTACATCAGAAAATTTAATGCACATAACAAAAATTAAACAAAGTGGTACATCAACAAATGCTCTTAAAATAACAGAAATCACATCAAAAATGATGAAAGATTCTTTTAGCTCTGGGATGGAAGCAAAAATGAAACATGAACACCCAAAAGATTTTTTGATCGCTGCGATTTGTTATATGAATAAGATTGAAGATTATAACTTACAATTTATAGGCGATAACACTATTTCTGCGACTGGTGTAAGTAACAAATCCAACGAAAAAGTAAAAAAAGGTGGTAGAAAAACGAGACGATCCAAAAAATAAATTTGGTATACATTCAATATGAACTATTCAATGTATTTTAGTAGAATATACTATTAAAAAATATAGTCTATATATAAAGATCAAAGAAAAATGTCTTTTTTTTACAGTTTTAATAGCTTATTTGCGAATAATAATATTAATGACAAACAAGATGGTATACAAGTTGATGATATACATAGTTTACTGGATAACTTTATTCAATCGAATGTTGAGAAAGACAACAACGATGGTATACAAGATGATGGTCTACAAGTTGATGGTCTAGAAATACATAGTTTACTGGATAACTTTATTCAATCCAATGTTGAGAAAGACAACGACGGTGGTATACAAGTTGATGGTCTAGAAATACATAGTTTACTGGATAACTTTATTCAATCGAATGTTAACTATAGAAAAGACATATCAGGTAATGTTGATAACAACGACCAACAATCAAAATCAGTCAATTCCGACAAATTCGATTCAGCAATAGAAGACAAAGAATTAAACAATATTACAATAGAAAAGATTAACAATTTAGACAACGAAGTAATAGAATTATACATTAGCAAGAAGGAAAATATTCACGTATATTTAGATTATTTAGAGGGACGAAAGAAAGCATCGTGTGATAAAGATGAAAAAGAAAAGTTAAGTAAACTGATTGATTTATTCAAACGATTAAGTTCCAATAATGTGTTCGATTATTGGATAACTTCAAGATTTCCTACAGAATTCAATAATGTATATGGAAACGGTAAATTTGATTTAGCGAAGCTTCCGACAAAAATTGAGTCGGAAGAAAAAATGACTACGTATATGTTTGGACAACCAAATGGTGATTCGAGCTATAACAAAAATCATGCTAAATTTAATTCATATCTCAATCTACTAGAACAATTTCATAATTTTGCTCCGAATGATCCATCGATTCAGCAAACTGTAGACAGAAATAAACAAATGATCACAACAATAGATAAACATAACAAAACATCAGTACAAAAAAATAAAGGGTCAGAGTCACAGCAACCAGATGTAATTTTTGTGAACATTGGAAACAATAGTGGTGGTCAATCGGATCAATCGAAAAAATCGAATAAATTTGTAACTAAATATAACGAAGTTGTAAAATATTTGAATGAGAATAAAAACTATGCCTACAATGCTCAACAAACGTCAACGTTATATGGTAAATTCCCAGTGTATACAGCACATTCGAATAATTGGAATTTTATATTTGGAATTGAAAATATGTTTAAATTATTAGGTTCAAAGAATTTGAATGATTTGGCTACTTATTCTGATCGCAAAGGTAACATTAATCCAAAGTATCAACATACAGACAGTATTAAACAAGAAATTGATACCACCGGAGTTTTTCATAGAAAAGAAACATAAAGTGATTAATTGTGTAAGAAAAAAACAGAATCACATGAATCAATATATTGATGAAAAAAACCAAGCAATGTTATGGAATGCTTTCCAACGTATTCCTGAAACAAGACATTATACTGTAGAAAAACAACATGAACTGTTTCAGTCTGTGATCTCGCAAAATTATTATTCTATTCAAGTCCCCAATTTTACAAAAGAAGGTTTACAACAGTTGAATAAAAGTACCGTACAACAATTTGTGTCCTTGTTGAGAGATCATCAACAACAACAACAATCACAACAACAATCACAACAACAATCTGTACAAAATAATTATGAACCACAATTCCAATATTCGTTTACCAATTCAGAACAACCTTCTTTCTACGAAACTTCTGAAGAAAGAACCAAACGAATATTTGATGAAAAACAAAAACAATATTCTCTCATGAATGAAAAACCAAAAATGCCTAAACCTTCTGAATTATTCCAAGAGCCGGATCAAGATAATGATGGGGTTCTTCAAAATGTAGACAAATTAATTGAAGAATACCAGCAACAAAGGCAACAAGAAGTACCCAGTTATAATCCAAATCCTCAGAATCCCACTTCAGTATCAAATAATCCTGTAGATATAGAATGGCGAGAAAAGTATGAATTATTAGAGGCTCGCGTAAAAGCATTAGAAGAGTCTTTCGCAAATATAGGAGATATAATGAATAGCACCTAAAAAGGATATATATACACTTGTCTACAGTACGTATAATAATACGAATTTATTATGCATACTATTGTATTGGCAGGTGGTTTGGGTAATCAAATCTTTATGATTTTCGCAGTATTGGGCTATGGTATCCAATACAAACTCCCTTTTTATTTTGAAACTCATCCTATAGTTCTAGGAACTCGCAAAAAAGAGTATTGGGATACCCTATTTGTCAATTTTGCTAGGTTTCGAAGACCAATATCAACAAGTGTTATACAAAGAGAGGTAAATTTTGGTTACAATCCAATACCATACTATCCCCCTGATTTTTGTTTCAAATTATACGGATATTTTCAATCGTACAAATATTTCCATGATTATCGTACAGAAATATTTCAAATTATGGAACTGGAAAACATAAAAAATACTGTAAGAGATAAAGTAAAGGAAGAATACAATAATTGGGAAAATTCTGTGTCACTCCACTTTCGTATAGGGGATTACAAGAAGAATCCAGATTATCATCCTATTCTACCGATTACATATTATGAAAAAGCATTGAAAAAGTTAATTGAAGATACTGGTCGTGACGATTGGACAATTCTAATCTATGGAGAAGAGGAAGACAAGAAAATTATTGTACAACATGTAAATCAATTGATACGACAATTTACGAGTTTAAATTTCAAACGATTACATATCCAACTGGATGATTATGAGGAAATGTTGACAATGTCATTATGTAGACATCATATTATTGCAAACAGTAGTTTCAGTTATTTTGGTGCGTATTTCAATACACATGAAGGAGGAAACATTCAAGTATATTATCCATCGGTATGGCTAGGTCATGCTTTTCAGAAAAAAAATAAAAATGACGAAGACAGATGCCTTCCATCATGGACCAAAATTGATGCTTTGTAGTTTTGTTTTTTCTACAGAACTCCTTCTACTATTTTACGCCGGACGGCATCCCAAAATGCTTTCCCTTTTTTACCACCATTATGTGTAACTTGATTTTCATGTAATCTATAGTGTAATAATACATCAGGTAAGTTATGTATTGTCCCGAATTCTTTCAACATACGCAATTCTAATTCAAAATCATGAGATAAATCATCATCGCCATCTTCTTGTCGTAAATTATCTTTATAATTTCCTACTTTTAATACAGCACTCTTCCGATAGCAAGCGGTAGGATGATTCATGAACCAAGCAATTGGACGATTTTTGTAATCTTCCCAATGGATAGTTGAATGGGCTGTTTTATTGATCCCTTTGTTGAGCTCACGAAACATGAGTATTTGAGCACCACAAATCTTTGCGTTTGGATTTGTTTTCATGAAGTCTAGTTGTTTTCCTATACGATTGGGCACCATAATATCATCACTGTCCATTTTAATAATAATCTCATGACTACATAACTCAATGCCTCTGTTTAAAGAATATCCAATTCCTTTGTTTCCATCATTTTCTACATATACAACCGTTGTAAATCGTGTAGACTCTTCAAACCGCTTCAATGCGTCTTTTACAATATTAGTATGAGTTTCATCCGATCCATCATTAATCCATACCAGTTCCATAGAAAAATGACCAGTTTGTTGCCGTACTGATTCTAAACATTGGGTAATATATTCTGCTTTTGTATTATAACTAGACACCAATACGGATACATTCGCAAACATATCATTTGCGTCCGGAGCCATAAAACGGGATGACAATACTGAATTATTCATATTTTTATCGTACGATTGGAAACTAGATCCCCATTCTTGATGAGCATAAACCCGACCATGACCATTGTAATAGAGACCTGTATAATGAACGGGTAAGAAATAATAACTGGGTAAAACTGTAAAATCAGGGTATAAATTCGTTTGGTACATTCGAGTAAGTAACCCTGGTCCTACAGTAACCCATGCTGGTTGTTTGGTATCTTTACGAGAAACTGGATTTTGTTGTATCCATTCAATACAAGCTCGCACCAACGGATGTTTGGGTGGAAAGCCCATTGCTCCAGGAGCAACCAATCCTTTGCGACATTGCTCATTTTCCCACACCGCAAATGATTTGAGATTCATGATTTCGTCTGTAAGTGATTCTAAACAAAAACAATCAGCATCCAAAAATACCCCTCCGTAATGATACAAAATTTCCCATCGAATAATATCGGCTTTACCATTAATTTCTTCAATTTCTTGAATACGATTTATACAAGATAGTGGCATGCTACGATCATTTAATTCTTTTTCAGACCACCGAATATACTCAAATTCAGGGTGTTTTTCTTTCCATGTATCCATTAGTTTACTCGGAGCAGGTTTAGGACCAATCCAAATTTGATGAATGAGCTTTGGAATCATTGTACAGAAATAATAATATATACAATACTATTATTTATACTTATTTTTACATTGATGATAATTTTTCTAAACAAAACTACCTGCTTCACTAATTAGATCATCATGGATAGATGTATCATCTAGAAGGTTTTCACGATTTGTTTGAACAATTTTGTACACTAAATATCCTATTGTACCACCAATCATAATGATTCCGAGAGAACAAACAATTAAATTAACTGGATCTATGTTCATTCTATAATGATAACATTTAATTTTATCATTAATTACTTTTTTTTATCCATTTCCTAAATGTAGAAAATTAGACATGACTTGTTTATTCATTTCTATATGTCGCATCGTTTCTTGTTCTGATCTATATTGTTTTTGCCGAATTTTCTCTTGAATATACCGTTCTTGGTCTTCCATTAATTTCTGAGCCTCATGACGAACCATGGGTTTTACAGACCCAGCAGCATAACGAGATCTTTGATATTCCTCTACTGTTTTATATTGAGGTACTTGAGAGAAATCACTTTCACGAACACCAATAACTACTTGATCCCGATGTACTTTTCGTACATCATCGAATTTTAATTTACTGAAAGGGTCACATTCTACATATTCAACATCATTTTCCTCAGTCGCATCATCGTAAAACGAATTCCCACCGTGATGTATCATAGAAGATACACCTTTGTATAATGTCATTTCTTGTTGGCGTTGTTTAATCTTATCTATTGCTTCATTCATTTGATTTGGGGTATTAATCGTATGAGAAGGGTTCATGAGTGGTTCTTCGGAGGTAAACCAGGCATTTCTCTCTGTATCAATTGGCTTTTTCGCATGCGTTTCAAATAATGTATGGAACTTTTTGTGAAAATCTTCATCGGTCATTTTGGATAAATTTTTTCGAAAGTGTTCATGATCCATGGAGTTCGTTTTGTCTACTACTCCGTTCGCACTGTAAACTGTATTCTCTACTGGCTGAGACACTTTATGAACATGTTGATATAAACGAACCACTATATCCAGCGCTTTTTTATAAAATAAAAAATATTCTTTCGGAAGTCGGGATTTATCTGGATGCATCATTAATACCTTTCGTTTTGCCCGTTTCAATTCTTCTACAGTGGCATCTTTTGATGGGTCTAAATCAAATAATCCTAATAACTCATTCAAGCTATAAGATTCTACATCTAAATTGTGAGACATTTGTTATAGTACAACAATACATTTCATCATTATGAACGGACGCAAAATGTGAACTTATATCCAGCACGTTGTAGATCCGCTATATTAAACTTTTTGGTATCATATATGGAACATGCGCTAACGCCTATTCTACGCATTTCTGCTAAACTAAATCTATTTTTATTTTCTGGGTCCGCATCCAAAACCCCGGTAATTGTATTTTCAAGTAGTTCATTTACTGTATACGAATTCACAATATCAGCATTGGTAATATATGGATCAGATATAAGGGCACGTGGTCTATAATGAAGCGTGTTTTTCAAATGGTTCATACTCTTTAGTACTTGGAACTGTAAAACACTGCTAATTTCAATATAATTTTCATCTTCTTCTTTGGTCACAGTGATTGTGACTATTCCAGGGCTACTATAATCCACTACATTGTTTTCATCTATTGTCAGTGTGTCAGAATCAAATCTGACAATATAGTTTCCTGTAGAAGATCCCCCTGATATATTTAATTTTTGAGTACCCGATTGTAATTCATAAAATGTTGATAGAGGAAATACTGTAAGTGGTGCTTGAGTTCTTTTTGTTATACTGATTGTAAAATTTAATGATACATCGTAATAATTATGATTGCCTTTTTTTAATACGAAAATAGCATAGTCATCTACAGTAGGATAAAGTAACTGAGTACCTGGTACATTATTTATGGTATAGATTATTGGTTCATCGGTAGACCCTCCTGAAGCAGATAAATCAATGATCATTTCCGGATCATACACAGTAGAAGGTACTATTGTTGTATTGATCAATGGTTCTTGATATGCCTTTATAATACGAATATTTTGTACATCTTGGATCGATTTGTAATTCCGAGAACTCGCTTTTGTCGCCGTTACTATATAATCTCCAACGTCAGGTGTTTCCAGTCCAGATATATCAGTGAAAGTTGTACCATTAATAGTTACATCAAATGACACTTCGCCTGGTCCAGAACCTCCGATTGTCGTCAATTGAATATTTGCTGTTGGACTGTACACAAATAATAATTCGGTATTAATCGCAAAATCATCATTTTGGTTTGCTTGAGTTATTGTTATTGACTTTGTATCAACGATTGTTTCATAATTATTGTCACCTGGTTTTGTCGCCAATACAATATATGTATCTACATCATAATTTGTCAGCGATGATATGATCGAGCCATTTACAGTAAAAAATACATCTGTGTCTATTTCTGAAGCACCTCCTCTTGCGTACAAATCTACTTCCTCTCCATAAACATAACTTGAATCATTCTCAATCACTAATTCTGGCTGTGTCGCTTTGACTATTGTTATGGTTGATGATGTGCTTATTGGATTGTAATTGATATTACCATCTTTGTTCGCGCGGATGAGATAAGACTTGACTACTGGATTTATCAATTGTGTACCTTCTTCATTATCAATAGTTACTACAGTATTACTCTCAATTGACCCACCTTCATATATAATATCAATAGTCTGATTGTTGGAATAAGTATATTCATCATTATTTGTTATATTGAATTCGTCTTGGTCTATAGGATTGACACTGAAGTCAAATATAGCAGATATATCCACATAGTTCGGGTCTCCTGACTTGGTAGCGGTGATTCGATATTGACCGACACTGATATCTTGCTCTATAGTATTGATATTGACCAAACTAATTGAACCATATTCTTCACTGAAGACTGTAAAAGAAACAGTACCATCGCCAGATCCACCAGATGTATCCAATACAATATCTCTCTGATAAGGGTAAGCAGTAGAAACATCATGGACCACGAACTGAGCCTGGTCTTTGG
>MDTG01291197.1_pt1 | contig 13493 bp, 9 predicted proteins | sample 811421 | NCBI WGS metagenome assembly MDTG01 (sample SAMN05326645, study PRJNA326480) | marine metagenome | isolation source: seawater | place: Pacific Ocean: South East | collected 2011 | reverse complement strand
TATTAAAATTATTTTTAAGGCTATGTAGATTAATATTAGGAAGGTTAAATTGACTTAAAGTGGTTAGCTCAGAAAATTTACCATAGACATTAAGCTTTGAAAAATATTTCGATTGGATTGCTAAAATGAAATATACTGAGCAGTATCTATTTTTCACTGTTTTATAAATCAAATTAATGAACAAATCATCATCATCAGAAATTTCAGCATTAAACAGTTTTGAATATTTAAATAAATCTTCAGTATTATCTATAGTGATTAATAGATTTTTCTTATCAAAAATTGATGAATCTTTAATTATTTCGACTAAACCTAAACCAGATTTTTTATATAATCTTTCTTTAAAATAATCAAAATCAGATGATTTTGGTTTTTCGATAAGTTGAAGAGAGCCATTTTCATATAGTGATCTTGCTAAGTTATCAATAGGCTTTATGCCAGGTCTTGTTTTGCAAATATTCCATTCCCTTCCAGATTTTCCAGCAAATCTTTCTTTAATTCTTTTTAAAATACCTGCATTTATAAATGATGATTTTCCAGAACCTTCATCACCATTTATGATTAAAATTTTATTCTTCTTTAAAATTTCTAATGCATTTTCAACAGACTCATCTCTTGCAAAGAAACGTTCACTGTCAATTTCATTATATTTTTTTAAGCCTTGGATTGTTGGTTTTGATTTTTCCAATGTAGTTTAAATCATTAAAGATTTTAAATGTTAAATTAAAAAAAAATAGTTCAAGCGCAAAAAATAAAACTTACTAGTTATTTTTTTTAAAATTTAGTTGAATTATTGAATAAAAAAATAGATATTTAATTGATAAGTCGATATTCTAGTTAAATTGGACCATAACAAGAATTTTTATAATTTTTTTATTCAAATATGCCCAGAAGAAGAAGCAGAAGAAGTAGAAAAAGTAGCGTAAGAAAAAGTACTAAGAAATATATTAGTAAGGCCAAATCTAAGCTAAAATCCAAAGTTAAGTCTTTGTTTAAATCGAAAGCTAAATCTGCAGGAAGTAAACTTAAAAGCTTTGCAAAGAAATATTTATCCTCAAAAAGAAAATCCTCTATCAAGAGATTTTCTAATAAAAAATTAGCAAGAAAAGTTTTATTTGCAACTGTAAAGTCGGTTAAAAAAAATTTTGTAAATAAACGTCAATCTTCAATCTCTGTTCCGGGTAATGTAAAGCCATTTGACGAATATCCAATTTTGGGCTATAAGTTTGATGTAGTTTTTACTATAGATGGTACTACTTACAATTCTGCTTTTCAGTCAATCTCAGGAATATCAAAATCAACAAAAGTTACCAAAATTCAAGAGGGCGGTGATTATGAAAGAGAATACCATTTACCTGGTGAATTTTCTTATAAAGATGCAACTTTTAAAAGAGGGGTTTTGAGGAATTTCGGAGACAAGTACCCTGCAGATTTACAATTTTGGTTTGAAACTTTAGGGTGGCAAAACGGTAACAGAATTAAAACTGCTGAAATAGAAATCCATGTTAAAGATTTTAATCAACAGAAGCAAAGAGTAACTGTAGAAACAATTACTCTATCAAATGCCTATCCAACATCTGTATCAATGGGCGAGTTAGATTCTCAAAAATCTGAAGTTTTTCTTGAAACAATAACTTTAAGTTTTAGTTCATACGCTAGAAATAGGAGTTTAATTGAGGTTCCAGACCAAATACCTATGAATTCAATTGTGTAATATTATAAATTAAAAATTTTCTTATGGTTGAAATAAAACAATTAATAATTAAGGGAAAAGTTAATGGTGAATTTAACTCAACAAATCAGGAATTAGTTAAAATTATCAATGAACAGATTGACAACTACATTTCAAAGTATAAGTTTGCTTTAAGTAAAGACCAAAAAAAATTTTTAATTCAAGAGTGTAAAGAAAATATTTTAAAACAAATTGAAATTGATTCCAAGCTATGAATAAATTAGTTATTAACGCATATGAATCTCCTGACGGAAGTGCTTCTTTTTTAAATTTTTCACTTCAGTTAAATCCAGTTTCTATTAAAATTACCAAGTCCACGGACAATCTAAAACAAAGTAAAGATGCTGATGGTAAAAGTACATCTGCATCAACAGCTACATTTCAACCAGCGAAAATAACTCTAAAATTTACTCTAGATGATACTGGAGTTGTAGACAGTTCAATTGATGGTGATTCGATAAAAGAGTGCATTTCTAAACTTGAAACAATATGTGTTACACCTAATGACGAAACTCATAAAAATCCGTATGTGCATTTGACTTGGGGTAATACGTTTACAGACTTTAACTATGCACAGGTTACTGCGTTAGAATACGATTATACATTTTTTGATAGAAACGGTGATCCGTTGAGATCGGTTGTTAGCCTTACAGTTACTGAGGTAGAAGACAAATTTGCTGGAAGAACATTTAATAGTCCAGATATTACAAGGATGCCGGTAATTAATGATAAAGATAATTTAGTTAAATTTAGTTTGGACCAATATGATAATAAAAACTATTATATTAAGATAGCTGAGATAAACCAATTGGCTTCAATAAGAGATTTAAAAAACGGAAATCAATTAATATTACCTCCACTCAAAAAGTAAAATATGTCAAATAGACCTAAAGATACATTAAACAAAAAAACATCCTTTGATATATTAATCAATGGTTCCCCTCTAGACACAAAATTCAGAGTTAATAAAATTTACACTAAAAAAGAAATAAATAAAATTAGCAGAGCTAATGTACAGATTTATGGTGGTGATATATTTAAAAATGAATTTTCTGAAATAGAAGATGATTTATTTAATCCAGGCAATGAAATTGAAATCAAGATGGGTTATGATCAGTCAAATTCAACTGTTTTTAAAGGTGTGATTGAATCCAGATCTGTTGCAATGTCAAACGGTTATCAAAATGATCCAGATAAGAGCTTATTAAAAATAGATTGTGTTGATAAGTCAATTATGCTTACAAATTCTTTTACAAATGAAATTTATGAGAATATGTCCGAATCTGATATTATTAATAATTTGATTAACAATGTTTCAGGACTAAGCTCTAATATTGATTCAATTGAAAATACTCATGATTTCTTTTCAAAATACAATAATAATGATTGGGAGTTTATAGTTGACAGAGCTGCCATGAACGGTTTGGTTGTTATAAATTCAAATAATAGTATTTCTGTTGTAAGTCCGTCCTGTGATGGAAGTTCAGAGTTGACAATTTCTAATAGTGGACAAACCTACTCATTTCATGCAAAAGAACAGACCGAAAACCAGATTAAAAGTGTTACAATAAACAGTGTTGATAGCTTTAATAATGAACAAATTAGCTCATCCTCGTCTGAGCCTTCTGACAACATGGTTTCATCTGATAATCTGAATATTGGTGATTTAGATAGTTTTTCACCAGATGAAGTGGTATTTAATTATGCATATGATTTGAGTCAAGATGAAATTGAAAGTATTAGTTTGTCAAAAGTAAAATATTTAAGATTAAATAGAATTCAGGGTAAAACTAGTTTTAAAGGAGTTCCAGAGTTGGAAATTGATTCAGTTGTATCAATCGAGGGGTTTGGAGATAAATTTGATGGAGATATATATGTTAGTGCTGTTATTCATGAAATATATGAAGGTGAGTTAATAACTGAGATATCATTCGGACTAAATGATAATATTTTTAGTAAATATAAGCTGAATAAAAGCTATTCTGTTAACAAAATTTCAGGTGTTCATATTGGAAAAATAACAGATATAGAAACAGACCCTATGACACAATATCGTGTAAAAGTTGTAATTCCAGAGTTAAAATCTATAAGTTCAAATATCTGGGATAATATTATGGAAAATGGAATTTGGGCAAAACTATCACATACATATGTTTCTGAAGATTCTGGGTTTTATTTTCTTCCTGAAATTGGAACACAGGTTATTGTTTCATTCCTTGGTGAAAACCCTACTCAACCAGTTGTATTAGGAAGTTTGTATACAAATGAAAATAAGCCATACAAGAATTTTGAAAATTTGAATAACTATAAAGCTATTGTGTCCAACAACAAAATGATGATTGAATTTGATGCTGAAAATCAACTTTTAAATATATCTACTGAACAGGGTAATAAGATTGTATTAGATGAGCAAAATTCTAAGATTAGTATGATTGATGTAAATGGAAACGAAATTAATCTTTCTCAAGATGGAATTAATTTAATTAGTGAATCTGATATTGTTTTAAGTTCAAAGGGAAAAGTATCAATCAGTGGTTCATCAGGAATTGATATTCAATCCTCGTCAGATGTTTCAGTTCAAGGAACAAATATTAAAAATACAGCAAATGCTAAATTTTCTGCTGATGGTTCAGCGGGAATTGATATAAATTCATCAGCCATAACAACGGTTAAAGGTTCTATGGTTCAAATAAATTAAATTATGCCTGCAGCAGCTAGATTAACAGATTTTCATCAATGTCCAATGCAGACCCCAGGCGTTCCTCCTATACCACATGTAGGTGGACCAATAATTGGTCCTGGAGCTCCAACTGTGTTAATAGGTGGAATACCCGCGTCAGTTGTTGGTGATTCATGTACATGTGTAGGACCACCTGATACAATAACTTCTGGTTCTTCAAGTGTTATGATTTGCGGTAAGCCAGCTGTGAGGATGGGTGACCCAACTGCTCATGGTGGTTCGATTAGTATGGGTTGTCCAACAGTACAAATAGGATAATATGGATAAAAAATCTTTTTTAGGGACAGGATGGAGTTTTCCTCCAGAATTTGATTCAAACACAGGAAATGTGAAGTTGGTTTCTAATGAGGATGATATTAGACAAAGTTTGATCATATATTTTAATACAATGATTGGTGAGAGAATTATGAGACCTAAGTATGGATGTGTTATACACGATAAACAATTTGAAAGATTGAATAGTAATATTATTGAATCTCTGATATTTGAGATGACTAATGGAATTGGTGTTATAGAGCCTAGAATTAATCTTGAAAGTTTATACGTGAATAAATTAGAAATTAATGAAGGATATATAGAAATAAAACTAGAATACACTGTTATAACTACTAATATTAGAGATAATATTGTTTTTCCATATTATATTAATGAAGGAACACATATTAAATAATGCACGATTTAGAAAAAAAAATATTTGATATTAAAAAATTAAAAATTGAAGATAGATCATTTTCAGATTTAATAAATTACACTGCCAAAATTTCAAAGCTGATAAATTTTTATAATCGCGATAATATTACTAAAGAGAAATTCTATTCAATGTTTTCACATGATAATAGTTTTCTGATTTCCGAGATTTCTAAATATGACATAAATGAATTAAAATTTATAAGAACTAAACTAATTAAGAGATTCGATAAAAATGAAACCTATAAAGAGAAAATTCAAACTTTTACAGAATTCTCTATTTTTACAAAATCTCTTTTTGAAACTATAAATGATTGGTTTAAAAGGTCTATTTCTAAGGATTTCATTTCTGATAGTAGCATAAATTTTGAATTAGAGTCAATAATTAAAAAACATGCCTCTCAATTAGCATTAAAATATAATTCAATCATTAATTTTTTTTCAGTTAATGTTAATAGTGAAAATAAACTAGAAACAATTAGATTTATTGATACAATTTGGTTAACAAAAAAAGACAAACTTAGTACCAAAGTCTATTCAATATCTAAAAACAGAATTGTTGTAATAGATAATTTATTTAAAAATCTTCTTTTAATTAATAATTCACTAATAAAAATATTAGAAAATATTATTTCTAGATCTAGAAAAAAAATAAACACATCTCTAGAAAGTAAGTCTCATAACCCACATATTGGATTATTATTTTCATTCTTTAAATTATATGACTATTTAGTTGATGATATTAATAAGATTAGTAAAAAGCATTTGAATTATTATTATTGTCAAATACTTGGACAATATAAACTTGAATCCCCACCAAACAAATCCTTTGCCGTTTTTAAAATTGATCAAAACCTAGAAGAAATTTATATAAATAAGGGGCAGAAAATCAATTGTGGTCAATACAAAGATGGTTCAATTATCAAATACTCAATTGATGAGGATTTGATATTAAACAATGCTAAAATATCTTCTTTGATGACTGTATTTTTAAGTAATAATTCCATCTATGAATTTGATTCAAGATTTCGATTGATTAAATCTATTTTTTCAAAGGTTATCTGTAGTAATTCAAATGAGGTTGAAAAATTTAATAAAAACTCAAATGTATTCAATGCATTGGGTTCTGACCAAAACTTTATTTCAGATGATAAAACAAATATGAATTATTCTGATTTAGGCTTTATTATCGGTTCGTCCTGCTTGAAATTAGGTAAATCAAAGAGAGAAATATTAATTGAGTTTGTTTTTAACACTTCATCTATTAAACATTTGTCGGATTTAATTATAGATATATCAAATAATTCAAGATTAAATGAAAATGAAGTTTTTTATAAGATATTTTCAGATGCATTTACAATAAAATATACCTGTGAAGATGGATGGCATTCAATAAAAAACTTTGAAATTATTATGCCCGAGGATTGGAGTAAAAACAGTCTCTCAATTTGTTTGAAATTAGATAAGTCTAGTCCTTCAATTCAAAATTTTGAACAAAGTATTCACGAATTAAAATTAGATGCTAAAGTTCCATTAATTCATTTTACAATTAACCAAAACTCGTTTTACAATGCTTATGGGTTTTTAAATAAAATGAAAATTGTTCAGCTTAACATTGAATCAAAAGTTTCAGGCTTAAATGAATTAAAAGTCTTTAGAGGCGGTCAAAATATTCCAACATCTTCTGAATTTGATTTTTTTGGCCCAACTCCAAAAAATAATTCATCAACTTACATAGTCTGCGAAGAACTATTTAATAAAAAAGTTAATGATTTTAAATTGTCATGGAATTATTTTAATCTCCAAGATATTGAGAATAATTTGGATGAATATTATAAAGGATACGGTAAAAGTTTTTCACCTTCCAAGTACAAATTAAAGCTTTCTTTGTTATCAGATTACAGTTACCTTTACATAGATGAAAGTAGGTTCCTTTTTTCAATGTTTGACATTGATGATAAAGACAATAAAATTCTAAATAATAAATCACACAGTTTTCAGGAGTTAAACAATACTCAAATTTCTCCTAATTTTAATTTGAACAATGGAGAAATCAATAATTTTTCAAATGATCATGATTCTGGAATAATAAGAATTGAATTGATCAGTCCTACTTATTCTTTCGGACATAAACTTTATCCTAAAGTATATGCAGATTCTGTTGCGAAAAATATAAATAGTAATGAGAATAATAATTCTAATGAATTTATAAATGAGCCATTTTCTCCACAAATTTCTGATTTTACAATCGATTACCGTGCAACAACAACCATGTATTTTGATGAAAAAAATAGGTCTAAAAATGATTTTAATGAGGAAAATACTTTTTTTCACATATCCCCATTCGGAATTCAAAATACGTTCTCAAAGAATGAGTTAAATAGTTCAATGTTATATGAATTGAATAATGAAGGAGAGTTTATCATTGGATTTAGCTCGTCAAGTAAAATCAAAAACCTTGATTTGTTCTTTGAGATTGTAAAGAATGAAAACGAGTTTTACGATTTTAGTTCAAAAATTCAATGGATGTATGCTACGAAGAACGGTTGGAAATCTTTGGGTAAACAATTCATTTTAAGTGATCAAACTAATAATTTAATTAATAGTGGTGTTATTTCATTATTATTGCCAAATGATTTTTCAATTAATAAGAATATTCTTAGTGGAGATGAATATTTTTTAAAAGCTGTTTCTAAAAACAAAGCCGATCAACTTGGGCTGATAAAATCAATATATACCAACGCATGTGCAGCTGTTGAGGTTGTTCCCGATAACAAGGAGCTTAGACTTGATCGGATAAAAGAAAAATCTTTTCAGAGTTTAGAAAAGAATATTCCCGGAGTTATATCGGTTACTCAACCAATATCTTCATCAAAGATTAGTTTATTTGAAAGTGACAGTGAATTTTACAGCAGAGTTAGTAATTTAATTAAACATAAAAATAGACCTGTAACAAAATCAGATTTTGAAGATTTTATTAGAGACAATTTTAATGAGCTTAGCTATGTAAGATGTGTAGGAAATAATAATAATTCTTTGTTATTTGTCTGTTTAAAAAAGATTGATAGTTCTCAGCATATTGACGAAGTAAAATTGAGTCCAACAGAAATTAAAAATATTTCAAAATTTCTTGTACAGTTCATATCACCAAATTTTAATTTAGGTATTACTAATCCAATTTTTGAAGACTTAATCATTAAAGCGAGTATAAAATTTAAAACAATAAATCCAGGAAGGGCAATAAATATTTTAAATCAAGAACTCTTACTTTTTATTTGTCCTTGGAAAGTTTCGGATTCTATAAATTATATTTCTAAAACGATAAATAACATAGATATATTAAATTTCATAAAAGACCGAGATTATGTGGAATATGTTACAGGTTTTTCAATAATACATTTTAGAAAAAATGAATCAGGTATTATTGATGTTTATGATTCAGCTACTGAAAATTATGAAAATGATTTTATTAAGTGTGGATCAGCTAGGTCAATAATTGTTCCAAGAAATAGACATATCATTAAGGTGATTGAAGATGTAGAATATGAATTACCTGAAAAAGTAAATTTTGAGGATTTAGAAATTGAAGAGTCTTTTATAACAGTCAAACAATCAAAAACACATGTGAATAAAATCACTAAGAAAGAAGAAAAAGTATACAATAATTTAAAATTCATTTTCAAATAAAAAATTATGGCTTTAAAGAATAAAGAAACACTAAAAAACTATTTTAAAAAGGGGGGGGTTGTAAGCGAAAAACACTTCATAGATTTAATCGACTCTTCAATGAATGTAATAGATGATGGTATAGACATTGATCCTGAAAATGGTTTAAAGCTTAATCCTCTTGGAATTTTTTCAAGAGTAATTTCTTTTTTTAGAAAAAAATCTCAAAAAAGACCTGACTTTTCGCTAAATACTAATTTTAAAAATAAAGAAGGTTTATCCTTTAACGGAAAATCAGATAATCCTATTCTGAAAATTTCAAACGAAAATAAAGTGGGTGTCAATACAAATGATCCCAATTATGATTTGGATGTTAATGGAATAATAGGAGCACGTGCTCGAGTTGGAACATATTCTAAAGGATCAGTGCCAGCAGACGGAAAATGGCATAAAATAATCAATAATTTAGACGGAATTAATGCTTTTGAAGTAATTGCACATGCTTCAGGATCAGTTAATTCAGGATATTACTCAATATCTCATGTCATTGTTTTATCAACGTTTGGAGGGCCTTTTTCAAAAAATTCTATTAAAAATTATCAGAATTCTAATTGGAGTACTTTTTTTGACAGACTTTTTTTAAACAAAAAAGTAATAAAATTTAGATGGAGTGGAAGTTTACATGATTATAATCTTGAAGTGAAGACGTCAGGAGATTGGAACATTAACCCTGAAACAAATGAGCCCTATCAAATTCATTATAATGTTACAAAATTGATTGATTAAAGGATGAATAAAAATATTACTATAAATACTGATGAATACTCTACTAACAGTCAAAAATTTGATTATTTATTAAAAAAGGGTATAGAGTACATTCAAAAATATAGTGGTGAAAAATGGACAGATTACAACTATCATGATCCTGGAATAACAATTTTAGAGCAACTTTGTTATGCTATAACCGATTTGGGCTATAAATCTAATTTTCCAATTGAAGACCTATTAATGATTAATGTTGATGATTTTGATTATGAAAAAAATAATTTATTTATTCCACCAGAAAAAATTTTCTATTCCAATCCGAACACAATAAATGATTTAAGAAAAATTATTATTGATAGTGTTGAAGAAGTTAATAATGTATGGATAGTAAACTCCAACAACAATTCATATTCGAATCATGGTCTATTAGATTTCAAAGTGCAGTTATTTGAAAATGTAAATTATGAATCTTCCGAAAAGATTCTAAACAAAATAAAGACCATATATTATTCTAATAGAATTTTATGTACTGATATTAATGATATAGTAGTATTAAATAAAGACACAATAAGTATAGGTGCAACAATTGAAATTGATTCTTTTTGTGTAGGAGAGCAAATTTTAGCAAAACTATTAGTTGAAATTGAATCCAGAATTAACAAAAGAATAAAATTTGTAGGATTTGAATATTTTGAGGACAAAAAATTAAGTTACGATAAGATCTTTAGAGGAGTTAAGACCAAAAATGGAATAATCTTAGATGAAAACTTAAAACCAAAAACTAACGAAATTTATATTTCTGAGTTAATTGAAATTATTAGAGATATTGATGGTGTCATTAGTGTTAAGGATTTTAGTATTTACAAAAATGGAATAAAAATATTTTCAGAGATAATTACATTTTCTGATAATTCATATCCATCATTTGAAAATATTGATACTTTTTTTTCAAAAAATTCAGATAGTAATATCAGTTTTATAAGAAATAATACACCTTACTCAATTGATAAAATAATTTTCACCCAGATTTATGATTCTATATCAAACGAAGACTCAATTTCCCTTATTAATAATTTTAAAAACAATAAAATCAAAAAAGGAAGATTCGAGTTTGATAAATTAAGTAAGTATTATTCGTTTATAAATGAATTCCCAGCCTTATATGGACTAAAAGAGAAAGAGTTGGACCCTAAATCAACTCCTTTACGAAAAGCACAAATGAAACAACTAAAAGCTTTTTTAATACTCTTTGACCAGGTAATGGCAAACTATAATGCACAACTTTCAAACATTAGAAACATCTTTACTATTGAGAAAATTGATAGAACGTACTTTACAAAAGTACCTGAAAATATCTCAGGATTTTCTGAGCTAATTGATAATAATAATCTTAGTAATTATAAAAATCAAATCCTTAACTTTTCGGAATCTAAACAAGAGTTTTTTAAAAGAAGAAATTTATTTTTAGACCATCTTATATCCCGGTTTGGAGAAGAATATAATTCCAAAATATTAGAAAATATGTATTTAATCGAGAATCCAAATTCTTCAAGCTCAGAAAGTTCTTCATATGCAATTGATTGCAAAATCAGATATGCTAAAAATATATTAGAATTGGGAGTTACAAGAAACAAAGCAAGAAATTATAGCTCCAACAACGGAAATAATTTGAAAAATATTTCCGGTTTGGAAAAAAGACTAAAGTTAATTTTAGATCTAAAAGATGATTTTGACAAAATCAGTTTGGGATTTGATCATGACTTAGTATACTTTGAAGAAAAAGATATATGGAATAGTACTAATGTTAAAATAAATAATGGTCCCGAAATAGAACTTTTATCATTGCCTGAAAATTGCTATGAAAATAACCAGGTTAATTTTTACCTAAAAAATTATTCAAATTTTAAGGATTTATTTAAGAATGCTATTGATAAAAAATCTTTTAATATCATATTCAATGGAATCAAATATTTTTTATTATTTAATTCAGAAATAACTGAATTACCAGTTAAAATTTTTGAATCAAGCAGTAAGTCAACTTGTACAAAAAAAATTATTGAAATAATATCAAAAATCCAAAATTTAAATTTTTCAACAGAGAGATTATATGTTTTAGAAAATATTTTATTGAGACCTCAGATTATTGATAAATATAAAATGCAGGTATCATATAAAGGGGTGCCAATATTTAAATCCTTCAAAATTTTTGATTTTAATAAATTAAGTGAAATTAGAGAGGATGTTATAAATATTCTTAAAGATAGATCTAATTATAGTATTCATAAATCAATCAAAAAATATTCAATCTCAGTTTTTGATGTGATGAATAATAAGATACTGACAAGTAATAAATTATTTAAAAACAGAAATGACGCCAAAAATGAAATTGAACTTATAATCAAAAACCTTTCAGAAAATTCAAAATTTGAAATTGAAATTATTGCTGAGAATAAATCATTGAATAAATTTCCTGAAAATTTTAATTACTCCAATGAATTAAATATTATTTTTCCTGATTGGCCCTCAAGATTTCAAAACATTGAATTTAAGAAATACATCAGAGAAATAATTGATAGGTATATACCTGCTAACATTAATTTCAAATTACATTTTTTAAACTATTTCCAAATTAAAAATTTTACTGAAATATACTCTGAATGGAGTAAAATGAAATCCAAAAAACCCTCACCGGCTTTAGATATAGCATCTTTAAAATTAATTCAATTTTTAATAGAAATAAACAATGAATAATTCGTGTTCTATTAAAAAATTTGAATTTGAATTCGAAATTCCAAATGAAAAACTTCATTTGCCAGTTTCAAATATTCTGTCAAGGGTAATTAATAAAAATTTTAAAAAATATTTATTCGATATTTTAAATAAATATTCTTTGAATGAAAACGATAAGATTATTGAAATTGACAAAATTGAAATTGACTTAGGCGAAATTTATCTTAATGAACTAAATAATATTGAAAATCTGATAAAAATGCATTTAGATTTGAAGTTCTATGAATTAGCTTCGATTCGTAAAACCAATATTAAATTAATCACTCTTTCTAGTTTTTTAAAAGATTCCTCTAAAAATAATGTTATATCAAATTGGAAAAGTTCAAAAGAAAAATTAGATATTTTGTTATCTGGTGATTTCCAGTTAAAAAATAATAAAGTTGAAATTTTAGACCTCCTAACCAATAATTTCGCCCTTTTTAAGAGGATTTTTGGTTTATTTTCTGAAGCTGATTTTTTCAAGATAATTGATAAACTTTTTATTGACGATACTAAATCTTTTTACAATATACTTGATTTAAATTCAAAAGTTTTTGATTTATTCATTAATGATAAATCAAATTCAAATAAAGCTGATTTAATTTATTTATCAATTAATCAAAATCTAAATTACTCCGGGGATAACTATTTGTTAGAAAGTTTATATGACACACTAAGAAGAAAAGAAATTGATATCATAGATATTTTAAATAATTACAGCAAGTTCGAAAGTATTATTGATTATAATTTTAAAAGTAAGTTAGAAAGAAATAACCCTTTGATTAAAAAAGAAACTCAACATTTTAATTTAACGAATTATCAAATAAAACAAGATTCTAATTTTTTTATTGTAGAAAATCTTTTTAGAAAAGAAAAAGCTAAATACGCAAATGCAAATGTTGATTTAATAAAAATTTTATATGGAAATGATTTCACGCACATGGAATCTTTTATTGAAAAAATATTCTCCAGATCGTCTATCCTTTTTGAGTTTTTAGAAAAAACCAAAAATAAACCGAATTATATTTTTTTATTGTCAAAATTATCTGTTGACAATCAATCTACACTTAAATTAAGCAGGCTTAATGAAGTGTTTGGCCAAAGTTATTTTAATATCGAAAAAAATCTAATCTT
>MDTG01129646.1_pt1 | contig 13494 bp, 7 predicted proteins | sample 811421 | NCBI WGS metagenome assembly MDTG01 (sample SAMN05326645, study PRJNA326480) | marine metagenome | isolation source: seawater | place: Pacific Ocean: South East | collected 2011 | reverse complement strand
TGTACAACTAAAAGACAATGCAGGAAATTTCCGTGTTGTTAACAACAGCAATGTACTTGTAGATGTAGAAGCCGACAATATTACTGCAAATAGTTTTACAGGTCCAATAAGTGGCAATGTTACTGGAACAGTAAGTGATATTAGTAATCATAACTTAGATGCACTAGGCAATGTTAACTTTGCAGTTGCTCCAACAAATGGTCAAAGTATTATATGGGATAATGCAAACAGTCAATGGATTGCTGGAGATAGTTTTAACCAAAGCGACTTTGACACAGCAATACAAGCAAAAAGTATAGGCGTACTTAGTGATGTAGATATTACTACAAACGCACCAAACACAAATCAGAGCTTAATTTGGGACGGCAGTAAATTTATACCAGGCGATAGTTTTAGCCAAAGTGATTTCGATACTGCATTTACAGCAAAAGACACAGATGCATTAAGCGAAGGTACAACTAACCTTTATTATACAAACGAACGTGTTGACGATCGTGTAGCAAACTTAATTGTAGACGGTGTAGGTATTAGTAAAAATTATGACGATGCTGGTAACTTACTTAATATTGCAATTAATTTTACAGAATTTGACAGTGATGATATTATAGAAGGTAGTGTAAACACTTATCTTGCTAGTAGAACTACAGATGCAATTCCTGAGGGTACAACTAACCTTTACTATACAGATGATCGTGTAAACACATTTTTAGCTAGCGGTGCAGTAACAGAGTTTAAAAGCGGATTATTTAAACTAGAAAATGACTTTGCAGAAGGTGATTATGTTGCAGACGATTATACAGATACATTTGTAGCAACAATAGGTTCTGGTGCTCTATCAGCAGACCGTACAATTAATGTACCTGATTTGAGTGGCTCTATTTTATTAGACAGTAGTAGTATTGGAGATTTAAGTGATGTAGATATTACAACAACTCCGCCAACAAATGAACAAGTATTGATTTGGGACAACGTTAACAGCAAATTTATTCCTGGAGATGCTGCCGCTGACTTTACAGATTTAACTGGACAGATTAGTGCAGGACAAATACCCAATAGTATTATAACAAATGCAATGTTAGATCCAGCAAATGTTTTTGCAGATCAATTTACTGCAAATGGATCAAGTGCCGCATTTACACTTAGTCAAGATCCAGGTAGTAAAAATGCAATACAAGTTTTTGTAGATGGCGTACCACAAAAAGCAAGTGGTTACACAGTAGTAGGTACAACACTAACACTAGGCGGAATTCCAACAAATGGACAAATTGTAGAAATACGTGGATATGGTGTAGCATTGCCAGTGGGCACAGTTACAGATAATAGTATAACTGGTGCGAAACTTCAAGACGGTACAATAGGCAGTAATAAGATAGCCGCAGCTGCATATGCAAGCCAAACATACACTGGCGACAATACAACTACAGTATACACAATGAACAACGATCCTGGTTCTGCACAAGCATTACTAGTAATGGTAGACAATGTTATACAGGAGCCTGATGAAAACTATACAGTAAGTGGTACAAGTTTAACATTTACAGGACCTCCTGCATTAAATGCAAGAATTTATATAAGATATTTAGGTTTACCAGCAGGATTAAATGTTGTTGCAGACGATAGTGTAACAAATGCAAAATTAAATTTAACATACACAAGCAACCAGTATACAGGAGATGGTAGCACTGTTGATTACACAATACCAGCAGGACATAATGCAAACAGTTTGTTGTTAATTTTGGACGGTAGTATACTACCACCAAGTGATTACAGTGTGGCAGGAACAACGCTAACATTTGTTAGTCCGCCACTTCTTAATCAAAGTATAGATATAAGGTATATGCCAGTATGAGTAGAGTAAGAAATTTAGTAGACTATCAGAGTCAAATAAGTGATTTAGACGGAGATAGTACTAGAAATTTAAATATTAATGGTACAATTACTGCAACGGCAGTTGATAGTCCCAATGTTCCAGATGTTAACTTAACAATTGCTCCTGAAACATTGGAAATACAAGTAGATGCGCCTGATGCAGGACAGGACATTATGTGGAAGTGGACTTGGGAACAAAGTACCCTTCCTTATGCAAGACGTACAATTACAAACAGTGCAGAATTAAGTGTACCTCTTTATAAAGAAGGTACATATGTAGTTAATAACTTTGCAGCATATGACATACATGGTAGCATGACACAAACACACAGTTTGTATTTGAAATGGGTAAACAGTGCTGGTACTGACAACTTAGTTAGTTGGGCATCAAGTGCAGGTCCAATCAGTGACACACATCCAGATATAAATGGAGGAAATGCAACAGACGTACAACGTATTACAGTTAGCGTTCCTGCAACTATTACACCGCCTAGTTTGACTAACCCAAGTGTTGCATACACCGTAACAAACAATGCAAGTGGAAGTTATACATTTAGTGGAAGTGCAAAAGGCGACAATCCAAACATAGGCCCGTTTTACAGAGGCGGCACATATACAATTAATATTTCAGCTACTGGACATCCGTTTTATTTTACAACAGACAATGGCACTAACTTCAGTGCTGGTACTTATTTTGGTGAATACACAACTGGCGTAACTGGTAGTAGGACTGATAGCGGTACTATAACATTTACAGTACCAGCAGGTGCACCAGATACATTATACTATCAGTGCGGTAATCACAGTGCAATGAGAGGCGAAATTACAGTCAAGGACTTGGCCGTTGAAACAAACATTAATGGAAATTATGTAGTTTACTTCCAACACACACAAGAAGGACATGCTACACCAGTTGAATTGAGGCCAATTCCAAGTCTTGTTAATCAGATGTGTATTGTTTATGATGCTGGTACAAATAAGTTTGTGCCACAGGACTTGGCTACATATGTAGAAAACACACCAAGTTTTGAAAACAAGATACGTGAAGTAGCAGGTACAGCAGAATTAGTTGTAGAAGACGGATCAGCAGTCATTGCAAAAGTTAATGTGTATGATGATAGTACATATCTTCCACTTACTGGAAACAATCCTGGTGATCAGGCATTTGCTACTGACACAGACATTTTATATATTTGGGACGGCAGTGCTTGGCAACAAGCCGGAGCGGCAAACAGCGATGACTTAACTGAGGGAACTACAAACTTATTTTATACAGATGCAAGAGTAGGAACCTATTTAAGTGGTAATGGATATGATACTGCAACTAATATTATTGCTACAATTACTGACAGTGCGCCCACTACATTAGATACCTTAAACGAATTAGCCGCCGCTTTAGGAGATGATCCTAACTTTGCAACAACAACAGCAAATAATATTGCACTTAAAGCACCTTTAGCTGATCCTGAATTTACAGGGCATGTTGGTATAAATTTTAGTAACCCAAGTTCAACAGGTTCAAGGTTAGTGGTTTTGGGAGATGCAGGCTCCAATGCTTTATTTGTAAAAGGTAACGCAGGCTCAGGCACTAGTTGGGGTCTGGGAGTTAATGCAGGAAGCACTAGTGCTGATGCTAGTTTTAGAGTGTATGACAAAGATGGTTCAGCTTCATATGTTTATGTAAGAGGTGACGGCAACGTTGGTATTGGTACAGCTAGTCCTGCTGATAAAATGCATATCTACAATGACTCAGGAACTACTGTTTTTAGAGCAGATGTAAATTCTAATAGTACAGTTGGCTTGGAAATTAACAAAACAGGATCAACTACACAGTCTTGGAAAATTGCTGATGGTATTACACACAACGGAGCACTACAGTTTTATGATGCTACAGATGCCGCGGTAAGAATGCATATAAATGGTGATGGCTTAATTGGTATTGGGTCAACTAGTCCAGATAGAGCATTAACTATAGAAGGTTCAGATTTTTCAAGTTCATCCATTAGACTAAAAAGAACCGGAGGCGGCAGTAGTAACGATGCTGGACTACAATTTGAATCTGCGGCTGGGGCCAATGCAGACACTGGCTTAGGTGGTATATGGTTTCAAAACAGTTTAGATGGTAATGCATATGCATTGATTAGAGCGAGGACAGATGATTCAACTGGTACAAGTGGTAGACTAGATTTCATGACTAGCACCTCACTTGTAAACAATTCATCATCCCCTAGTTTAACTATAAAAAGCAGTGGTAATGTTGGGATTGGAACTTCAGCGCCTGGAATGACCCTTGATGTGGATGGGTCAAGTGGGCCTAATGACATTGCAAGATTTAGCGGTCCAAATTCTGGTGGTATAACATTTCGTAATTCTACATCTAATGAATTTGTGATGCACACAGCCACATCTGATGCTTTAGTTTTTGGTACAAATGGCAACAATGAACGTGTGCGCATAACTTCCGACGGTGTTTTGCGGGTTCAAACCGCAGGTAACACAGTAGATGGTACTTATTATAGCACGGCAACAATTAATAACACAGGGTCAAATACTTACAGTAGATTACGTTTTGATAGATCGGGATCAGCACGTTGGGGACTAACACTTAATCCTAATGATCAATTTTCTATTAGTAAATTATATAACAGTGTTAATGACAATACCCTTGTCATTGATGATGAGGGTAAGGTGGGAATTAATACAAATAGTCCGCATGGTAGATTCTATGTTAGTGGTGGTGTAATGGCTCATGCTTTTGATGGCGGTGGTAACTGGAGATCACTAGGATCCTTTGGACAAGGCAGTGGAACTTATTGTCACGTAAAAACATCTTTAACATATAATTCTTATAAAATGACAACATTTCGTGCAACTGGGTTTTTACCATATAGTGCTACAGGACATGGATATTTGGGTTGTTACACTTACGGAGCCACACCAGGTTCTCCATATGGCCAATCTAATTTTAATTTAGGTAATCATGCAATTGCTTACAGTCAATACTATGCAAGTGATAGTGCTTTAGTTCTTGTATGGAACTGGGGTACAACTTATAATGGTTTTTGGCTAGAGTATCTATCAACTGGTGGTCCTTACGGAAATGTAATAGACGTTAATGTTGTAGCACATACAAATTCTAATTCAACTTCAGGAGTTTATTAATAATGGATAAGTTTTACAAACATGTAAGAGAGGATGGCTTAATAGAGTATAGGAACGAAAACTATGATACATTGATGGCCAAAATAGCTGAAGAAAAAAACAGAACTGATATACCAGCTGATGCAGTTATTCCTACTGCAGAAGATGATCTTAATGTAATTTTAATGAATAGAAAATATGCTTATCCTCCTATAGAAGACTTTGCTGATGCTTGGGTAAAGCAAGATGAAGACGCTTTAGAAGAATATAGACAGAAATGTTTAGCTGTAAAAGCAGCACATCCTAAACCCGAGTAAACTTAAAAACCTTAATCTAAAATAATCGATAAATAAGTGTAATAGCGATAGGATTATTACATGTCAAGTAAAGGTTATGAACTAGTACAACTTGCAAAAAGTTTAGTTGTAGATGCCAGTGGCACAATCACAGATTTAGATATAGATACAACTAATATTGACTCTTTGGTTAATATTGACTTGGCAATTGCACCTGAAGTTTTAGAAATACAAGTTGATGCACCAGCCGCAGGACAGGATACTGCTTGGTTATGGACTTGGGAACAAAGCACACTTCCTTACGCACGTAGAACCATAACAAACTCACCAGAAGTAAATGTGCCTTTATATAAACAAGGTACTTACACTATTAACAACTTTGCTGCGTATGTTACACACGGCAGTATGACACAAACACATACGTTATATTTTAAATGGATAGACGGTGCTGGAACTGATAACCTAGTGAGTTGGGTAACTAGCGCAGGTCCAATTAGTGACACACATCCAGATATAAATGGAGGAACTGCAACTAACGTACAGCGTTTAAGTGTAAATGTTCCTGCAACTATTACACCACCTACACTAACAGCACCAACAGTAAGTTACAGTGTAACAAATAACGGCGCTGGTGCGTATACGTTTAGTGGCAGTGCGGCTGGAGATAATCCAAACCTAGGACCGCTTTACAAAGGAGGAACTTATACGTTTAATGTAAACGCAAGTGGACATCCTTTTTACCTATCAACAGATAACGGAAGTAATTTTAGTGCAGGAACCTACTTTGGGGAATATACAAGTGGAGTAACAGGAAGCAGAACAGACAGTGGCGCAGTAACATTTACAGTACCCAGTAATGCACCAGATACCCTGTATTACCAGTGTGGTAATCATAGTAGTATGCGTGGGGCAATAACAATAAAAGATTTGGCTGTTGAGACAAATATCAATGGCAATTATGTTATATATGCAATGCATACACAAGAGGGTCACAAAACTCCAGTTGAACTTAGACCAATTCCTAGTTTAGTTAACCAAATGTGTATTGTATATGATGCAAGTGTTGGCAAATTTGTTCCACAAGATTTGGCAACATATGTAGAAAATACTCCTTCATTCGAAAACAAGATACGTGAAGTGGCAGGTACAGCAGAACTGGTTGTAGAAGACGGATCAGCAGTAATTGCTAAGGTTAATGTTTATGATGATAGTACTTACTTACCGTTAACCGGCAATAATTCCGGAGACCAAGCGTTTGCTACTGACACAAATATTTTGTACATCTGGGACGGAAGTGCATGGCAACAGGCCGGTACAACTAATAGTGATGACTTAACTGAAGGAAGCACTAATGTATTTTTTACAAATGCACGTGCAGACGCCAGAGCACAACTTAAAATAGATGCACTAGTAGATGCGGCGCCAGGTACTTTAGACACACTAAACGAGCTAGCTGCCGCCCTAGGAGACGATGCAAACTTTAGTACAACTGTAACAAACAACATTGCTACTAAACTTGCTATTGCAGATTTTGACAGTACATTTGGTGCAAAAAGTGTAGATGATTTAGCAGATGTAGACATAACAACAAATGCACCTAGTGCAAATCAAAGTTTAATTTGGGACGCAGGAAATAGTAAATTTATTCCAGGAGATAGTTTTAGCCAAAGCGATTTTGATACAGCATATGCTGCAAAAATTGCGGCAGATACAACATTTGGTGGCAAAGTAACTACTACAGAAAATGTTAAAAGTGGTGGTGGATTTATTGTAAATAGTAGTACAATAGGCAGTAGTTATACAATAGCAAATGGAGAAAATGCAATGAGTACAGGACCAATTACATTGGGATCAGGCGTTGTAGTTACATTAGATCCTGGATCAAGATGGGTAGTAATTTAAATGAGTAGTATTAGAGTAAGCGGAAACACAAGTGGATATTATGATCTAACTGTACCTGATATAGCAGGTAATAATACTTTGCCTATAAATCAAATAGTTGCAGCAGATAGTAACGGTAATGTTGGTATTGGTACAACAGGGCCAAATTATCCGTTAGAAGTAAAAGGTACTGCTACAACTAATACTGATATTGTAGGTTTTAGCAATAGCAATGGTACTGCAAAACATATCTTTGGATTAGAAAATGTTGGCGCAGGTACATATAGATTATTAGATTCTGGTAATAATAATGCAGTATTTTTTAGTGGGCATAGTGCTGATAATTCTTATATCAATGCCGGTAATGTTGGTATTGGTACAACTAGTCCTACAGCAAAACTAAATGTAAAATCAAGTTCTTATCCATATGTTAGAGTTACTAACGATGGTTACACAGGATTGGACATTGGTCAAGCAGATAGTAGTGAAGGTGGTGCAGGTTTAATAAAATTACGAGATGCTGCTGATATGGATTTTTATACTGCTGATATAAATCGTATGCGTATTAGTAGCACAGGCAATGTTGGTATTGGCACAGGAACAGCAGATCCTTTGAGAAAACTTCATTTAAAAGACAGTGGTGATGTTCACATATTATTGCAATCTTCTAGTGCAGATACTAATGGGGAAATAATTGAAATAGGGGCTGGTGCTAACTCATCTAATAGAGTAGATCTTACTTTTAGAACTCGTGACAACGATGGAACTGCTGGAAATGAACGTATGCGTATTACTAATGGCGGATACGTGGGCATTAATACAGGATCGCCTGCTTCTACATTAGATGTAAAAGGTGACTTGCGTATTACACGTAACGTTGCAGCAGGTGATGCTAGTGAAGGTAATTGGAATTTTAATATATCCATGGAAAGTGCTTCTTACTACGGTTCCTTATATCTAAATCCTAGCGTATCAACTGGTGAATTATCCATAATGGGTGATAAATTTAGAGTTACACAATCCAGTGGTGTACAAGTTATTTCAGATACAGGAAATTCAACATCCTCAGATAATGTTGCAATAAAATATCGCGGTACAGCAGGTGGACACAAAAGCGGATATATTTTTAATGATAAAAGAAATAATGTTAATGGTGCAATAAAAAATAATCTTCAAGACGATAGTGCAAGTAACCATGGCGCACATTTGGAGTTGCATTCTTCTCAATTTGGTAGTTTAAATAGAGGTATACTCCTAAGAAATTCAGGTAAAGTTGAGTTTGATAAAATGCCTAACTTTTCTACTAGACCTTATTATACAAATACAGAACTAGGATCAGGAGCAGTTGTTGATTTTTATAATGCACATGTAAATGTTGGTAATCATTTTAACGGTACAACTAATAGATTTACTGCACCATATGCAGGCAATTATTATTTTGCATTTCACAGTAATATATGGAAAAATGCTACAGGAGTTTTGTATTTTGATTGGTATAAGAACGGTAGTAGTCAAGTTAGTACCTATGGTGGTAGGATATATGGGTATTATGCCGGTGGATGGGAAAACATAATGGGATTTGTTACGTTACCTTTAGCCGCAAATGACTATGTAGAATTAAGAGCACAAGGTGGTTCACCAAAAGTAGACGGTGGAGCGTATGGACAATTTATGGGATATGCACTGACTACACCCTAGACTAAATAATGAGTAATAACTCGAAAAGGAGAAAAAAAATGGCAACAATTTCAATAGAAGTTACAGACATTGAATTAAAATGTATGGAATATTGTGCAGCGGATCCACAGGATTGGGCTGATAATGCTGTTACTAATCGTGCAAGAATTGCAGGCGACGAAATCGTAGGCCTTGTAGTAGCACATTGTAATGAAAACTCAATTGCAATAGCAGTTGGACGTGATGCACAAATACAACAAGCATTTGATTTAGGTGTTGTAAAAACAGCTGCAGAACGTAATGCTGAAGCTGAAGCTGAATTATCCAAAGAAGGCGAATAAGGTAATTAAATGACCACTGTTGTATTAGAACATTTACAAAACGTTAACAGTTCAGGTCCTGACTTGACAATAGATTCAAGTGGCAATATAGGTATTGGAGATAGTAATAATTCTTCATACGACTCTAATGCACAAAATCTTTTACTTGCAAGTTCTGGCAACACTGGAATGACAATTAGAAGTGCTGGGTCTACACCATTTGCAATGATTCACTTTGCAGACGGTACAGCTGATAATAATGCTAAAAGAGCTGGTAGAATCATGTATCAGCATGATGGAGATAATCTATCTATACACACTGCAAATACAGAACGTATGCGTATAGATGGATCAGGTCGTGTAGGTATTGGTACTGGAGGTGTAGTAAACACTAATGCACATGCTAATGCTGATGATTTTGTAATTGGAAATACATCTAATAGAACAGGTATAACTATTGTAAGTGATCCTGCTCAAAATGGTAACATACATTTTAGTGATGGTGGTTCCTCTGGTAATGCTAATATTTCAGGGCAACTTTCATACGAACACAGTGACAACAGTTTTAGATTTTATGCTAATTCCACTACAGAGGTTCTTAGATTAACTTCTAGTGGAGGTACAGTATTTAATAATGGTCAAGATATAAATCAAAACTTTACTGTTAAAACAAGTGGAAATTCAGGTGCTTTGTTTATAGATGGCAATGGCGGTAATGTTACAGTAAATCAAGGAAATTTCTCCAGTAATCCAACAGGTTCAAAATTAAATGTTTTTGGTAACGGTGAAGTTTTTCGCTTAGATGGTTCTGGAAATACATCTCGAACCATTAGATTTAGAAATGTAAGTTCTGCTAATCCAGGAAATATAATAGCAGATGGCTCTTTAGAAATTAGCAATGAAGATCCAAATACATCAATTGCATTAATGTCTGAAAGAGACATAACTATAAAAACAACAAAGTCTAACGGTACAGCCGGTCATGTTAAATTTTATTCTTACAATACTGAAATTATGAGAGTAGATGGTGGTAATAATGTTGTTACAAAACCACACCATCCATGTTTTGGTTGTGTTGGATTCCCCTCACATAGATATATGAATACATGGCATGGTGTAGATCTAAACGACTGGAACTTTGTATATCAAAGAAATACCAGCCATTATAATAACAGTAATGGTAGATTCACTGCACCTGTAGATGGAATGTACCACTTCTATTACCACAGTATGTTTACTAACCCTAGTACAAATGACTATCATGTTCAAATATTAATTAATGGAACTCCGTTAACATACAGTAATGAACACAGTGGCGGCGGCAGTGGTAACGGACATCAGTGGAACGGTGCAAGTGTTGAATTAACTGTAAATTTAAATGCTGGCGACTATGCAACTTGCGCTAGTGTTGGAAACAGTAGTAGTACATGTTTTCTTTATGGTAGTGGCACTAGTAGTAGATATAGCAGTTGGGGCGGATACTTAGTAGGATAAAACATGGCAACATCAATCACAAACACAAGTATAACTACAGACGATTTAATAGTAGACAGTGCAGACAATCTACTTAAAGTAGATCACGCTACAAACCGTGTAGGTATTGGTACTACTACACCAGATACAGTATTTCATGTAAATGCAGTAAATCCGCCCAGTGGCGTTATGGCAAAATTTGTAAGTAATGGTAATCCCTGGATACAACGTGTTGGGAGTGGTGGATCTTGGCAAACAGGTGTAACAACCAATGGTTATGAATTTTATAATGATACTAATAGTTCATATAATGTTGTTATTTCTCCAACAGGTAATGTTGGTATAGGGACAAGATCTCCAGCAAGACAATTGTCAATAGTTGATGACGGTACAAACGGTCAAGCAATTATGGAACTTATTGATAGCACTAATAATAATTTGGCAGGTATATTCTTAGGTAGAGCAAATAATACTAATATTGGAGGAATACGTTATTTTCATTCAACTAATCATCTAGCGTTACGATCAAATGACGTTGATGCACTTATAATTGACTCATCAGGCAATGTTGGTATAGGAGACAGCAACCCTTCGGAAAATTTAGAAATTAAAACTTCAGGTCCTGCACTTAAACTAACAGATACTGCTAACAGTAACAATAACATAAAAATGAGTCAAGGATATAACTCTTATCTAACTGCAAGCAATAATGTTTACATGAGTGCTGGTGGACATACTGATATGTTAAATTTACTTAATGGTGCTGTACAAGTTAAAAAAACTAGATCAGGATCAATTACAGGTGGCACTAGTGATACAGGCGCAGTAATAAAATTACATACAGAAGCTCAGTGGGAAGGTGGATATGGTAATAATGCACTTGCAACTACTAATGACTACTTGGGTGGTATAGAGTTTCATACTGGTGATGGTTCAACAGGTGAAGGTCTTAGAGCGGCTGTCAGAGGAACAGTAGACAGTTATTATAATCAAAACAGTATTGTATTTGAAACTGCTGCTGGTGCAACAGCGGCTGAACCTATAGAACGTATGCGTGTATGGCATAATGGTATTGTTACAAAACCTTATACACCTAGTTTTTCATGTTATAAAAATGGTAGTCAAACTGAGCAACAAGGAAACCACAATGTAATAAACTGGACTGAAAACTTTGATCAAGGCAATAATTTAAATCCGTCTACAGGAATATTTACTGCACCAGTTGCTGGTAAATATCAATTTACATTTAGTGCAATGCACAGTGGTACAATGGCTGGAGACGCACAATTCAAAATTTATTATAATGGAAATTACTATCAGGGAAGTAATGATACTGGTGATGGTAGTGCTTGGGATCAGTGTACAGTTGTAACTATTATAAACATGAACGCCAATGATACTGCCAATCCAGTTGCATATAGTAGTACAACTGACGCTAGTAAACCAGCAGTTTACAATGACCGATATAGTGGTTGGCACGGATTTTTGATAGGATAACACATGGCATTAAATCAAATTACAAGCAAATCTATTAAAACTGGTACAGTTACAGCAGATGATTTACACACAACATTAGACTTTAGTACTAAAACTTTTACAATGCACAATAGCCATATAACTGAAACTATGGTTACACAACATAGTGCGCCTATAATTGCACAAATAACAGATAGTGCGCCGGCTACCTTAGATACCTTAAACGAATTAGCATCGGCATTGGGAGATGATCCTAATTTTTCTACAACAGTAACTAATAGTATTGCCGGAAAACTACCCCTAACAGGCGGCACAATAACAGGTCCTCTTACTGTAGATGTAGCTGATTTTTATGTTAAACACACCACTAATGGTCTTCAGGGCGAAGTGCATCTTGGAGCAAGTGCTACTCAAGGTTTTATTAATTTACAAAAATCGGATGGTACAAGATCAGTCCAGTTAAGTGCAGATGCTGATACCTATTTTAAAGGAGGCAATGTAGGAATTGGTACATCGAATCCAAGTACAACAAATGGTGGATATGATGACGGTACATTACATGTTCACAATGAAACTGGCACAGGCTCGAGTATACGTTTAACAAACCCTACAACCGGCACTAGTGGTGAAGTAGGTTTGTTGATTAGTAAATGGAGTGATAGTAATACTTACATTACTAATTTTGATCATGGTGCTGATATAGTGGTTACCCCAACTGACAGCGGCGGCAATTTAGTAGCCAGTACATTTGTTATTAAAGGTGATGGCAAAGTTGGTTTTGGAACAAGTAGTCCAACTGCAAAAGTAGAAGTAACCGCCACTACAGCTACTAATACTACTAGCGTAGCCGCTATTGGAGGCGGTAGTTTAAACACACTTGGTGGTGATACTGTTACTGGTCGACTATTTTTTACAGGTAGTTCTAGTAACGGCACAGATTTATATGGCTTTCAAAATGAACCCAATGGATTAACAATATACAATTACACTGATGGTCAGTATAGATTATATGTACATAACAACGGATACACAGGCATAGGTACAAATAGTCCTAGTGGACAACTTGATGTAGAATGGAGTGCAAATGCTCCTTCCAGCGGAATATATTTAAAAAACACCAACACAGGCTCAAATGCTTTTACAGGCACATACTATGGAAATACATCCAGTGATACAGATGCATTTGTGGGATTGGTTGGTTCAAACAATCCTAGTTATGCTGGTGCAAGATCATTTTTATTAGGAACAAACAGTAGTGGAGCAGTTGCTACTATGGTTGGCGGTACACAAGTACACACAGTAGCACAAAACAGTGCTAGTGCAGACGGTTACGGCTTAACCACACCAGCACTTGCACAAAC